>Ga0075480_10001263_pt1 | contig 15951 bp, 16 predicted proteins | sample DEB08_DNA_7_FD_81590 | JGI IMG/M metagenome (GOLD analysis project Ga0075480, IMG submission 81590) | Aqueous microbial communities from the Delaware River and Bay under freshwater to marine salinity gradient to study organic matter... | ecosystem: Environmental > Aquatic > Marine > Coastal ... | reverse complement strand
TTTAATTTCCAGCTTGAGTCTTTTTGGAATAGTCATTGGCACATTGCTATTTCTTGTTTTTGGAACAATCGAATGGCCTTTTGACTTCTATTTCAATAATTATATCACAAGCCCTTACACTGCTTTTGGTTTTTGGGTTGCTATGCTCTTATTGGTATTAATTCCTTTTTTACTCTTGTTTTCTTTGGGCATTCGTTTATTAAAAAGAAACAGCATTGTATTTAGCAGAGTAAGTCGAATCATTTTATTAAGCTTTTGGTTTGTAGCACTTGTAACTGTACTTTTCTTTGGACTCAGAGAAGTACGCAGTCACTCAGTTACCGCCACAAAAACAGATCGTTTTGAATTAAGCTATTCAAAAAAAGACACACTTACAATCCTTAGAAAAGAACCTTTAGCCTCAAAAGAGGTTGAATTATGGAACTTTGAGAGAAAAGGGATTTTTAAAAATGGAGACAAAAGCCAATGGATTAAGAAAAACCTTCAACTCAGCGTCTTAAAAAGTCCAAAAAACCATTCTTACCTTGAAATAAACTATACTGCAGATGGGTCTTCCTATGAGAGTGCTCAAAGCAATGCCAAAGCAATACAATACAATTGGGAAGAAGTAGAAGAAAAACTATTGCTCAACTCTAAATGGAACAAAAAAGAGGACACTCCATTTCGAAATCAAAAAGTGCATTTGAAATTGTACTTAGTGGAAGGACAAATTTTTCGAATTGACCCAAGTTTAAAAAAAATCCTCTCCTCTTCCCTTTTCAACAATCACAATTTGACTAAAGATCAAATGATGGGAAAACTTTGGTTAATGGGAAACAACGCGCTTCGTTGTCTTAATTGTGGTGAGGAGGGGCATTCATTAAATATAAATTACAAGTCAGAGGGAAGTGAAAATGAACTTCATCTCAATGTAGATTCAGAGGGAATCACCCTAAAAAAGAAATAATTTTCAAGAAAGCCTGTTTGGGGTTTGCAGTGATTTGATTTAATGTTATATTTGCCCACACTTTTTCGGGGTGTAGCGTAGCCCGGTCATCGCGCCTGCTTTGGGAGCAGGAGGTCGCAGGTTCGAATCCTGCCACCCCGACAACAGTATCCAAATTCAATTCGGGATGTGGCGCAGCCTGGTAGCGCACACGCATGGGGTGCGTGGGGTCGCAGGTTCAAATCCTGTCATCCCGACTTATTAAATTGAATAGCAACAGTCTTAACCCTGTTTATTTTTAACTATTTATTACAAATTTTATAAAAGAGAAGTACTTTAAATTTGTAAGTTAGTAGTTATTAATTATATCTTTTAAAAGTGTGTAAAATGAAAAAAAACACCTCTTTCTTAATCGCTTTATTCTTTATCACACAGTTGGGATGTGCGCAAGACAACCCACCCTATATAGAAACACCCGAACAAATCGACTATTCCTTTGAAGTAGTTGTGGATGGAATCGATATTCCTTGGGGAATGGCTTTTATAAACTTTGAGGAAATGTTGGTAACGGAAAAATCCGGCATACTTTATCATGTCAAAAACGGGAAAAAAACGGAAATAACTGGACTTCCACCAATTTACGTAAGAGGTCAAGGAGGGCTGCTTGATGTTGCGCTTCATCCTAATTTTTCAGAAAATAACACTTTATATATGACACTATCAGCAAATACTGAAGGTGATGAGGAAGGTGGGAATACCTCTTTGTACAGTGCTACTTTAACAGGATCAGAATTAAGCAATGTTACTCTTCTGTACAAAGCCACTCCAAATTCAAAAAAAGGACAACACTGGGGCTCTCGGATTGTCTTTGACCAAGAAGGACATGTTTTTTTCGGTATGGGTGACAGAGGAAACAGAGAAGTCAACCCTCAGGATCTAAGCAAAGATGGAGGTAAAATTTACCGATTAAACCTAGACGGATCGATTCCTGAAGACAACCCTTTTGTAAACGAGCCAGGAGCTAAAAAAGCAATTTTTTCTTATGGACACCGCAACCCTCAAGGGATGACAATTCATCCCCAAACAGGAGATTTATGGGAAAACGAACATGGACCACAAGGAGGAGATGAAATCAACATCATCAAGAGTGGAGTAAACTATGGATGGCCAGAGATAACCTATGGAATAAACTACAGCGGAACACCTATAACGGATAAAACTTCCGACCCCAATATGGCACAGCCTTTTTATTATTGGGTACCTTCAATCGCACCTAGCGGAATGGCTTTTTCTACTTCTGGGATTTATAAAGATTGGGAAGGAGATTTATTTGTAGGTTCATTGAGATTTGAATATCTAGAAAGACTAGTCATAGAAAAGAATCAAGTTGTCAAAAGAGAAAAAGTTTTGGATAAAATAGGTCGTGTTCGCAACGTAGTTGAGGGTCCCGATGGCTATCTTTATCTAGGCGTAGAAGGCAAAGGAATTCTTAAAATTGTACCCAATCCATGAAAATAAGTTTATTTTTCTATGTCTTGGGACTATCCACTCTAACCGTTATCATAAAACCACAAAAAAGTAAAGCTGAAAGTATTAGCGCAGGAGAAGAAATTTACAATGACTTTTGTGTACAATGTCATCTATCTAGTGGCGAAGGAGTATCAGGTGTTTTCCCTCCTCTAAAGGCTTCTGACTATTTATTTGAAGATATTGATCGTTCGATAGCAGGAATAAAATACGGACTCAAAGGACCTATCTCCGTGAATGATGAGATTTATGAGGGAGTTATGGCAAATCAAGGCTTGGACAATGAAGAAATTGCAGATGTCATGAATTACATATTAAATCAATGGGGAAATCATTATGATGACCAAATTACATCGCAAAGAGTTACCAATACGAGTGAATTAAAATTAGAATAAATGAAGCCGCGCTTCCCATGGAAACAAATCGATTCTAAAAAGCGCATCTACTACCTTTATGGAGGTATACTGCTAGGCTTCACAGTGTGGATGCTATTTATCGATTCTCACTCCTGGACAATACATTCAGAACTCAACCAGGAAATCGAACAATTAGAACGAGAAAAAAAAGCACTCAAAGAAGTGATTGAAAAAGACACCAAAACTATCAAACAACTTCAAAACAAAGACAGTTTAGAACGTTTTGCAAGAGAAAAGTACGGACACAAAAAAGAAAATGAAACCGTTTTTATCATAGAACTCAATGACAGTTTAAGAAAAGAGTAATCATTGAATTTTGGCATCATAAACCCTTGATAAATCCTGTTATTATTCCTTTTCTACAGCGCGAAATAATTGTATTTTTATGGGCATTTTAATTATAGATGGGTAAAATAATAGCAATTGCAAATCAGAAGGGTGGTGTTGGTAAAACCACTACAGCGGTCAATCTCGCCGCTGCTCTAGGTATACTAGAAAAACAGGTTCTTCTGATAGACGCAGATCCTCAGGCAAATGCAACCTCTGGACTTGGTGTCGAAGTAACTAATGTCAAAGCAGGCACTTACCAGCTCTTAGATCATAGCGTAGAGACACAAGAGGCTATCCTAAAAACAAACAGTCCCAATGTAGACCTTATTCCATCACACATTGACCTAGTTGCTTCGGAAATTGAATTAGTAGATAAAAAAGAAAGGGAGTACATGCTCAAAAAAAAATTAGAGCAAATACAGAATCATTACGATTATATTTTGATTGACTGTGCTCCTTCATTGGGATTAATTACATTAAATGCCTTGGTTGCTGCTCATGCAGTTATCATCCCTATACAATGTGAATATTTTGCGCTAGAAGGTCTAGGAAAATTGCTAAATACCATAAAAAGTGTTCAAAAAATTCACAACAGAACTTTAGACATTGAAGGGCTGTTACTCACCATGTATGATACGCGTCTCAGACTTTCAAACCAAGTTGTAGAAGAAGTAAAAAAGCATTTTGGGAAAATGGTGTTTAAAACAATCATCCAAAGAAATATACGACTGAGTGAAGCACCCAGTTTTGGAGAGGACATTATAACCTATGATGCCTCGAGTAGAGGAGCAAAAAGTTATTTGTCCTTGGGAAATGAAATCATAAAAAGAAATAAACTGAAGTAATGGCCAAATCAAATCGAAAGCAAGTTTTAGGAAGAGGGCTTTCTGCCTTACTGAATGACCCAGCGAATGGAATAAATTCTGTTTCAGATAAAAATGCAGAACAAGTCATAGGTAGCATAATTGATTTACCAATAAAGCAAATCACGACCAATCCTTTTCAACCCAGAACACACTTTAACGAAGAAGCTCTTAAAGAACTCAGTTCATCAATAAAAGAGTTGGGTGTCATTCAACCAGTAACCGTCCGAAAAACAAAGGGAAACACGTATGAATTGATTTCTGGTGAGCGTAGATTACGCGCTTCCCAGATGGCAGGAATGGAATTCATCCCTGCATACGTTCGTTTAGCAAATGACCAAGAGTCTCTTGAGATGGCTCTAGTAGAAAACATCCAAAGACAAGATTTAGACCCCATAGAAATAGGACTTTCCTACCAACGTTTGATTGAAGAAATCAATCTTACACAAGAACAATTGAGTGAGCGTGTTGGCAAAAAAAGAACTACTATTACAAACTATATGCGTCTATTGAAATTAGATCCTATCATTCAAACAGGTATTAGAGATCAATTTATTTCTATGGGACATGGGCGTGCACTGGTCAATGTAGACGATCCAGGAACCCAAATTGAACTCTACAAAGAAATCGTTAAAAAAGGATTATCTGTTCGAGCAGTAGAATCACTGGTTAGAAAACTAAAACATCCCAAAGGAAAAACCTCAAATTACGAATCTCCCTTTGTAAAACAAGCAGCTGAAGAGCTCCAAGCACTTTTTAACACCTCGGTAAGTGTCAGTGCTAATGACCAAGGGAAAGGAGTGCTTAAAATAAATTTTGAGTCTCAAGAACAACTTCAACACATTCTAAACAAAATCAAAAGTGGACGCTAGAAATATTGGTGTATTGCTACTTCTACTTTTGAGCGGGACCGGTTTTGCTCAAGAGTCAAATAGCACCGAACCCTTTGCAATACCCGATAGCCTGTCCATAAATTCAAAATATTCCCCAAGAATACAACGTTTGATCAACGACCCACTTACACCTTCCAAAGCTGCATTTTACTCAGCAATCGTGCCAGGATTGGGTCAGGCTTATCTTGGAAAAGCGTGGAAAGTACCAATTATTTATGCGGCCATTGGTGCATCACTTTATTATTACAATCTCAATAACAAAGAGATGAACTCCTATCGAATGGCCTATAAAAGACGTTTGAATGGCTTTTTTGATGATGAATTTTTAGAAAAAGCCATTCCCATTACCACAGAACAACTTTTAATTGGGATGGATTTTCACAAAAACTACAGAGACATTGCCCTTGTTCTGGCTGCAGCTTCTTACATGCTCAACATACTGGAAGCCAACGTAAGCGCACATTTGTTACAATTTAACGTAAGTGAAGACCTCTCGGTAACACCAAACCTAATTTTAGACCCAGAACTGACAGGACTTCGTCTTGCAGTGAAATTTTAAGAATAAATGAATATTGCACTACTCGGTTACGGTAAAATGGGTAAAAAAATCGCTTCTTATGCAGAAAAGCGCAACCATGAACTCGTTTATATTTTAGACAAAGAACATCAAGAAGGAGTCCTTGAAAAAGCGGATGTAGCAGTTAACTTTAGTGTACCCGAAGCAGCTGTTAATAATATCAAAATGGCTTTAGAGCTTGGGGTTCCCGTGGTTAGTGGAACAACGGGATGGCTAGACCGCTACGAGGAAGTCACCTCTTTTTGCAAAGAAAAAGAAAGTGCTTTTCTCTATGCTTCAAATTTCAGCATTGGAGTCAATCTGTTTTTTAAAATCAACCAATATGTGGCGCAACTCTTACAACCACACCTAAAGGACTATCGAGCTGACATTGAAGAAATTCACCACATCCATAAGCAGGATGCTCCCAGTGGTACTGCTATTTCACTTGCAGAGGACATAATCAAGCATACACATTATGAGCATTGGACACAAGGTAAGTCGTCAAAAAACAGTCTTAATATCACATCAGAAAGAACTGGAGAGGTTCCAGGTACTCACTCGGTGGAATACCGTTCAGATATCGATCAAATTACATTAAAACACGAAGCCTTTAAACGAGATGGATTTGCTCTAGGAGCCGTGATAGCCGCAGAGTGGCTCGTAGGAAAAAAAGGGGTCTACAGTATGGAGGATGTTTTAAAAATTTCTTAATACTCCCTAGCTTTTGGACGATACTCTTATCTTTGAAAAAAAATACCCATGACATTCTCACAGTGGTTACTCTTCTTTTTGTTTGTTCAAATAGTCCATTTCATGGGGACTTGGAAATTGTATAAAGCTGCTGGATATCAATCCTGGCAGGCCGCAATTCCCATATATAACGCAATTCTTTTGATGAAAATCATCAAGCGTCCTACCTGGTGGGTTATATTGCTTTTTATACCAACCATCAATCTGATTCTTGTAGGTGTTATCTGGGTTGAAACCATGCGTAGCTTTAGAAAAAATACGACCAAAGATACCGCACTTGTGCTCCTTACTTTTGGCTTTTATCTCTTCTCAGTAAATTACAGCAAAGACCTTAAATACCAACCCGACCGAAGTCTTCGCCCTAAAACAGGCATTGGCGAAACAGTCAGTTCAATTTTATTTGCTGTAGTAGCAGCAACAATAGTTCACAACTATGTAATACAGCCCTACATTATCCCAACAGGTTCATTAGAAAAATCATTACTGATAGGAGATTTTCTTTTTGTAAGTAAATTTCATTACGGCGCTAGAGTCCCTATGACGGCTGTTTCTGTACCTATGGTACACGACACAATACCAGGAGTTAAAATTCGGTCTTACCTTAAAAAACCTCAAATTCCCTATTTGCGATTGCCTGGACTTCAAAAAATTGAACGCAATGAGATTGTAGTCTTTAGTTGGCCCGCAGATACTGTTCGTCAGTTTTTTGTTCGTGAAAAAAGAGTGGATAAACCCATCGACAAAAAATCCAATTATGTAAAACGATGTGTAGGTATTCCTGGAGACACCTTGGAAATCAAAGAAGGGTTTGTTTATACCAATGGATTAAAAAACGAACTCCCCGAACGAGCGGAAGTTCAATACACCCACTTTGCCTATGCGAATAAGGGTGTTTCTTCTAGAAGCTTACTTAAAGAAGGATTTGAAGATTTCAATAGAACCTATAAAATTGAAAATATCACTGAGAATAGCTACCAGCAAATACTCCCTTATATTATTGGTAGAACAGGAAACACAGTAGAAAATTTTCGAGTGATCACTGAGGGTAAAGGACTCCCGACAGAGGTGGTACGTAAAGCAAACCTTAGGGTAAGTGAGATTTTAGAAGTTAAAAAAGAAATGACCCTGACTTTAGAGGAAGCGGACAAGCTCAGAAAAGCGAATGGAATAGATAGTGTTGTACGAAGAATCAATACCAGTAAAATTCCCAACGAAGCCTTTTTCCCAAATAAAATACCCTATGATTGGAATGAAGACACATTTGGTCCGATTGTGATTCCAAAAAAGGGTATGACGGTAGAATTAAATCGATCTAACCTAGCCCTCTATAAAAAAATCATAGACGAATATGAAGAAAATGAGTTGGAACTCACTCCTAATGAAATTAAGATAAACGGAACAGCTACACAACAATATACTTTTAAAAAAGACTACTACTGGATGATGGGAGACAACAGACATAAATCCGAGGACAGTAGGTTTTGGGGGTTTGTTCCAGACGATCACATCGTAGGAAAACCAATTTTCATTTGGTTTAGCATTAAAGGTATCAATGATGGCATCAAAAATTGGAGCATCCGCTGGGACAGAGTCTTTACCACTGTAGACGGCCCAGGTGCTCGTTTTTCTTACTTCCCTTACTTTGTGGTTGTACTTCTACTTTGGCAAGGCTGGGTTATTTACAGAAGAAAAAAAAATAAAACCGCAGCATGATCCCGCTGCTATGCCCAGCTTATTTACCTAATATTAACTATTTCAATTGGTTGCTAAAACAAGAGTTGGTATGTTTTTCTGGTGAAACCTATTATCAAAAACAAACCTACCGCAACCGCACCCTATTATATGGTGCAAATGGCATACTACGTTTGACTATACCAATCAAACACCACCACAATGGTGTAAAACCAAAAGATAAAGAGGTTTTGATAGCCTATGACATGAACTGGCAAAAACAGCATTGGAAATCCCTTTGCTCAGCGTATCGCTCCTCCCCTTATTTTGAGTTTTATGAAACAGATCTTTATCCATTTTTTAAAGAAAAAAAACCTTCCCTTTTCGAATACAACCTCCAACTAATCGAAAAATTGATGGAGCTTATGGATATCCCACTAAACTTTAAGCGGACCGAAACGCTCACAGAAGAACATCAACCAATGGAAGTATTGCTATTAGCAAAAGAAACAACCCCATACAACCCAGAACCCTACACACAAGTATTCAGTGATAAATTTGGTTTTTTACCCAATTTGAGCATCTTGGACGCCTTGTTCAATCTTGGACCAAATTGTGCTAATTATATTTTAAATACAAAGAGCTGATAACTACAGGCTTATTATTGCAGAGATTGGTTTATGATCGGATAATTGAAGCTCATGTGTTTCGAAATCAATGACCTTCAACTTTGAATCGGTTAAAATATAATCAATTCGCAAGGGAAAATAAGGAAACCGATAAGTTCCTCCAAAGCCTTTTCCTTGTTCCATAAAAGCATCGAAACGCCCTTTTGTCACCGACTGATAACTTTCTGAAAAGGCATTGTTATTTAAATCAGTACATATAATTTCGGGATGGGGACTCTCTGTAGCAAGCGTGTTAAATTGTTTGATTTGTTTTTTTTGTTGTTTAAAAACAGTGGCGATTTTAGAAGCAAATTTTTTAGAATACTGGGTAGAAAAAAGGGTGTCTTTTGAATTAATACGAAGGGATTCAAAGTGTATATTATACAGTCTTAAAGTATCTTTTTTCCATAAAAGATCACTCTGCATTCCTCCGTTTGAAGAGCCTTCAAAAGGAATAGATTCTGGCTGTAGCAATGGAAATTTTGATACAATACAGCTACCTATTTGACCTTTTTCTTTATAGGGCATAAAAATTTGATAGGGATACTTGTTGAACTTTGGAGCTAACTTTACAGCATATTCCTGAAAACAAATCACATCTGGCGCGTTTTTTTCGATAAAATCTGCTATAGACTGAGGAACCTCCTTTTCTTTTAGCCAATCAAAACGATTAAAAGAACGAACATTAAAACTCATAATTTTAAGACCCTGAGAAGTGGTAATTGCATTAGATTTAAATTGGTAAAGCAGTTGCCATGATTCAAAACTCAATGCAAAAGCAATTAGAAAAAGGAACAAAGGCCATTGGAATCGCACCAACCAGAAAAAGAAAAAAAACAAACTTATAAAACATAAAACAGGAGTGCCTAAGGTAAGTAAAGGAAATTCTAATTTTAAGGGCAGTTGATTCATCGCTACCAAAAGCAGAAGCAAAACCAATAAATTAATCAAAACAGCCAAACGGAAAAAAAAGTGTTTTCTTTTCATGTTTTACTGTTTATTGTTAATTGAAGATCAGATTGAACATCCTTAATTATCATTGGTATGTGATCTGGTTGAATCATGGATGCTTCATTTAGTGAAACTTACTTTTTCCCAGCTCGAAACAAAAATTCTTTTTCCTCCTTTGACAAGCTATCGTATCCAGATACGCTTATTTTATCTAGAATTGCATCAATACGCTTTTGATGGTCATCCTGCTTTGAGGTAACTTTTGAAGTACTTTTCTTTTTATTTGTACTCGCTTTGTGAACCGTTTTTAAAGTTGGTTTTTTTTTAATGAAGTCAACCAGCTGGTTAACTATGTTTTCAAAGGGTATACCTATATCCACTCCGTTTTTGAGGCGTTGTGCATAGATATAACCAAGAGAAGCCCCACCTATATGTGCTAAATGCCCTCCTGCATTTCCATAAGGAATCTGAATAACATCTAACAATACAAGAGCAAGTCCTATAAAGCTTAATTTAACATTGAAAAAGAGCAAGCGTACCTCAGTATCTGGGGTGTAGACTGCCATAAAAATCAATACTGCCATAACACCAGCAGAAGCCCCAATCATGTACGGAGTGTTGTTTTGAAATACAGGAAAAAAAGTATAGCTCAACATAAAAGTAAGCCCGCCAAAAAGGACTCCTAAAAAATACACATTGAAGAAAGTTTTAATAGGAAAAAGATTTAGAAACAGTCGGGAAGCAAACAGCAATAAATACATATTCCAAAAAAGGTGAAAAAATCCCGAGTGTAAAAAACTATAGCTAAATAAAGTCCAGGGTTTAAAAAGTAATTCTCCCCAGGAGGAGGAAAGCTCAAACCAAGTCAAAAATGAATCAGTGGACAGATTGAATAAAAAGAAAAGTGTATTTAAAAAAAAGGGTAAAACAAAACATACAACATTGATAGCAATCAATTTTTCGGCTCCGTTTAGTAATCTTAACCTGTAGCGTACTTGTTCTAAAAAACTCATATATCCCAACGGTTGTTATCAAACTGATTTTTTTTCCAATACCACATCAAAATAAAGCCTGTAATCGCTCCTCCTACGTGAGCAAAATGCGCAATGGGTCCAATTGAATAAGAAGTAAATCCAAAGAAAAGATCTCCTAAAATAAGTAAGGGAACTAAAACTTTTGCTTTCACGGGAATGGGGGGAAATAAGAGCATCAAACGCGAATTGGGAAACAAAAAAGCAAAGGCAACCAATACTCCATACAAAGCCCCTGATGCACCTACCATTACACCATTGTATGCGGAAAGAGCAGACAATAAATCAGATCTTCCAATTTGCTCCACGAGGGAGTAAGGCAAATCACTTGTTTCAAAAAAACGGCTTATCTCAAATGAAGACATTCCCTCTGCGGCTAGAAGGGATGTCACTTGATCAATTTGATAATAATAAAGCAATAGTTGTAAAGCAGCAGCTCCAAATCCAGTAGAGAGATAAAAGAAAATAAATTTGTTTTTTCCCCACATTTGCTCAATCGGGGTTCCAAACATGTACAGCCCAAACATATTAAAGAAAATATGTCCTAAATCACCATGCATAAACATATGAGTTAAAGGTTGCCAGTATTGGAACTTTGGGTTGGAAGGATAGTGAAGTGCAAACAAATCATAAACTAGATCCCCAAAAGAAAGGGATGCGATAAAAAAGATCCCGTTTATGATGAGAAGATGCTTTACGGTCTCGGTAATGTTACGCATTTAGTTTAATTTAGTTTTTGTTCGATTTCTCGCTTATCTAAAGTAATAAAAATGGGCTTATTAAAGGGGGAAACACTCGTTTCCTTGCAGCCAAAAAAATCATCCAATAGTGTCTGTTGTTCTTCTATTGCCAGAAGGTCTCCAGATTTTATGGCTAAACTTTTTGCCATAGATTTTGCAATTTGATCGGCTTGACTAAAATGAGCAATTGAACGGTCTTCTGAACCGGAAAATAGGGTTTCCAATACCGCTTCAATTTTTGATTGAGGACAATGCTCTGGCCCACCCAAAACTTCAAGGATACCCCCTGGTTTTAATGCTAATTCAAAACCCAAAGATTCCAATACTTCACCAGACAGCTTGAATTCTTCCAGTTGCATAGCATTTAATTTCATTTCCAAAGGAAATAGCAATTGTTGGCTCACTCCCTTTTTAGCTGTAATGGCAGTCAAAAAACGTTCATATAGAACGCGTTGATGAGCTCTGTTTTGATCGATAAGTATCATACTGGATTGCAGCGGGCAGACAATGTATTTCAAAAACAATTGAAAGACACGTGTACGCTGAGGGACGTCGAGCAATGAGGACTCTTGACTTGATTCATCAGAAGGATCTATTTGAATGCCCGACAAAATAGTTTCCCACTGCTCTGGTTTGACCTTGGTAGAATTAAATTCAGAATTAGTCTGAAAAGGATTGAAACTAGAATCCACTTCTATAGGTGGCGGAATGGGATTTTTTTCTTTAAAGGAATAAGGAACCTCAAAAGAAGGGTTTTGTTCAAAATCTAAGGTAGGAATCACTTGAAAAATCCCTAGACTGTGTTTCACCGCGGACCGTAAAATAGCATAAATACTTTGCTCCTCTTCAAACTTAATTTCGGTTTTGGTGGGATGAATATTGATGTCAATGGTCTTTGGATCAACTGTAAGGTATAGAAAATAACCCGGGTGATAGCCTGGTTTTAATAAGCCTTCAAATGCACTGGCAACAGCATGGTGTAAGAAAGAACTTTTAATAAAACGATTGTTGACAAAGAAAAATTGATTCCCTCTGGTTTTTTTTGAAAACTCGGGCTTCAATACAAAACCCTTTAACTCAGCAAGAGAGGTCTTTTCCTCTGCGGGCACCAAATGGTTATCCCATTTTGTACCAAAAATCGAAGTGATTCTTTTTCTGAGTGTACCAGTACCCAAATCAAAAAGCTCGTTTCCATTATTAAAAAACAAGAATTTAATTTCAGGATGTGTTAAAGCTACTCTCTGAAACTCATCAATGACATGTCGCAGTTCAACATTGTCAGATTTTAAAAAATTGCGTCGGGCCGGAATATTATAAAACAAACTTTTTACCGCAATTGATGTTCCTTGGGGTTGAGTTGATAAAGTTTGTTCCACTACAGTACTTCCCTCAATCTTTAAACAATGAGAAACCTCGTCTATTTCAGTTTTAGAATGGGTTTCAACATGAGCTATAGCAGCAATAGAAGCAAGTGCCTCTCCTCTAAATCCTTTAGTGTTTAAGGCAAATAAATCCTCAGCAGATTTAATTTTTGAAGTGGCGTGACGCTCAAAAGCCAAACGAATGTCTGTACTGTTCATCCCTATTCCATCGTCTATAACCTGGATGAGTGTTTTTCCAGCATCTTTGATGATGAGTTGAATAGTTTGAGCTCCTGCATCTACAGCATTCTCAAGCAGTTCTTTAACTACAGAAGCGGGACGTTGGATGACTTCCCCAGCAGCAATTTGATTGGCCACATGGTCCGGTAAAAGCGCAATTATTGAATTCATTACTGTGGTAGCATAAAAATGCTCAGATCAAAATCTAAGATATAAAGACAAATAAAAACCAATCCTAGGATAATCAAAAGTAAACGTAACGAAATGGAGCGGTTTTTTTTAGTGCGCATTTGCAATCGCATTTCTTTCCACTGTTGACCAAAATCATTACTGTTATAGGTGTCACGATATTTGGAAAACTTGGAGTCAAATTCATACAAATTGCCCTCATCTTTTCCTTTATAATACCTCGGTGTATAGTTGTATCTCCTGTTTTTTCGGAGTTTGAATAAATTTGATTTCAACATGAATCAAAGGTACAAGAAAGGTATTAAAGAAGAAAAGCTCCAAAGAGAAAGTTATCCAACTTATTTGGATTTTAAAACAGCCATATGCAATGCAGTAACTGCAGCTTCTACCCCTTTGTTTCCGTGCTTTCCCCCACTGCGCTCTTGTGCTTGTTTTAGGTTGTCATCAGTCAACACACAAAATACAACCGGTACCTCATAGGCTACATTGAGGTCTTTGATCCCTTGAGAAACTGCCTGACATACAAAATCAAAATGCTTGGTTTCCCCTTGAATGACACTGCCTATGGCAATTACAGCATCCGGATTTTGCTCTTGTGCCTTTTTGGATCCGTAAATGAGTTCGAAACTTCCTGGCACCTCCCAGGTGTAAATATTCTCGGGAAGTACACCTGCTTCGAGAAGGGTTTTTTTTGCTCCAGCTTCTAGAGCTTTAGTGATGGTCTCGTTCCACTGCGAAACAACAAGGTGAATGTTAAAGGGCTGTCCGTCAGGTAAACGATCAGCATCAAATTCAGATAGATTCCCTAATGCAGTGGCCATCTACTTAATTTAATGCCTCTAACTTCGCAATTTGGACGGCAACCAAAGTAGCTTCCTCAGAATCAGGAAATTCGTTTTCTATGCGACGTAAATAAGAAAGCGCTTGGCCATTTTTACCCAATTGAGCTCCTGTCAGGGCGGCTTTGTACAAATACTTGGGAGTACTGAACAAATTATTATTAATTTTTGAAGCAGCTAAATAATAATCATAAGCCTCTTGAAGTTGACCTAACTGAGCGAAAGCATCTCCAATAGCACCTTTAGAAAGGGCGCTCAACAAAACGTCCTCAGAACTAAATTGATCTAGGTAAACGATAGCATTTTGGTAATCCTGAAGATTTAAATAGGCCATTCCAGCACTGTATGTTGCCAATTTTGCTGCAGGAGTCCCTTCATAATTTTTTATAATGTCCAAGAAACCGTACTTCCCTTCTCCTCCATTGAGTGCTCTTTTATACAGGGAGTCCGAATCTTGGCTATTTACAGCAAGATCAAAGTAATACTGCGCTTGGTTCAATTCACTTACAGCTTCTTGCGCTTTAGGCTTGACCACAAAGCTTTGATATCCCAAGAAACCTAAAACACCAACAGCAACCACACCAATAATACTAAGAATTACATTTTGGTATTTTACTACCCACTCTTCTGTTTTTGAGGCAGTAGTGTCTAACGTTTCAAATACTTCTGCTGTAGTGCTTTCTTCTCTAACCTCAGCTTGTTTAGTAGGTGAAACTGATTTCTTTGCTCCGCGTTTTTTGTATGTAGCCATCTTCAAATCTTTAAGGGGTCAAAATTAGTCTTTTTATTCTAATTCAAAAAACAGAATGCTAGCTTCTAACTTATTATTTTTGTCTGGTATGATCTTAAAACAATTAATACTTACTCAATACAAAAACATTACTTCTAAAACATTTGATTTTAACCCCAAAATAAATTGTTTTATTGGAGATAATGGCATGGGTAAATCTAACATTTTAGATGCCATTTACCACCTTTCTTTTGGAAAAGGTTATTTCAACCCCGTAGCAGTTCAAAACATACAAAATGGAACTGATTTTTTTGTGCTCGATGGAAGATATCTCACTAAAGAACGTGAAGAAAAAATTATTTGTACTCTAAAAAAAGGACAGAAAAAAATCATCAAAAGAAATGGAAAAGTCTATGAAAAACTTTCAGATCACATCGGTTTAATACCCACTGTGATTATCTCACCTGCAGATCGAGATTTGATTTCAGAAGGCAGCATTACAAGAAGAAAATTTATAGACGGAGTCATTGGCCAAACCGATCCTATTTTTCTGCAAAACCTATTGGAGTACAACAAAATTATATCACAACGCAATGCATTATTGAAATTCTTTGCGCTTAACAATACTTTTGACTTGGAGACGCTCAGTATTTATAACACTCAACTTTCAGAACGTTCTACCTTGATTTTTGAAAAAAGAAAAGCATTTATGGAAAACTTCATCACTGTATTTCACCACAGATATGAAAACATAAGTGAAGGAAGTGAAAAAGTCTCTTTAGTTTATGAGAGTCAACTTCATCAAAACACTCCTGACAAACTTCTCGAAGAATCAATAAGTAAAGATAAAATACTACAGCACACCTCTACTGGGATTCATAAAGACGATATTCAATTTCTTCTAGACGAACAACCCATCAAAAAATTTGGTAGCCAAGGACAACAAAAAACCTTTTTGGTCGCATTAAAATTAGCGCAATTCGATTTCCTTAAAAAACAAACCGGTGGAGCACCCATTCTTCTACTGGACGATGCGTTTGACAAACTGGATCAAAAACGGGTAACTCAAATTATCTCGTTGGTAGATCATGATGATTTTGGTCAAATATTCATTACAGACACCCACGAAGAACGCACACTTGAAGCTTTAAAAAGCGTAGAGTCTAGTTTTGAACTTTTTAAGCTTATTTAAATGAAGAATCTCTTTGTACTTATTTTATTTGTGCTCCTGTCTAGCTGTACTAATCATAAGATTATTAAAATAGAGG
>Ga0075480_10001259_pt1 | contig 15976 bp, 15 predicted proteins | sample DEB08_DNA_7_FD_81590 | JGI IMG/M metagenome (GOLD analysis project Ga0075480, IMG submission 81590) | Aqueous microbial communities from the Delaware River and Bay under freshwater to marine salinity gradient to study organic matter... | ecosystem: Environmental > Aquatic > Marine > Coastal ... | reverse complement strand
TTAGATCTAAATAAAAATACTATAAAACAGCACATAAATAGCGACTACTATAAAGAAGTTCGCTTACAAATGTTAAATAACATTAAACCTAAAGCATGCATGAGATGCTATAAGGAAGAAGATAAAGGAATAAAATCAAAGAGACAACATGAGGCCACAGTATTTCCATCGTACACCGCCGATTATGCATCCAAACTTACTAGTGAGGATGGGAGCATACCTATGGACCTTCGTTTTGTTGAGCTTCGTCTTGGCAACGTTTGTAACGTTCGGTGCCGTACATGTAATCCAGCAAGCAGTTCAAAATGGCTGGACGACTATAAAAGCATTGTTCAAAAAGCAGACTTTGTAAACAAAGGATACTTAGGATTAAATTTTCCTGAAGATTTTAAGTGGGCGGAAGATGATAACTTCTATGATGACTTGTATGAGTCTGCGCCAAACCTAGAAGTATTGTACATCAATGGCGGTGAGCCTACTTTAATAAAACAACACTGGACATACTTACAAAAATTAGTAGACAGTGGAAGAAGTGAAAACATAGTGCTGTGGTATAATATCAACTGCACTATGTTACCACCTGTTGCTTTAGAACTTTGGCCCAAGTTTAAAGAAGCAAGAATATGTTTAAGCATTGATGACCTTGAGGATAGAAATGCTTTCATACGAAGTGGTACCGACTGGAATGCAGTGTGTGCCACAATAGACAAACTACTTCCGCATAAAGAGGATTTAGTTTTAAGAATAACGCAAACTGTTAGTGCATATAACTATGCAACATTACCTGAATTTTTTGAATGGGCTAATAACATTGGGATAGAAGTTGATATGAACTTTGTGTATGATCCTGATTATCTAAGTCCCATGGCTATACCGCCTAGGGCACGAGAGTTGATACATACACGATTCAGAAAAGTATTAGGTAATGACCACAAACTAGGAACATTATTGAGTATGTTTAATACTCCGGAATGGGACGAGTTAAAGTGGGAACAGTTTTGTCGTTATAATGATTTATTAGATAAAAATGATACTGACTTAGGCAAAGTTTCTAATTGGAGAGAAACGTTTACCGAATTAGTTAGTAAGGTAGAAGAAGGTGGAAGTACTACGATATACTAAATTAAAAGGAGATATACTGCGTTGGATTGCACATGCAGGACTTCTTGCTGGTATTGTTTTATTCGATACAGATTTATTATGGGTAACTGCTATAGTGTATTTTTGGTTTGCCAGTATAGGTTTGTTTGTAGGCCAACATAGATATTTTGCACACAAATCTTTTAACACTTCCAATACATGGGAATGGATACTAAACATCAGCGGCACACTAGCAAGTTTAAGTAGTACCTTTGGTTATATTGTAAAACACAGAGAACATCACAAAGCAACAGATACGGCACAAGATCCACACAGTCCACATCATATGAGTTTATGGAAAAGTTGGACATTGGGTCTTAAAGACGAAACATATGATATAAAAAATGCTAGAGATTGGATACGCAACAATGGTGTAATGCATACTCATAAATATTTCTTTGCATACATATTATTGTATGTGTTATTACTTGGGCTAATAAATCCTATACTTATTATATATGCATACCTTATGCCTGTAAGTTTATGTGTGTTTGCAACCGGTGCATTTAATACATGGGGACACGGAAAAGGTTTGCGATGGTTAGGATATAGGAACTGGTCAACAAATGATCAAAGTAGGAATCATCACTTAGTAAATTTAATTACATTTGGTGAGGGTTGGCATAATAATCATCACAGTAACCCCAGTAGATGGTACCAAGGTGAACAATGGTGGGAGTGGGATTTAAACGGAGAAATAATTAAATGGATAAAGCAGTAGAAAATATAAATCCAGAAAAACTAATGCAGGACGAAGCATTCTGTATTATTCCTTGGATACACATGCACCCATGGCCAGATGGTAGAGTGTTTACATGTTGTTTAAGTGAACTACATACCCCTATAGGAAATCTCAATGAGCAGAGTTTAGAAGAGGTGTGGAACAGTGATACTATGAAACAGTTTAGATTGGATTTGCTAAATGGTAAAAAAATATCTAACTGCAATAGATGCTATGAACAAGAAAAGCACGGACACGAAACATTACGAATTAGAAGTAACCAAGAATATTTGTTATTAAAAAATAATCCATACGGTAACAAAAAAGTACATGTAGTAGAATCTACTAATGCAGATGGCAGTGTAGATCAAATGAATATGACATATATGGACATACGTTTTAGTAATATTTGTAATATGAGATGTAGAACATGCGGTCCTGATTTAAGTAGTCAATGGTACCAAGATGCTGTAGACAGTAATTATAATAAAACCCCTGTAAAGGCAATACACCAAATAAGAAAAGGTGCTACATCATTTATGGAAACGTTTGATCCATATTTGGATACAGTAGAAAAAATATATTGGGCTGGTGGGGAACCGCTTATTATGGACGAGCATTGGTACATCATGAACAAGTTAGTCGAAATGGGTAGGACCAATGTTGACTCTCCTATGAGAGTTTACTATAATACTAATTTTAGCAAACTGGTATACAAAGAGCAAGATGCTATAGAGCTATGGAAAAAGTTTGAAAGCATAGGGGTAGGTGCCAGTATAGATGCTAGTGGTAAACGTGGGGAGTACTTGCGTAAAGGCACAGTGTGGAAAGATATAGTTGCAAACAGAGAACGCATGTTAGCAGAATGTCCTGATATAGACTTTCATGTTAGTGCTACTGTAAGTTTGTTTAATGCCCTTGACATCACAGACTTCTTTATGGAACTTGTAGACACAGGATTCTTAAAGCCAGAAGAGTTTGCAGTAAACATACTTTTAGGTAAACCTGTACACAGAGCAACAGTGTTACCAGAACATTTGAGAAAAGAAGCTCAACGTAAAATTGCAAACTTATTAGAATGGCTAGAAGGCAAAGACAAATTAGGAAGAACCACAAATACATTTAAAGCATTCCACAGTTTCTTAGATGGTGACGACACACATCTACTAGACGAAGCATTAGCAGACATCAAAGAGATGGATAGATTTAGAGCAGAAAACTTTTTTGATATACACCCAGAGTTTGAAGAATTCAGAGAAAGATATAACAACATAGTAACACGATGAGACCAGAACACTTTTGCATATTACCTTGGATAAACCAAGAAGCTCGCACTAACGGTGAAGTTGGTGTGTGCTGTGTTATGCAAGAAACAGCACCAGGCATAAACTTAGCAGATGGTAACACATTAAAAGATGCTTGGGACAGTGAGTGGTTAGCAAAACTTAAAGCAGACTTCTTAGCAGGTGAGAAACCTAAGGCATGTTACAACTGTTGGAACGAAGAAGCCGCAGGTATAGAGAGTAAACGTTTACGAGAACTTAAAAAGTTTCCGCACCATTTAGATAATTTAGAACATGCTAAACCTAAAAGCATGGACCTCAAATTAGGAAACATTTGTAATACTAAATGTAGAATATGCACAGGGTTTGCAAGTAGTCAATGGGTACCAGAAGAAATAGAACGTGACGGTGATACAAATCATTTTGCTCACCTCATGGGCAGGCTAGGTCGTTGGCCTGAACTAAACGAAAAGTTTTGGGACGACTTAGAAAGTCAAATTGAAGAAGTAGAAAGTTTAGAATTTTTTGGCGGCGAGCCGTTTTTGATTAAAAGACATTTTGATATATTACAAACACTTGCTGATAAAGGCAGGGCAAAAGATATCAGTTTAAGTTATAACACTAACGGCAGTATATATCCAGAGCAACACATTGAACTGCTACAACAGTTTAAAGATGTACAAGTATTCTTTAGTATAGACGGTGTAGGTGAGCGTTTTAATTACATAAGACATCCGCAAGACTTTAATGAAGTAATGCAAAACTATTGGAAATTTAAAAATACATCTGGTATAAGAACAAACATATTTTATACAGTAAGTTTATTTAATATAATGTACATGGACGAACTATTAAACTATTCATTAGAACATAACTTAGACAGTGAAATACATTTTAACATGGTGTATGTTCCTCATCATATAAGTCCTAAGGCATTGCCTTTAAAAGTAAAACAAGCAATCACAGACAAGTTTAGAACACACAATGATCATAGAATACAAAGCACACTAAACTTTATGAATCAAGAACACTACGAAGGCTACATGGATGAGTTTGTAAGGCAAACATCATTCAGCGACAAGTACAGAAACGAAAGTTTTGCTGAAACATTTCCAGAGCTTTGGGAACATATGGAAACGTTTTTTAATAATGAAAAAGCAATGGATCTAATAAATCAAATGCAATTTGTTAAAGCAGGAAATAAATTCGATAAGATATAATGAATAAGGTATTATTAAAAACATCAGGCAGAACAGGTTCACACCTGATACTTGATTATTTTGAAAGCATAGGTTTTAAATGTATGTTTACTGCTACAGACGAGACTGATAAACTGTATCAGTATGGCTTAACAGAATTAGTATTACCACTAGATAAAACTATAGTACAATGTCATTTAAAAAACATGCCTAAAGAAACAAAAGAATGGAATTTAATATATAATAAGAGACATGACCTTGTATGCCAAACACTTAGTAGTATAATTGCACGTCGCACAGATGTTTGGCACGGAGTAGCAAATATAGTGCCGTTCACTGTGTCTGAGAAAACTGTAAAGAAAGAATTAGTGACGCACATAGCATTTAATTACTATATGGATTTAGTATGTAATACAGTACCATGGAAATCTGTACACATATTAGAGATGGAAGATTTTATTACTAATCCAAACAATTTACCTAGACTATTAAACTTAGGTAATACATATAAAGATACATGGGATCATGTAAAACACAAAAAAGCAATTAAATACATAGATGCAATTAGTAACTATGAAGAAACAGTAATTATGATTACAGATAATATTAGCAAAGTATCTAAATTAGCAGAAGCATACGGCTTAGTAAATTTTGATATGACATTCGGTGAAAAGTATGGAATATAGTAAAACGTTTTGTCCATACCCGTGGATACATGTTATGACACAGCCAAGTAGTACTGTGAACTTCTGTTGTGTTGCTAACGGTCAAATAAAAAATGACGATGGTAGTATACTAATGCTAAACAAAGGTGATGATATATCTACAGTGTGGAATAACAATCACTATAGAAAAATAAGACGTCAAATGATAGAAGGTGAGCAGGTTGAAGGTTGTGAGCCGTGTTACGATTTAGAAAAATTAAGTATTCCTAGTTATAGAGAAAACTATATTAAAGATTGGATGGGCTTCCACTGGAATGCAGAACAAATAAAAGAAATTGTTGATAAAAGCATAGACAATGACTATGTTGTAGAAGAAGCACCGCAGTATTTAGATTTTAGATTAGGCACACTGTGTAACTTGCGTTGCAGAATGTGCCAAAGCCAAAACAGTAGTGCAATTTACAAAGAGCTTAAAGATGAGGAATTATATAATGAAGAAGAAAGAAAGTTCATCGTGGAAACAAGTCACTGGAATGACTTTAGTGATTACACTCAGCCTTGGTTTGATGATCCTGGGTTTTTACGGACAGTGGAAGTATGGTTGCCTAACGTCAACCGCCTTTACTTCACGGGCGGTGAGCCTACCATTATTCAACGGGTGTATTGGATCCTTGACAAGTGCGTCGAACTCGGAATCAACAAAAACATAGACTTAGTATTTAATAGTAATATGACAAACATACAACCTAGGTTCTTAGATTTAATAGCAAAGTTTAAGAGTGTGTTGATGTGTTTAAGTGTTGATGGCTATGGTGTAACAAATGAATATATTCGTAGCGGTAGTACATGGAGTATAGTAGACAAACATATAAGAGACTATGCAACATCTAATGTTGTGGGTAATTTATTGTTTAGTCCTGTAGTACAAATATACAACATATTAAATATTACAGACTTAATCGATTATGCAGAAGAGATTACACAATTTAGTGGGCGTAGAATAGATATAAGTTTTTTATTAAACAACTATCCTAAATGTCTCGACATTCGAAATTTGCCAAAGCATGTTAGAGAAACAGCACAAATGAAACTGCATGATTGGCTTAATACCAGCACATACTTCGACGATGATGAACGCAACAAACAAAGTGTATTAGGTTTAATAAAAGCATTGGATGATGACAATGTAAATGCTGATGCTGAAGAGCAGATGCAAATTTTTAAACAATACACTGATTTGTTAGATAGTAAAAGAAATCAAAGCATGAAAGAAAGTTTACCTTTGTTATGGAACGAATTATATGGATCTTAGTGATAAAAAATATTTAGTTGCAATTGGTTGTAGCCATATGGCAGGTAGTGAGATTGAAGGCCCAGGCTATACTGACAGATCAAAAATAAATTTACTAAAAGCATGGCCAGGCATAATTGCAAAACATTATAATTTAAATTATATAAATCAATCCCAGCCTGGTGGAAGTAACGATTACATATTAAGACAAACAGTCGAATTTGTTGCTAAATGGGTAGAACAAGGACGAGATACCAGTGAACTGTTTATTGTATTAGGGTGGACTACTAATGAACGAATAGAGTTTACTTGGGAGGGCAAACATATACATTGGGCAAACGGTTCTAACCCTAAAGCATTTATGCACGGTCCAACCGGGGAAGGTTGGGACTTTACTAACTGGTATAAAGCATTGCAACTTTATCATACTGATTATGATTTTGGTTTCTATAAAAAAATTATAAACATGATTACAGCAAACTCGTTCTTAAAAATGCACGGAATAAATCATATTCAGGTAAGTAATTGTGCAAGAATTGTAGGCGACGAATTCAAGCATTTTAATTGGACTAGTTTAGAACATTCTTTTCCTAACGATGTGTTCTTTGAAAAATATAATAGTTTTATTCAACGATACGAAGAAACCCATAAAGAACATTTTACAGATTGGATGCATGCTGATTATGAAATACATTCATTGTATGCAAAAGATTTGATACAATTTATTGAGGATAAAATATGAGCAATGAAAAAGACGATTTAAATGGTTTGGGTCCTGCAGATAAAGTAATTGACATGGGCGACCTTTACGGTAATCCGATTCCAAAAGAAGAAAAAAAAGAAGAGCCAGAAATAACTGATGAAGAACTTTCTTTAACAGATGAAGAAGAGGAACTTCTTAAAAAGAAACTAGAACAAATTAGAAAAGCAGATCCATTTATTTACAGATGAGAATATTAGGAATAAGTAGCATGTTCCATGATGCAAGTGCATGCGTCATTGAGGATGGTGAAATACTATTTGCCGGACATGCAGAAAGATACAGTAAAATTAAAAACGATCCTTTCTTGAACAAAGGACTAATTGCTGATGCCTTAAAGCATGGCAGGCCAGATGTTATTGTACTTCACGAAAGTAGTAAACTTAAAAATAAAAGAAAACTAAAGCAGTTTACTTGGAGTAGCATAAAGTCAGCATTTACCGAACCTACTGCCGAAGAATGGATAGAAAAGTTTTATCCGCAGTTAAAAGGTATTCCTATTACAAATTGTTTACATCACGAGAGTCATGCCGCGGCAGGTATATTGACTGCACCAGACTCATTTGAAGATGCTGTAATTATAACAATAGATGCTATCGGTGAATTTCAAACATCAACAATTTATAGATGGGAAACACACAGAGGTGGCGATACAAGAATGCAACTGTTGCACGACACCAAGTATCCAAATAGTCTTGGTTTGTTCTACAGTGCAGTAACAGCATTTGTTGGCCTAAAGCCAATGGAGGATGAATATATTTTAATGGGCATGGCGGCTTATGGCAATCCTATCTATGCTGATAAAATGAATAACGAATTATTTAAACATGCTGACCCGTGGAAAAATTTACACGAGTGTTTACATACAGTTGATATGAGTAAAGGCTTGCCTAAAAAATTCATGCCGGGCGAGTTAGATGAACAAACACAATTTGATTTAGCGGCAAGTGCTCAACTAGTATGTGAACAAAGAATTTTAGCATATGCAAAATTAGCAAAAACATATCACAGAACAGACAATGTTGTGTTCATGGGAGGTTGTGCTTTAAATTGTGTTGCTAACAGTTTATTATACGAACGATTTAAAAATATTTGGATAATGCCTAATCCAGGAGATGCTGGTAGTAGTTTAGGTGCGGCGGCATTATATTATTATAAACAAACAAATAAAAAAGTAAATTGGCAAGGTCCATACTTAGGTTATAATATTAAAGGCAAGTGGCCTGAAAAAAGTTTTTTAAAAAGTTTACAGAAGGGTGAAATATTTGGAGTAGCAAATGGCAGAGCAGAGTTTGGGCCTAGAGCATTAGGTAATAGAAGTCTGTTTGCTGATCCAAGAGGGGACACTATTAAAGATAAAGTAAACGAAATAAAACGCAGACAAAAGTTTAGACCTTTTGCACCTATCGTATTAGAAGAATATGCAAGAGACTGGTTTGAAATGCCAGGCGATAATATAGATGCACCTTACATGCAGTTTGTAGCAAAGTGCAAAAAACCAGAAGTTATACCTGCAGTTGTACATGGGGATGGTACAAGCAGAGTGCAAACAGTAAACAAAAATCAGCACCCAGAATTATATGCCGCAATGGTTAAGTGGTATAAAAAATCAGGGTGCCCAGTAATACTTAATACCAGTTTAAATATTAAAGGTATGCCTATTGTGAATACTGTTGCAGATGCTGAAGCATTCCAAAAACATTACAACATAAAGGTATACACTAGTGATTAGAAAAACTAAAGTAAGCCAACAAGTTTCAGAATATATCCAAGACTTTATGGATGACAACCCTGTACATTCTAATGCTACACTATTAGAAATGAGCAAGGAACCTTGGTTATATGATTATCATATGTCAAAGGAAGAAGCAATGATGTGGAAGATGAAAGGCGTATGTCATGTATGTCACATAGATCCTAACCATCATCGAGACGATTGTCCGTGGAGTCATAATCAACTTATGTTTGCAGAACTAGAACGTGTTGATCAAAATCATTTTAAAATAGATATAGAAGTAGGCAAGATACTAGCACAATTAAAAAAATAAAATGTTTGATATTTTTTATTTAGGTAACAATGATTCTATTGCACAAAGATATCCTTTTGCAAAACAGATAAATGATACCACAGAAGTTAAAAGTAAAACAACACATTACTGGCTAATTGATCAGGACACTGTTATAACTGATTATTCAGTATTTGATTTTAAACCAGATGTATTTACAAAAAAATATAACCATGTTTGGAAATGGGATGATTCAAACTATGGAGGAGTATCTTTAGTATACAAAAACGGTGGTGAAGAAACTGTGTTTCAAAATCGTATTGTTTGTAAAAAACAGTTTCAAATTATATACAGTGAGACACCGGGGGACTTTTTTGATAGCAATCAATCTAGCACACATGTTTGGTGTGTTGATCCAGAATATAAATTAAGCGATGATATAAATTGGGCACCGGGGAACTTTGAACCGACTTATATTCACAGTTTTCATTTAAGGGGACAACTGGAACACAAATATCCTGACAGCGAAGGCGGGATAAAATTATTTCCTAAAGACTGGAAATCAGCAAACATAAAGTATCATGGCTTTATAGATGCTAGTGCAGAATATCCTGTTATGTTTGTAAAAAACATAGAGGACTATGCACAACGTAATACATTTAAAGAAGATTATGTTTGGTTAGTAGACAGCGAACAAAAAGTAAACATGAATACGTTTGATTGGGTTCCTAATCCTTTTGAACAAGATATGATACATGTATTCAGAATGCCGTATCAACTTACAGAAAAGTATCCGATGGCTATGGGAGGTATCAGACTTGTACCCAAAGAATGGAAAAGTGCTGAAACAAAAATACATTCAGCATGCCCTATTGAAGACGAAGCATACGATGTGTTCTATGTAGACGAAAACGAATTTGATGCAGACACATTCAAAGACTATGCTCAAAGAAGTAGAACTGATTGGTTCTGGATTGTAGACAGAGACTTTGAGTTTAATGGTAAACTATTATATGTGCCGGCACCACACGAGCAGGAATACATACATGTGTTTAAAATACCAGGGCACCTAGATTACAGATATCCAGTTGACTTTACTGACCCGTGGGACTTTAGGTGCGGTGGAGTTAGGCTTGTACATAAAAACTTTGACTACACAAAACATAAGTACCAAGCAGATGTTGTTCCTGTGCGTTATGATATTTTTTACACAGACGATTTAAAAGATTATTCTGTTTTTATTAGAAAGACTAGAACAAAAATGTTTTGGGTTATAGACAGCAATCATGTACTCAACGATATTATAAGTTATGTTCCCAGCAGAGACGAACAGCAATATCTATTGAATTTTAAAATACAAAATCAATTAGAACACAAGTATCCTCAACAAGAAGGCGGTATATATCTTGTACCTAAAACATATAATAAAAATACGTCAGTAAAATATAAAGGAAACCTATTTGTTAAAACAAAAGAATATCCTATATTGTTTGTTGATGATATCACAGACCTAAAGATTGTAACACAAGACTGCTGGTTAGTGGATAAAGAATATCAAATTGATTATGATATTGATTGGAGCCCAGATGATTTTAGAAAGAGGTGTATACACACATTTCACATTCCTAATCAATTGACACACAAGTACCCTGATAAGATGGGTGGTGTACGGTGGGTGCCTGTAGACTGGAACGGCGAGTATGTTATTCACGATGACGTGCCAGTAAAGCCTAAAACATATCCAGTAATACAAGTTAAAGACCCAAATGATTACACACAGGCTAAAGGAGAATGCTGGTTAGTGGATGAAGAGTATCAGATAAACAATGATATTCAATGGGTTCCAAGCACGTTTGAAAAAAACTACATACACACATTCCATGTTCCTGGACAACTGTTACACAAGTATCCAGAAGAAATAGGAGGTGTAAGGTGGGTACCGCTTGATTGGACAAACGCAGAAACCAAAATACACAGCGATTCTCCGTTTGCTCCTGTGGTGTTTGATGTGTACGATAATGAAGAATTTGGTAGAGAACAAACAACCAAGCAATGGTTTTGGGTAGTAGATCCTAATGTTACTGTACATGATGACTTTGATTTTGATTTTGTTCCTGATATATGGGACGATGGTAAAACACATGTATGGCAAAAACTTAATCCTGTTACAGGAAGACAATACGATTACGGTGGTGTAAGTCTATGTCCTAAAATACCTAACAGTAAAGGTAGACCAAAGTATATAAGAAAACCTGCATGTACACAAAATTTATATGCAGTGTGCTATTTAACAAACACTAAAAGTATATTAGAACAATTGATATCTATGGACACAAACACAGATAACAACATGTTTTGGGCAGTCGACCCTGATGTAAAAATACCTGATGAGTTTGAGTTTGATTATTATCCTACACAATGGGATCAAAAGAATGTGCATGTGTTCACAGATGATACTGGCAATCACAGAGGTGTAAGACTTTATCCAAAGAATACTTTCATAGACAACACATACAATCTAGATCAAATAACCAACAACAGTTTTGAAAATTTAAAATTGATGAACACTGTGGCATGTGTAGCCAGCGAATGGCCTTTAGAAAAACTCAGCAATATGACTGTAGATGAACTGGTACAAACATTAAACAAACACAAGAACTCTGCTTATGTGTGGATAGTTGACAGTGATGTCAGAGAACACGAAGACATAATCAAGGAAAGTTTTACTCCTAAACTGAATGACAAACAACGAGTACATGTGTGGCAAAGAGAAGATCACAAAGGGGAGATCATAGGACACGGAGGATTGCGTTTGTGGCCTAGCAATTTCTTTGCCACACAATCTATTACAGATCAACAATTGGTAACCAGCACTGTGCCTAATCAGTTGATCATAGAACAAGTGGGTAGTACACAAAAAACATATCCAGTATATTATTTACATAACAATGATGTAGAAACACAATTAGCACATTTTGACAGTGCATGTGACACAGGTATGTTTTGGTGTGTAGATCCTTATATAACTGTGGCGGAAGATTTTAATTTTGATTATGTGCCTAACAAATGGGAAGAACATGTGGTACATGTTTTTACTGATGCATCGGGGGAACACAGAGGTGTTAGATTATATCCCAAAGGCACATTTTCAAATTCTGTGAACATCAAAACCATTGTGGACAACAGTTTTGAACACATTAAATTTGTTGACACAGTTGCAACACAATCCACCACATGGCCATTACATGTGTTTGACAACAGCACACCATTGAAGAATCAACTGTTGAGTTTTGGGCAAACACCGTTTTACACACTGGACACTGATGTAGAATTAGTTGATGATGTACAATTAAACTATGTACCTAAATTAGATGCTGTGAATAAAACTCACAGTTGGCAAAAAATAAATCCTCACACCAACAAAGTGTATGCATATGGAGGTCTTAGATTGTGGACACACATAGATCCTGACATCACATCAGACGACATAGAACTGAATAGATTTAGAAAACAACAGTATGTAAAACAAGTGGCTACTGCAATGATACCATATGACATAGTGTTGATCACATACAAACAACCTGATGTAGATAGATTGCTGGACAGATTACCACCAGGAACCAAACTGGTCAGTGATGTAGATGGTATTTTTAATGCACACCAAAAAGCCAGTGAGTTGGTAAACACAAAAATGTTTTGGGTAGTTGATGGTGATGCTGAAGTTGTTGACGACTTTGTGTTTGATTACATACCAGATGTATATGATCAAACTGTGACTCATGTGTGGAACAGTGTGAATCCAGTTACAGGAGACACATACGGATACGGTGGTGTTAAACTGTTTAACACACAAACAGTACGTGATGCTACCAGTTGGGGCATAGACTTTACCACAGGACTCAGCAGTAGATTCAAAGTGATGGGAGATGTAGCCTGTGTAACACGTTTTAACACAGATGCATACAGCACATGGCGTAGTGCATTCAGAGAGTGTGTTAAACTGTCAATCTCAAACGACCCGGATGCACAACAGAGATTGAGTGCGTGGCTAAACCCTGTGAGTGATGCAGACTTTGCACAACAAGCAAAACTGGGTGCAGAGCAAGGCGTAGCACATGCAAAAGCCAACAGCAACAACAGTGAACAATTAAACAGAATAAATGATTATGAATGGTTACAAACACAATGGAAAGAATTGAATTAAACAGTTGGGCGGAAGTCACTGACTATGTGGACAACGGAATGCTACAGGTACCCAATTGGATGTTTGAGCATGTGGTGCAACACACCAGTTACTATCCTGCACATGCATTCAGCAAAGGACAGTTGGCATCAAAGAGTTGGTTGCTGTTTGAACTGTATCACATTTACCCGAAGCCACCTAAGCCTACGATGGCTGTACTGGGCAGTTGGATTGGCAGTTTAAATCCATTTTTACAAAAACACTTTAACCCCAGCAGAGTTTACGGTATAGACTTAGATGCTGAAGCAATAGAGAAGAGCGAAAAACTTAATCAACAATATGTACAAGATGGGTGGAAATACAAAGGAGTTGTTGCCGATGTTGGTATGTTAGATTGCGGCAACATGCAATTCGAAACTGGAGGGGAACTCATAACAGTTAAACCGGATTGGATTATCAATACCTCATGTGAACACATGAGCACAGGTTGGTTCGACACTGTGGACCCGGATCAACTTATAATTATGCAAACCAACAACTCTGAGAACTTTGACGGGCACATAAATCCGTGTTATACTGTTGAGGAAATGCAGGCCAAGTACCCTCTTAGCCACACACATTTTATTGGCGAAATGGTTACACCTGCATACACCAGATACATGCAAATAGGTTACAAGTGAGCACAACCAGAGAAGAAAAATTAAGTGCATTTCGTGAAGCAGTATCAGATACTGTGTTAGCCACTGCAATGAATTTCCCACTTAACATACTGATGGTGTGGATAGCATTTCAATTAGAATTAAGTGTGTTACAAACATCAGTGTTCTTTACTGTGGTATTCAGTACAGTGGCCATAATGCGTAAAACTTGGGTTAGACTGTATTTCTACAAACGATCAAGACGCAAGGTTCAGCACTGAACGAAGTTGCCACCATGGTGGTATGATGTGATCCATGTTTCTCATATACTGCATGATGTTGGTTCTTCCCACAATCTCAGAACTCTCTATGCTGACAAAATGTGCAGTTTTACCCTCAGGCACCCGAGCACTGTGTAACTCTTGACTGTGAATAAACACACCTGATTCGGGAGGCACTATCACAGTAGCACCATGTTGCGTAACAGAAAATTCAGTGTCACCACAGTTGTACACACAATGAAACAGGCGATTGTCTTGATCTATGTGTGCAGGAATATGGCCTTGAATCTCAGCAAAACCCACACTGTAGCGATCATGTTCTAGATGTAGCACAGGATTGCTCAGTATACCAGCACAATCTTGTATGCTCCAACTGCGAAATGTACCACCATATATCCACTCTCCACCCACAGCATGTGGCTCTCCCAATTGAACACAGTGTGTACACCATTGACGTATAGGGTTCATAATACAGTATTTAGCAGGCAGGCGGCGGACCTTTTACAGGTGCTGAGCGAAGCGAAGCGCCTCCGCGGCGCGACGCACGTCAGTTCTACTGTACATTTATACACTGAGATAACACTGTTTGAGGTATATCACCACCATACTGTACACACAAGAACTGTGCCTCTCCACCTGAAATCACAGTTGCTGAGTGTAAAACCTTGCTGTGAATCTGTATGATATCTCCTGTGTTCACAGTGTGTGCTTTACCCTGATAAAACTGTACAGGATCAGCACTTAATAATATGGCTATGTGTTGTGTTCTTGGACCTACGTCTATGTGAGGTTCTACTCTGGCTGTAAACGATTCTAGTGTGATTGTACACCCTGAATCCACACATAAACCACAATGTTCAAATACACTGCTATCCAATGTGTATGATTCATAATTGCCAAAGTCTATGGGATTGTGATAACGTGAGCTGTGTTGTACAGCAAACTGTATGTGTTCAATGTTCATAACAGTGTATACTTAGCATAAAACACCTGTTTAGACTGCGTATAAGCGTGTGTGTGCAACGATCAGGTGTTAGGCGGATAGTTACACTGTACAGTACAAATCGTACACACAGGGTACAATTTTAACAGTTTTGTGTACAGTGAAGGCTTTACAGCCTAAAACTTCGTGGATAACACCACTTCGTTTTGGCATTTATGAGGCGGAGAATTTGCACAGTTTTTGCATAGTGTACTGTATAGTCGGCAGTGTGTAGGGTTTTCCAACACTGAGCATGTTATGTTGCGTTGGAACTGTGTGGAGAACCCTGCCGGCTATTGTGCTGTATAAAACTGTGTGCGTAAAAATTTTTTTTTTTGGGTACCTCCGGCGTATATAGTGTAGAAAATTTTGCTGTAAAAACCGATGCCCAAAATTCAGATTTTGCAACCTTTCTCAATATAACCGGGTACCCCCACCGAATTCTGGAAAATTCTTTTTATTCAGAATCTTCCTGAATCATGTTGTGCCACAGTGCCTCTATGGTGTCTAACACTGTCAACAGTGCTGTTTCACCCTCTGAGTCTATAACACCACAGCCTCTACTGTGTGTTACACATGTGCGTAATGCATCTGCTACAGTGTGTATAGTGTGAGTGTCTACACCTTTTGAAGGGAATGGAATCACATTGTGTGCCATATCAACTCTCTGTATTATAAGTATGTGTATGTATTTGTGTATATGTAATGCAGTTAAGAGTTCAGAACCAGAACGATATCATCTAATAGGCACTGGGTGTGGTCGGTGTGTTAAACAAGACGAAACGTCAACAACACCACACACAGTGTTATCCACAACACTGCCAGTG
>Ga0075480_10001256_pt1 | contig 16008 bp, 10 predicted proteins | sample DEB08_DNA_7_FD_81590 | JGI IMG/M metagenome (GOLD analysis project Ga0075480, IMG submission 81590) | Aqueous microbial communities from the Delaware River and Bay under freshwater to marine salinity gradient to study organic matter... | ecosystem: Environmental > Aquatic > Marine > Coastal ... | reverse complement strand
AATCGGGGGTGTAGCTCAATTGGTTAGAGCGCCTGCCTGTCACGCAGGAGGCCGCGGGTTCGAGTCCCGTCACTCCCGCCATTTTTTTCTTTCTCCATAAATGACTTAGACTCAAACCTTCTCTTTGCCTTTTTTTATGCTTTTTTGTGTTTGAGCACTAAATATATTTATACAAATTGAAAAATCTCCCAAAAAGTCACCATTACAGGCTATGCTGTTATTGTTTTTACTTCACACAAACTCAAATGTTCACACTTATTGATAACTGTTTACTTTTGTATAAGTAATTATAATAAACCATAATAGTATTTATAGAGTTATGTTTTTTTAAAGAGAGTAAAATAGAACAAATAATTAACTTCTTTGATAAGTCTCCGGGAATTCATACTCATAAAGAACTTCTGGAAGTTGGAGCATACCCTAATCTTCTAAGAAATATACTTAAAAAAATGTTCTTGAAGAAGTTACTCGATGACTTATTTCACAAAAGGTTTTAAAAGACAAACTTGGACTTTTTAATCTAGCTGAAGAATTGGTAACTAATCTCGAGCCTGCAAAGTTACGCTCCCAACCACCTTCGATGTCAATGATTTGATTTAAGTACTATTAAGAAAAAAAGTACGGGAAATTATTTAAGTGTGTTTAAAAAGGCGACAAGGTCACGCAGCTCTCTTTTCGAAAGTATTTCTTTCATTGAGATCATTCCCCCTATGGGTTTAGTTCTGGACTCAATGTTTTTTTTGTTTATTATAGATATTTTTCCATCACTTCTTTTCAAATGGACTTCAATATTGTTTTCTTTCATGAGAATTCCCTCCAAACTATTTTGGTCTTTTAGAAGTATGCTTATTCTCCCATAGCCTGGAGTCACTACTGCTTGTGGATCGAGCATAGATTCCAAAAAGTATTTTGAATTATGTCTATTGGCAATTCCTTCCAGTGAAGGACCAATTTGCATCGAGGATTTTGAAAGAGAGTGGCATTTTGAGCAAAGTGCTTTAGTACTGGTTAAGAATATCTTTTTGCCTATTTGCGGATTTCCACCAGAGAGCAATAAGTCAACTGAATCTGAACTTTTAATCTTATTCAGTAAGGCTTTTAGTTCCTGATTGGTTTTACTCAAAGTTTCAGCGACTTCCAAAATCTCTAGTTTTACAGAATTTTGTACTTCATTTGTATCAAATTTTTTCAGAAGATTTTTTATAACCGCATTACCGTTTTTCAGTTTTGGTATCAACGAAATTACAAGTTTCAGTTCATTAGGGTCTTGTGATTTTGCTAATGTTTTTTGAATAAATGAACTAAGGTCATAGGATCTCTTTAAGAGTACTTTTGCCGCTGCTGTTCTAAGTTCTGCATCAGGAGAGTTTAAAAAGCTCTCAGCAAGTTCTTTGGCTTTGGAGCTTTTGCTTTCTGCAAGAAAGTTGAGCAATACTAATTTTTCTTTTTGCTTTAAGTTTTTATGTGAAGTTTTACGCTCTATAAAAGCCCATGTCTTTTGTGGGCTGGATCGCATAAGAAGCTTTAATAATTTTAATTGGTTTTCCGATGCCACTCTTTCAATTAGCTCGAATGATTGATTAAGCTGATCTTGAGACATAGTTATCGGCTTATTCTTTATAATTGGGAAATATCTTCCATCGACTGGATCCAAAGTATGTTCGTTAGACCAGTTCAACAGACTGTCAAAAGCGTAGTCAATCAATTTCTTATCAGTCTTGAGATCGAGGATTATATTTACAATTCGTGAATAGGCAACTTTATTTCCCAATCTTCGGTTAACTGCTAGACTGCGAACATTAAATGCTAAACTGTTACTTGGTGAAAGTAGATTAGCAAACTTTTGTATGCACCGCTGATTATCTGTAAATGCCGCTTCATCTAAAGTATCGTAAATGGCGCGAGCCGCATCGTCTTTAACTATTTCTTCTCCATCGATCAAAAACTCAGCGATTTCATTGAAGGCTTGATTAACTCTTAAAGCGTTTACTGCAGCTTTTCTTACATTCTTATTATGATGTGATTTTAAAGACAAAAGTTCAGTATTTGTAGATGTTTTAGCAAGGGCTCTAACGGCATTGTAACTAAGTACGGGATGTTGAGATTTATCGTTCTCAATAAGTTCAATTAACTGAGAAAATACTCCTGAAGATTTACATTTCCCAGCTGCTATAGCTGCTAAAGACTTAACTCTGGGAGATTGATCATTTAAGAGTTTTTTAATCAAACCATTTGGATCATATTGGAGATTTCCAAGAACTCTTGCTGTTTGTGCTTTTATTTCATCTTCTGAATCTTGGGCTAGATCATTATAAAGCTTCTCATCTTTGAAATTGAGCTGACCTAAAGCCCAGATAGCATGAATTCTCGCCAGCTTTTTCTGTTTTCTATCAAGGGCTAAATACTTTAAAAGTTCTGTTTCTTTTCTCCTTACCAATTCAAATTGTCCTGTGCGCCGTACTCTTCTATCGGGGCTATCTAACAAGGAAATTAATTTCTCTTTGGAAAGCTCTTTAACGCCTAATTTTAATATTTGCTGAGTTTCTAGTGTACTTTTATTAGATTCAGGGTTCTTCAAAGCCCATAAAGTACTTTTGTTTCCTGGTTTCCAAAGAACAAAGACTAAATCGCCATTGGGAGCAAAATCTGAGCTCAAAATCTGCGAGCCTAAACCTTGTATTAGCTTATCTTCATTTTCTCTCTTAAAAGAGGCACCATCCGGCTTCATTTTGAATGCCACAATGAATCCCTTACAGCCAAGAAGAAAGTGATTTTTATACTTCCCACCCAAAGCCGTTCCTGGCTGATATGAAAATGAGGCAGGAGCATTCCAACTATTTTCAATTGCCGGAAGGAAATGACTTCCCTGCCCTTCATGTTTTGGCATCCACATTTTCTCAGCTAACCAGGGATTGTATTGCTGATTTGAAATAGATCTTAAAATACTTGTGCTGCTTCTGTACTGGTAATAACAACGCCAACCGGAATCACTTCCTTCGGGAAGGTAAACAAGGCGTTCGCGTTCACCTTGAAAATCGGCATCGTGATCTACCGAAAAAAGGTTTCCATAATCATCAAAATCGAAGTATTGACAATTTCTCAAGCCTGTAGCAAAAACTTCAAAGTCTGACCCATCAGGATTACAGCGGAGGATCGCTCCGGAATGAAGATTTTTAACCCGGTGACCTTCCTGGGATTTTACATTCAGCCCTCTATCACCCATACTCCAGTATAGCTTGCCGTCATACCCTTGAATAATACTGTGCAAGTCATGGTTTCCATAACCAAAATGACTGGCGAATCCGTGAACCAGACTTTTAATATGATCGGCTTTTCCATCTTTGTCAGAATCCGTCATTTCCCATAGGTCAGGAACGACTGTTGTGTAAACATGTTCACCGATAGGCATGACACTGTGTGCTCTTCCAGCGATAGTATCGTTAAAGCCCTCAGCAAAGACATTCACCTTGTCAAAATAACCGTCTTTATCAGGATCGCTTATTGTAAGAACTCTTTCTTTTCTAACTGAGAGATCTCTGAAGTCGACTTTACCGTCTTTGTTTAAATCTCTCATTCTTTGAGATCTGATAATTTTTGAAGAATAATTGGTGAGAATCCACTCCTTTTTACTTTCAACGGATGTTAAACCCATATCGAACTCTTGTAGATAAAATGAACGCAGGATACTCAGTTCTTCATTATCTCTAAATGATTGTGAAACATAGATGGTTCCTTTTGGGTCAATTCCGACACCCATAAGATTTTTTACAGGAGACTTTGAGCTGAATAAAGGAACAGCCTCGAGATTATCCTTTCCTTTTAAGGCTTTTATTTTTTGAGCTTGGAGTGATCCAAGTCCAATCAAGAAGAGAATATATATTATAATTTTCATACAGTATCCTTTTATGCAACGCTTTACTAGATTTCGTGTGACTGCTTAATAATTGTGCAAAAGCGCCATATTATGGTAATAAAATACCTTTGAATACTGTTTTTGATTCTAGAAAATTGATCCTTTGGAACATCGCTGATGTATTCTCTAGAAATTATAAGGGGATATGATACTAAATTATCAAAACATCAGCACTTTCTAATTCGGCTAAAACGCCCATTTAAAAAAGTTAAACCCGCCATTTTTTCTCCATAAATGACTTTTATATAACTCTTTTTTATGCAAAAAAACTAAGCTCATGGTAATTTTTGTTTTTGCATAAATAAAGTTAGTTCAGCCACAACTATTCCGAATTTCTTTAGATATGAGCGATTGATTAGTACGCCGTCGTTCATTAAGAACATCCAGTCATCAAAAGTTATTCGGTAGGTTGTATCGCCTACTGGTAAATCCATTTTATATATCCATTGCATGGCGTTGCCTTGAACTTTAGCTGTAGCTTTGTCAAGAATGTCTCCCGCTGTACCTTCGTATTCTTGATTGGAAATCCTTTTTATCGTCCAAATTCTTTTCTGTGTCTCTCCGTCGTAGTATCTGAAGTCTTCATCAAGTGTTCCTGTATTACCTTCCCATGAGCCTACCATATCAACATCAAAGCGCCTGACAACATTTCCACTTCGATCTTGAACCAATCCCCAAGCTTTAATTGGTCCGGTAAAATAGTCCTGAAGGTCAAGTTTAGGGCCTTGATCTTTGTACAGCTCCAGGTCTGGAGAACTACTGCAGCTACAAAAAATTAATGATATGAACATGATTAAGGTTGTTTTAATTAAGTTCATGATAAAACCTCTCTTAATTACTTTAAAAAACTCTAAGTGAATATGCACACCCTTTGATACTTGATAAGAGGTAAGTTGAAAAGAAAAGTAAATTAAGGCAAAGGAGTTTGGTCACTAATACCAACTCTAGTATTTAGATGCATAATCCTTAAATTGATTTTATCGATATAATATAAATATATTATCAATTTATTATATATAAATACTTGTTTTATGTTTAAGAAAATATCTTAGGAGCAGACATGTATAGACGCAAAACTATAAAATCTTTCGTGGCAGTCTTAACGACAGCTATTTTCTTAATCTTTGCTAGTGGCACCACCATGGCCAATGAAAAGTTAAACAAGCTAATTGAACAATGCACCCGCCAAATTACAGATACATCAGCCCCATCAGGCATGGCAATGTCCTTTCATATGCTTCAAAAACTTGGTCCAAAAGCTAAGACTGCTATTCCAGCTCTCACCAAAGCACTTGATCATGAAAAAAGTTTCGTTCGCATCCAGTCTGCTTACACCTTATGGAAAATTGATCAACAAGAAAAAGTCATTCCGCTTTTAAGTGATGCTCTTCAAGACAAAGAAATCAAGCCGAGAGATCGCGCCATCGCCGCATGGGCTCTTGGAGAAATAGGACCTTCTGCCAAGGATGCACTTCCACTAATCAGGAAGGCTACTTTGTCTCAAGAAGCTAAGATCCAGGTCAACTCAGCATGGGCCCTGTGGACCGTAGGCCAGGAATCCGATTTAGCCAAAAAAGTCTTGATCGAACTGCTCAAAAATGATGATCTTAACGTCTTTTCCTCAGCAGCCTGGGCTCTTGGAGAGATTGGTTTTGAAGAGGCAGGACTAAAAGCTCTGACAGAGGCCATTCAAGATGACTCTAATAATTACAAAGAATCCGCATCCAAAAGGGCATTTTCGGGACTTGCCAAAGCCTTAAATAGCAATGATCCGGGAGTTAGAAGACAGGCAATTTCAGTTATATCGCTTGTGAGTAAAAAAATATCAACTTTTGGTAACAGAGATAAAGGGGCACAGGCCGTCATCATTGCCCTCGTCAAAACAAAGAAGAATGACAATCATCTTGAAATCCGTGAGGCAGCAACTGATGTGCTGAATAAGATCAATCCTAAAGTTGTATTGAATGTTGAGGCTAAAACAGTCGTTAAAAGTAATCCAACTGTATCCTCTCAGAGGGCTAAAGAAGTTGCCACAGCATTCTTCGTAGCACTCGCTGACAAAAATATTGACGAAGCTGTTAAATATGTCTCGCTTGAAGAACGTGATGACTTTAAACAGCAACTTAACAAAAGTATACCCGCCTTACCGAAAGAGCCCAAACTTCAAATAAAATTAAAAGAAAACGGCACTAGAGCATCAGCTTTGCTTCTTAACACTAAAATTGGTATGAATATGAAGTTAATTGATGGGAAGTGGTGGATAGTAAAATAGCAAGAAGTAATGGGTGGTCGTTAATGGAAGCAAAGTTTTCTAGTTCCCGACCATTGAGTCTTCAAATAAAATGTCGGCTGAATCTTCAGTACTGCTGCAGAAGGACAATGAGACCACTGCAGACAGTATTAGAATGAATTGGGAAATCTTATTCACTAGTCATTAATTGACTTTGTCTCTCCTAAATTGATAAGGCTTCGATCCTTGCGTAAAGCCTTGAAATAATCCCATAGATTATTGCCACTGCGGCTCAAATCAGCTGCAGCTTGTTTTGCATCTGCTTTCATGTGTCGGTTCTGGCCAATGATAAGGCCATCTCTAAATGCCTCCAGCACATAGAAGCCTAATTTCGGATTTTTACTCCAAGGGTGGCGACTCAATGGTTTGATCTTATCAGCAGAAGGACACTGAATTGATCCATTTTTTCTTGTTGAGTTATGATATACGGCATTAGCAATGGCTGTCATGAATTCGTCATCAACTCCTAGTTCCGGCACAGCCTCAAACATTAAGGTTGATCCCGACACGCTGTACTGAAAGTGACCTGCAACATCAGCGCCACCTAGTAATAGGCCATTTTTTCTTGTTGTTTTACCCCCGGCTGAGTACGGATAGTAGAAATACTTCTTGCCGTCAGCTTCGGTATAAAGGCATCCTTCTTTTTTCCAGTTCTTGATCCATCCTTGAACACATTTGCGGTAGCGGTCAATTGTCGACTGGTACTCTTTTGTTTTCTTGATGATCTGTAGATCTTCTAGTGCTTTTAAAGTGGTACCAACAGTACCAATGCCATTGGCAGCACGGTTAAAAGCACGGCGTCTAAAATCATCCGCCAGTTTCTTAGGAATTCCCATCTCCGAATCGAGATCACTGTCCCCTTCGCAGCTTGTCATCAGTGCGACAACGACGGACTTGAGAAAAGCCTCCGCTTCATCAATCTCTTTCTGAGTCACTTTGTCAGGATACTTTCTTGCCAATTGTAGCATAATTCGTGACCAACCCGCCATTGGAAAAAGGAAGTTCAAATGCTCTGGGTCGCGAGCTTTTGCTTGTGCCACGGAAGGATAATTTACGCAAATTTTGTGGTAATGTCTGGCCCAAGCAAGAAGTGCGTCAATAGATGCCTTGTCTCCAGTAGATCTGTATTGATTGTAGTCGCTCGAATAACCAAAGAAGAATCGTCTTCCCATGAACTCTTCCAAGTTGGCCAGAGGGTCGAGGTAAGGAGGAATGGCAGGTCCATTCGCCGGCATTTTTGCCAACTCTTCTGCGTTTACTGAAGTCGCACTCGGTCCCCTCTCCTTACAGTGCTCGCACATATAAGCTCCAGGCAATTTCATCGCCTCTTTCTTTGTCACCACCTTCTGATCTTTATTGATTGTTAAACGATGGCATCCTGCCATGTGAAACTTATACTTTCCGCTCTTCATCAAGGCGACAATGCCAATTGTTTCGTCAGTAATATCCTTCTCAGAGTACTTCCTTCGATAGCCTTTGAAGCAGCAACGTTCACGTCCAGTTTGTCCTGATTCGCCAATTCGGTAGCCCGCCTTATCGGCCTCTTCCAATGTCATGGGCTTCTTTAAGCTTTTCAAGACACACATTGAACAGTTCTCTTCATGGACACGCATCCACAAAGCGTCGACATAGACCTTAGTCTCCGGAGCAAACTGCTTTTCCGGAATCTTAAGCCAAGCCTTTCTTGCTTTGGCTCCCTTTCGTCCGTATTTGTTTTTGTCCTGAGCCTCTAAGAATGTCATGTTTAATGAGATGGAGAATATTAGCAGCAACAGGTATCTCGAATTAAGTAAAGTTTTCATTTCAGGACTTTCATTTCGCTTTAAACATTGGTCATTTATTAACTTATTCTATGGTCGCAAGCTGCAAGATAATTGAAGACCTTAAATAATTGCATGTAACTTTTAATTAAATAACAGGCACTTACATCTATATTATGGTTTTTTATTACAAATGGCTAATTTTTATGATACTTGACCGGATTTCAGGCTAAACCTTTAGATTAAAATAATTAAAAGTAGCTAAACAATCACTAAAATTTTTCAATATTTTATCTTTAATAAGATCCAAGGTGCTCTTAAAATAAGTTCGTTTCAATAAAAGATTTCTACTTATTTTTGTCGCCATAGATCCTTGGTTTCCAATCAGCAGGTAGCTTCCCTACTGGCTTAACTGAGTAAGCGCTATTTGGAATCGGGACATCATGTAGTAACGGGAAGTCATCGTTAAAATGTTTGATAAGGATATCTTTGAACTGAACTTTCATCTTAACATTCGCATGTAGCTGCAGAGCTATAATTCCTTCAAGAGAGCGGTTTTTAGAGTCAAGATCTATTACATCTGCAGTGAGCTGACCATTGATCCAATGCTGGTAACGGTTTCCCTTTACAACAATTCGGTATTCATCCCATTGTTCAGCAGGAAAAACTTTCTGTGGATTTATTTCAGTAACCCAAGCTTGTGCATCTTTATCGACAATGACTTTCTCCCCCGGCCTTGAAAGTACTTTTCTTCCTTTTACATCGAAAAGACAACCATGAAAACCAGCATTATCCGATAAGATATCGAACTGATAACCTGAGATTGAATAGAGGCCTAAGTCTGGACGTGAAAGACTGCGATATTGAATGCCGCTGTTACCACCTTTGCTAATCTTCGCTTTAAGGCGCAATTCAAAGTTTTGAACTGTAGAACCGACCCAGCTCAAGTAGGTATTTTTCTTAAGAGATCCATCAGTAATTCCAGTAATTGCCCCATCTTGTATACTCCAATAATCCTTGTTTCCAGCCCAGCCTTTTAAACTCTTTCCATTGAAAAGTGAAATAAAACCATTTTTATCTTTCTTGTAGTGAAGGTCTGCAGCTGCTCTAGGAGACGGAACTATGGATTTTCTCCAAGGTTTCTGTAGGGGGCTTAAGGAGCCGCCCAATTCTTTAACTCTGCCGTCAGTCCTTCGACGCATTTTTTCCAGAGTTTCTTTGTACTTGGGATCATTTACCAGATTGACGAGTTCATCTGGATCTTTTTTTAAGTCGTGTAAAAATTCATAATTACCATGATCCATATATCGTGCGTATTTAAAATTTGCATTTCTCATACCTTCAAAAGCCGGATTTTGCCCTCTCCCTGAAAAGAACTCATGAAAGGTCTCTGTTCGCCAGTTTTCAGTGCTTCCCTTTGTGACTAGTTCCTTAAGACTTCTACCCTGATATCTTTCTGGTATTTTGACCCCAGCCCAGTCCAGGAAAGTGGAAGGGAAATCTAGATTGAGAACAGGAGCTTCAAGTACTTTGCCTTTTTGCTTTGCCTCAACTCTGGGATCCATAATTATCAATGGAACGCGTAATGATTCTTCATAGTGAGACCATTTTCCGGCAAAGCCTCTATTACCCATGTAGTATCCGTTATCCGCAGAATAAACAATGATGGTATTATCTGCTAGTCCGGCTTTTTCTAAGGCCTTCATGAACCTGCCGATAGCATTATCAATACCACTTACCATGCGATAATAAGATCTCATGTTTGTCTGATATTTTTGCGAAGTATTCCAGCGCCAATAGTAGCGAATGCGGTTTATTCCTGTCTGGAGAAACTCTGGATGATTCTTAAATATTTCAGGATGATTAAGGCGAGGTGCTTGAAAGGTAATATCTTCGTACATTCCATCAACTGATTTTGGCCAGGGATAATGGCCAATACCCGGGCGCCGATCGTTGTCTTCGGCATGACAGGCATTAAACCAGAGGTTAAGTGCAAATGGTTTACCTTTAGGCTGATCATTAATGAAATCGATGCCACGATCAATGATCAATTCAGTTTCATGACGGTAGCTGCCATCCGGCTGCTTTTTATAAAATGGGTTTCTTGAAATGACTTTAACTTCATCAAAGTGTTCTTCCCTTTTCCATCCTTTAGGCATTTTTGCGTGCCATTTACCGATATATCCGGTTCTATAACCATTCTGCTTTAGAATATCGCTGTAAAGAGTTTTTACGGCATCAGTTTTTGCAACACTTAACTTTTTCAGATCGATAAAACTCCGCCCAGTTAAACCCGTAAGAATGGTCATTCTACTGGCCCAGCAAATAGACTGACTCACAAATGCATTGTTAAAACGAGTTCCCTGATCAGCCAGTTTATCGATGTTAGGAGTCTGAACTCTTTTATTTCCGTAACAGCCGAGAGTATTAGTCGTCTGGTCATCAGTAAAAAAGAAAACAATATTCGGCTTCCTTTCGGTGAAGCCGAACAAGGTAATAAAGAATGTGATTAAAAAACAAAGCTTCATTTCTTCTTACTGTTTTTAGTGAAAGTCTATTTCTTTTGTAGAGCTTTCTCAAACCATCCAGTTACTTTTGCATCAGATTTCTTACCATCTTTTGCATTTAATACAAGAACGCCAGTTAGTCGTGGACCTTCTTTCTTAGATTTGGCAGTAAGAGAGATGTTCTCACGTGGTTTATTCTTTGGTCCTCTATGAGGATGATCGCCAATGTAGCCACCACTGTATTCAACATTAAATTCAAGAAGCTCCAGTTTTAATTCACCTGGCTTTGAAACTCCTCTCAAATAATTAAGGTCAGTTTGTGTTCCCCACAAAGCACCATGAACTAATTGCCAGATTCCATCTTTCTTTTTTGCCGTAATACGATGATGCTCACCACAAAGATAGACATCAACTTTATGCTTTACCATCAATTGCCAAACTTTGGATTTCTCGCCACCCTTTAGCATACTCGCACTGGAGTTTTTGCTTTTGACCGGCCCAATAATCGGTAAATGCCCCTGAACAATGACGAACTCAGCATCTTTATTATCAACTAGAACTTTTTCCATCCAGGCCAGTTGCTTGTCCCCGACTGTGTAAGCAAAGCGTTTTCCGGCGTCCTCAAAAGTATCCAGAGTTATAATCAGCAAGTTATTTTTGCGTACATAAAAAGCGCGACCTTTATGGTTATCAGGGCCGTTAGTCGGCATTCCCATCAGTTTGGTGAACTGCTCACCAAAAGCCCGGGCGATATCCCCTTTTTTTAAGCCGCCATCATCACCATATTCATGATCACCTGGTGCAATATAAGCAGTGATGCCATGGGCTTCATAACGTTTAAGAAGTCCAAGCCAGTATTCTTTACATTTCTTTTCAACTTGTGCCGCATTATCCCACCAGCGGGCATCCATAATATCACCGGCATTTAGGTTAAAATCCGGCCCCTCCTCTTTTAAAAGCTTAAAGAACCAGTCGATAGTTTCATCCCAGCCTTTCTGTGGATTTCCTATGTTCCAGTTAAAAATGTCAGGCGTGCTCGTGAACCTGACTTCAGAAGTATTTTTGTCTTGTGCCATCGCTGGTAAAACGAATGTGATGGCCATTAAAAATATTAAGTAAACTTTTTTCATCTTATCTTCCTTAAGTTTTCCTTAGATACGGAGGTTTTTAAAGATCCTTTCTCAGAGCTGTTATTATTTTTCTAAAATAAGTAAAGGACCCAAAGTTAATTCTCTAGTTAGAAATAAAAATGATTTCCATTGAGTAACAAACAGAGGTAATTAAGTAGTAAATTCTTTCTTGCTTTGAATTCTCTAAAAAGGGATAGGTAATTACAACCCATCAATTTAAGAAAATTTTTAAATATTTTTATCATTTGCATAGATTTGCAAAAATTTGCAAAGTTTATAGAGGTTTTTATTGACTTTTTGCCTCTTAGCGTCCAAATTTGTCTTAGATTATTAGGTAGATTTTATAGTTAAGAAAATTTTCACATACTGATTATTGAGGAGAATTATGATAGACGAATCCAAATCAGATTGGCGATATACAGTTATGCCAGCCGTATTTACCTGGCTGAAAGAATTAAAATCCGGCGCCCTTGAAATTGACTTCGAAGCAACACAGGAATATGCAGCAGACGTATTGAAAGTCTCGGGTAAAGGTGGAAGTAGAATGGGCGGCCTTGTCGGTTCAGGCACTCTTGGAGAAAACAGTTACCTTAGCTCGGAACAGCGCGTTGCTTTATTGAAAGCTCTAGGTGAAGTTGCCAGAGAATATAATGTTCCTTTGATTAGTGGAGCTGCGGCAGAAACTAAGGAAGGTATTGCCGAGATCATTAAAGAGCTTGCGGCAATTGGAGTTGATACAGTAATGGTTATGCCTCCAAAGACTAAGACTGCTCCTTCTGAAGATGAAATGTACGAGTATTATGAGCATTCAGAATCAACAGCAAAAGCTGCTGGTGTTACGATTATGCCTTATAACAATCCGGACGCCGCCGGCTATCATGCGATCTCAACAGAAAATCTCATGAAGATTTCTGTACTTCCAAATGTAACTGCTCTTAAAATTTCTACTATCGATGTTTCAATTATTGAAACACTGACATTGGAAAATAGTGATCTAAAAATTCTTGCTGGCGTCGATACAGTAACTGTTCATGCAGGTTTAGCAGGAGCATGCGGCGGTATCACTGGTGTAGGTGTTATCTTTCCTAAAGCCAGCGTTACTATGCAGGAGCATGTCTTAAAAGGCGAATGGGCTGAAGCGAACAAGATTTCACGAGCGATGAATTCCATCTCCTATCTTGATGCTACTCCACTACTTTTAGAATACCTAAAACTTGCCATGGGCATTCATCACAATGATGTTGCTGGTGGACTTCGTACTTTTGGTAAAAAGCTTACACAAGAACAAATTGATGATGTTCGTGCTAGATATGATTTAGCGAAATCAAGAGTCGAGCTTTTAGGCTTGCTTGATTAAGCATTTCAACTCCGCCTCAAACAAGCTTTTGAGGTGGAGTTCTTTCTCCCCTAATCCCTTCTCTTTCTACTACAGAAAACTCATCACTACAAAATAGACTCAGTATTATAATTCACAGATGAATCAGGCCTCCATATATTAAAAGTATGATCAATCAGATTTACTTATAATAGGACGAGGAGGAATAATGGGTTTATTTGATCCATCCATGGAAGGTTTCTTATGGGTTCTAGCTATTTCAATTACTGTTATACTCATAGACATTTTTCTAGAAACCGAGATTCTAAGTGCACTTTCACTTTTAGCTGTATCTGGTTACTTCGCCGCACTGACAGACGTTTCATTGAAGTGGCAGGTACTAATAACCTTAGTATGCTGGTTGTTTTCCAGTCTTTTCTTTTACCTGGTGGCCAAGAAGTTTATGATGCCCTTGGTCAGTTTAATTATCCCCAAAGGCCAAAATGAATCAATTCACGAAGCCGTTGGCTCTCTTGCTGAATATCGATTTATAGATGACAAAGCCTTTGTTTCTTGGAATGGAGATCTTTGGCCAATCAGCAACGAAGATTTTAAGCAATTTAAGGATCACGACAAAGTCCGCATAGAATCTGTTGAGAACGGAATATTCACAATAAATAAAGGAGAGAAAGCATGATTTCACAAATACCACAAGGGCACTGCCGTATCATCGAAAGATTTTCAAAACCTGTCAAAGTACAGTACAGCGGCCTGGCCTTCAAAATCCCTTTTTTGGATAAGGTTCGTGATATTAGTAGTATCTGGGGCGATGAAACAAATAAGCAAGGTATTTTCATTGAGCTAACCGAGCAAATCATCGATACTAGGCCACGTGAATGCATTACTAAGGACAATGCAAAAGTCCTTGTAGATTCTGTTCTGTCCTGGCGTGTTAATGACCCTATCAAAGCTGTTTATGAAGTTGACCAGCTACACAAATCTCTAATTCAGGCCGCTTTAAATGCTATTCGTTCAGAAATTGGTGAATACGATCTAGATGAAGTTCTTTCATCCAGAAATCAGCTTAATGAGAAAATAGCTGCGACGCTCTCCACAACGACAAAAAAATGGGGCATACAGGTACTTAGAGCTGAAATTCAAGAGCTAAAAACAGACAGCGCCACAAGTACTGCCATGCTTCAACAGTTAGAGGCTGAACGTAAAAGTCGAGCTATTGCAGCTGAAGCTGAAGGTGCCGCTACTGCAACGGTGAAAAAAGCAAAAGCCGATCGTGAGGCTGCTATTTGTCGAGCTGAAGGTCAAGCTAAGGCTCTTGATATCATTGCTCAATCAGAGAAGAATTATCTGGCGACATTAGCTGAATCTATTGGCCAGGATGAAGCTGCTAAAATACTAATGGCCCAAAAAGTTCTTGAAGGTTTTGCTGTTATCTCTGAGAATCCTGGAGATAAAGTCTTTATTCCAAGTTCAGTAAAATCTTTCCTGGATCTTGGCAACCAAAATTAAAAGTTGCTTTGGAATAGTCTCTCTAACTTCAATTGGTGCATTCCTGTTCAATAAGTTTGATACGGGGATGCACTTAAACCTAAGAGATATAAACTTTTAAATACAAATACTAATTCTTGGCCCAGTCATCAAAGAGGTCCATTGCACCTCTGACGTTGTTAAAAAATTCTCTAGCTGGAAATTCTCCCGATTTATCATACATCGGCCTTACAGACATGTCGTAGAAGCCGATATTGTAATAACCATCTCCGTGAGCTCTAGAAGCACCTACATGATAACGAACTCCGTCAATATTATCCGATATGGCGATATCCGAACCATAGACATCGTCTGAACCGAATTCAGATAATTTTGAAAGACCGCGATGGTGATAGGAATATTCAATTGTACGCTGGGTAAAATCTTCTTTAAGGCCAAGGCTGCCTGCAGCGGAATATCTTTCATTATGATTTATACGACTAGGACAATACATAACAGTATTTGCAGATATGACTTCAATATATTTAAGCTCGATTGACCATCCTAGAACAAGAACTTTATCCGCACGTTTGAGGTTGCGTTCTCCGCCAAGATTGTTGGGATTATAAGTGTCACTGGCGCCAATTGGAGTCCATCCGTCAAAGTCATCTGCATAAATAGCCGCCAAATACCCCTGCTGCTTCATGTTACTAATGCAAACAGCTCTGCGACCTCTTTCTCTTGCTCTCTGGAGAGACGGCAAGAGCATTGTTGCTAAAATTCCGATTATAGCAATAACAACCAATAACTCTACTAGAGTAAATTTCTTCTTAAACTCCATATAAAACGGATCCTCTAATCTCTTAACTCTAAATAATTTACCGATGCCACTTTCTGCTAGCTATGTATATATTTAGTTAAAGGTGTTCATTTTAAATAAAATTGATAATCCTTTACTAATATTTCTTATTTCTAGGCGTCTTAATGAGTGAATTGGGGTCCTCAACATAAGAAATTGAAATGAGTGGAAAGCCCTCATATACTTAATAGGGGGAAGAAATGATTCTTCATTTATCTTATAGATTATGGGCTCTCCATTTTTGACAAAATAAGCATAGGGGTCAAGGAAATGATTTTGGGTATTGAGCGCTGGATGCGCGTAGGGATTGTTACAACTTTTCTCGCATTACTATTCGTCAATAAGCTGACGGCAGAAATAAAGATACCAAAGAAGGTCGATTTTAAGTTTGAAAACAAAGAGTTACAGTTCCTACCAGACAGTGTCATCAACGTAACAAAATCTCCAGATGGAAGGTTATGGCTACAATTAAATTTTTCTCGATCTCATAAGTTCTCCCTTACTGAAATAAAGAAACAGATTTCCCAAGAGTTTCACAGCAAAATGCCGCAATTACACGGAGGACTTCCAGTTCTCTTTGAGAGCAATGGACGAGTTTGGTTCGTTTTTAATGACAGCAAAATTCTAGTTGCCTATGATGGGAAAGAATGGATCGTACGAGAAAGTAAAAGTAATTTTGGCTTCTTAGGAAGAGCTAGAGGGTCACGACACAAAAGCCAAAACTTCGAGTTCAAAAAGATTCCCTTTTT
>Ga0075480_10001252_pt1 | contig 16033 bp, 8 predicted proteins | sample DEB08_DNA_7_FD_81590 | JGI IMG/M metagenome (GOLD analysis project Ga0075480, IMG submission 81590) | Aqueous microbial communities from the Delaware River and Bay under freshwater to marine salinity gradient to study organic matter... | ecosystem: Environmental > Aquatic > Marine > Coastal ... | reverse complement strand
GCACTGGTAGAAGATGTGACTCGTCGTACCGTAAAGGGACGAGACTTGATGCAGATTTTTGTATCAAATGTACGAGGCACTTTCAACCATTTAGAACCAGTGCGACTCAAAGGCGACATCGGTGGTACTGGACATGCACCAATCGTTGAAGCAGGTATTAACTCAGTTGATATTATCACACCGGGCGGTGAGTATGCACCGGGAGATATATTAGAACTGCTTTCTTCTTTAAACGGTGACTTTGCAAAAGTCGTTGTTACCTCAGTTCAAGACTTGGGCGGTACTCTTACATTCTCATTGGTAAATGGTGGTTCTGGTTATACACCATCTACCGATCCGGGCGGTTCAATTATTGAGTTTATCGGTGGAGACGGTTCAGACCCCGCAAATTTTCAAATTGGTTCGTCAGATATTGTTGATACTTTTGCAATATCAATCAACACAGACTTAATTACATCAAATACAATCTTTGGTGAAAATGCTCCAACGATTACTTCAGCAGATGGTTTTGATCGCAGACTTGATCTGTTTGCCAACATGGTATTATCATCACCAGATTACGGTTTCCGTGAAGCAGGACAGATAAGCAACAACTTAGACTTTCGTGATCACTCCAATGCAGTGATCGTTATTGCAAATACTTCTGATCCAAGCATCGGTGTGGGTGCTTCACTATTTGGTGTTACCTCTGGCGCGAACGCAACAGTCAATGCGATTGCTCGTGCATACAACAGTACAGATGTTGTTCTCCGTATCAATGGATACAAGAACTTCTCTGGTTCGGAAAAGGTTAATATCTCAACTGCCTCTGGCACAACAGTCGGTACGGTATCATCATTCTCTGGCAACACGATTGGGTATCATGTCGCACAGATTGGTTGGATTGCGAACACAGAAATATCTCCTCTGTTTGAGGGTGATGAAATTGTAGGAAGAACATCTGGTGCATTTGGAGTGGTCAAAAAGATTGTTGATCTTACTGCAAATGGTTACAACCGTGGTGTTGGTGGTGCAGATGATAGAGACTTATATACAGTTCAAATCACTGCGAACACAACCGCAAACTTGACATCTCAGTTCGATACTGGTCCAATGAAACGATTCCTTGAAAACGAAGGACTCCGTTTAGTCAGTTCAAACACAACAGTTGGCAATGTAGTATCATCTACATCAAACAGTGCTGTAGAAAACATATACAGTCGTCTTTCCGATGCCCTAAATTTTGAAGCATCAACATTCGGCACAATTGCATCATTATCCTTGCCTGTAGGCGGTTCTGGTTATTCTGTTGCTCCAACGATTCGTGTGACAGAAGCAGACATTGCATCTCTTGGTATTGGCGAAGTTGTTTTGACGCTTCAATCTGACGATGTGAACTGGAATAGTGGAAACTCCACTTTTACAAAATTAGATACTACTGATAAAATAGTTCAATCATCTACTGGCGCATCTGGCGATGTCAAAGGTACAGGAACCCCCGGTCGAGCAATCAATACCATTCAGTATGCAAACGGCACTTACGAAATGGAAGTCCGTGTGTTCCAAGACTTCTTACAACGAAAACCCGGCAATATTAACTACGCAAATAATGAATTGGTAACTTTACAGATTATTGATGGTGCTTATGTTCCGGGTACAGTAGATACTCGTCCAGTTTCAGATACTGGTACTGCAAAGATTGTCTCGATTGAAGATCGTGGTGTACTTGGTGAAAACGCAGTTATCACCGCAGGGGTTGGTGCAAACGGTACAATCACAGGACTCCGTGTATTAGATTCTGGTTTTGCTTATCGTGACAATGAGATTGTTATCGTAGAACAAACAACTCGTCCTTTGGCAACATCAGCACAAGTCAGAGTGAATCTAAGTGGTGTGGCAAACGCAGAAGGATACTATGCATCTACTCGTTCGCATATCTCTTCTGCTCGTGGTTATTTACAAGATGGTGAGTTCTATCAAGAGTTCTCATACCAAATACAGTCGCCACTTTCATTAGATCGTTATCGCGATATTGCATTGGAATTGGTGCATCCTGCGGGTCAAGCAATCTTTGGTCAGTTCCGTCTTCAGTCGAATGCTGATGTCGATATTATAACATCAGCAAACAACTTTATTCGTGCTCAGTCTAACGGTACGATTGCTCTCAACGATGGAAGTTTCGATATCACTGGTACAAGCACTTCCTTCCTTGCAGAATTTGCAAACAGTGGCACTATAATTATTGAATACGCTCAAGATCAGTTCTATACAATGCCACTAAATATAGTAACAAATGATACAACAGCAAACCTAAACATTGCTTGGGCAAATGGAAACATTGCCTCTGCAAATGCTTATTACACTCAAGGGAACATCTCGTAATGGCAGTTTACAGATACGCAACCAAAGATTTATCGATCAACAACGCGCAAGCATTTATCTCTGCTTTGAATGCGTCTGATGGTCGTAATACAAAAAACTCTGTGATTCTTTACGCAGTGATCGGAAATCAATATCCGTATGCAAACGAACCGACTCCAGTGAATCCTGATGATAACGAACAGTTTCTTCAGTATGAGGCACATCGTGAGTTTATTGGTGGTAAGAAAATCACAACTGGAGATGTCTCGCATGTAGCACCTCGTTATAACTGGACATCTGGTACAGTCTACTCAATGTATCGCGATACAGACGAAGATATGTATGAGCGCGTGTACTATGTAATGACAGATCAGTTCAATGTCTATAAGTGTCTGTTTAATAACAAAGGCGCGGCATCCACAGTCAAACCTACTGGATTCTCAACCTCCGCATTTACGACTTCTGATGGGTACACTTGGAAATACATGTACACCATCTCTCTTGGTGATGCAAATAAGTTTTTGACATCCGTCCATATACCAGTGAAAACACTGACTGCATCTGATGGTTCAACAGAATCAGATCGCCAATTCGCAGTACAGAATGCGGCAGTCAATGGTGCAATCGAAGTTATTGAAACCGTAAATATTGGTTCTGGTTATCATGAGGTTGCAAACGGTGTTGTTGAAACTGGTGGAAGATTGACTATTCGTCTTTCTGCGGCAGGTGACACCCCTCCTTCTCCAATCGACAACTTCTATAATGGTTCTTCAGTATACATTATCTCTGGTACTGGTGCAGGACAATTGCGTCGAGTCGTTGATTATGCAGGATCGACTAAAACCTTGACTGTCAATACTGCTTTTGCTACAACACCAAATACAGACTCTCGCGTGATTGTTTCTCCGACACTAACGATCATTGGTGATGGTATTGGTGCAAAAGCATATACTCGTGTAAATGCAAATACTGGTTCTATCGATGCTATCAATATGATTGATAAGGGCAGTAAATACACTCGTGCTCAAGCACTGATTACTGCAAACTCAATTCATGGTACTGGTGCAACTGCCAATGTAGTTATATCAACGGTTGGGGGACATGGAAGCGATCCGGTACGAGAACTTGCCGCAGACAAAGTGATGTTGAATGGTCAGGTCAGAGACACAACCTCTGGTATTTCTGCAAACGGTAATGGATACATTCCTTCAAATACAGAATTCCGTTCAATTAGCATTCTGAAAGATCCTGTTCTCAAGTGTGATGCAAATAATAATCTCTTGCAAGTAGAATCAATCGCAAACACATCAAACAGTCCTAATACTTTACGATTTACAACACGCCTTCAAATTGCTTATAACACGAGAGAAGAAGATCGGGATGATGAGAAAACTTTGTTTGTTCGCGACATTATTACAAACGCAAGGACTAAATTAAAAGCAGAACTTGGAACACTTCAGTTTGTAACCGATCTCTCTCCAATCACTCGCAGAACAAATTCATTGGCAAATGCAGTAAAAGGCGCGAATGGAAATATCGTATATATTCGTGAAGATGAAACAATTGCTGATTCAGAGTTCTATACAGTATACCTAAATAATGTAGAAGGATATGCTGACAATGTGCCGTTCACAAAAGATGATGTGATTCTCAAGAGCACAGGAGACGATGAAATTGCAACAATACAAGGAATCAAAGGACCAGAGGCAAACACATTCTCTGGACAGATTCTTTACATTGAAAATATACAAGCAGTCACTCGTGATCCAGATCAATCAGAAGATATTAAAATCGTATTGGATTTTTAAAGGTAGTATAAATGGCAATCGAAACCAATCTCAATCAAAGTCCCTTTTTTGACGACTTTGACGAAACCAAAAACTTTCATCGAGTTTTGTTCCGTCCGGGTTTTGCAGTACAAGCACGAGAACTGACTCAACTTCAAACTATTCTGCAAAATCAGATTGAACGATTCGCAAATGAAGTAGTCGTTGACGGTACAGTCATCACTGGTGTTGGTCTCAAAACAGACACTATCGATTTTGTTAAACTGCGCGACAAAGATGCCAACAACCGTGTATTATTGTTGGGCGATTTCTTTGAGAGTGGTGTCGTCGCGAATGCAACTGTAACTGGTGCAACGACAGGTATTACTGCTCAATTGATTGATGCAAAAGAAGGTTCTGAGGCAGCAGACCCCAACTTCCTTTCTATCTTTGTCAAGTATACCAATTCTACTAATAAAGTCACTGCATTTACTGTCAGTTCAACACTTGATGCGGATGCAGGTACTGGATACTCAAACGGTGATGTCATCAAGGTAAATGGTGGCGTTGGTGTGTCGGCAAATGCTACAGTTACTACTGGCGCATCAAATACTTCAGTTGTATCTCTTACTGTTGTAGATGGTGGTTCTTATACTACTTTCCCTTTACTTACTGGCGCACCAACAACCGCAGAAACTGGTAGTGGTACTGGTCTGAAAGTTGACCTAACCATGACATCATACAAAACATTCGCAGACAATGAAGTATTGAATGTTCGTCGTCGTTCAAATACTGAGTTTCTGGTTGCCGCTAATACTATCACATCAAGTGCAACTGGTCAAGGTTTCCGCGCAACAGTTTCTGATGGTATTGTGTATCACAAAGGACACTTCATTCGTGTTGCTCCACAGTCACACATCGTAGAGAAATATTCAATAACTCCAAGCAAGAAGATTGGTTTTATCACTGCCGAATCAACAGTAGACTCCAACGAAGATTCGTCACTGCTCGATAACTCAACTGGTTCGACTAACTTTGCCGCACCGGGTGCGGAGCGACTCAAGTTACTACCAACTTTATCGTCTCGCGATTTGACTGCCGCAAACACAACTACATTCTTCACAATTGCAACAGTCGAGAATGGATCAGTTATACAAAGACGCACAGATACGACTTACTCTGATCTTGGACAATATATTGCACAGCGTTCGTTTGAAACAAACGGTAACTATGCCACTGAACCATTCAACATTCGTATTCGCGAGCATCTCCGTTCAACAACCAACTTGGGTCGTTACAATTTAGATGGTGGTGGCGACAACAACAAACTCGTTGCAGAAGTAGAAAAGGGTGTCGGTTATGTCAACGGTAACCGTGTATCAATTGAATCTCCTGTATTCCGTGATGTCGACAAAGCAACAGACTTTGAAACAAAAGACGCTCGCGTCATCGGACAAGCAATCGGCAACTATGTCTTTGTAAAAGAAGTTGTTGGTACTTGGGACTTCCAAGGACTCCGTGAAGTCTCTCTCCGTGATGCAGTTCAAAACGGTGTATCTGGCAAGGATTATGGCGCACAGTCTGCTCAAGGTTCGGAGATCGGTACTGCAAAGATTCGTGGTATTGCTTACGAATCTGGTGCAACTGGTACAGTAGAAGGACGAGTTCGTCTCTACATCTTTGATATTCAGATGAACTCTGGAAGTTCTTTCTCTGATGTTCGTGGTATCTATGAGAACAACGCATCTGGACCGAAGTCTATGGCAGACTTGGTACTTGAGTCTGGTATTGCTGTTCTAAAAGAGTCTGGTAAGAATACTCTTGTATTCCCATTCACTCAGAAGGGTACTAAGACACTTAAAGACGCAGACAACAATGTCGATACACAGTTTGTATTTGCAACTGAAGCAACTATTCAGTTCAGTGGTGGTTCTGGTACAGTTCCAGTATCATCTAACGGTGCTCATGCAGGTGGTACTGAATCAATGAACGATACTGGTACGCTGACACTTGCAGATCGACGTAATATCTTTGTTGTTGCTAAAGCACAAGTCGACACTGCCGATCATACTGGTACGATTACCGACATCGCAGGTAATACAATCACTGGTTCATCAACTACATTTGCTTCTACTTATGCTGTTGGTGACATGATCAAAATTACTGATGGTGGTAACACATACACTGAAATTGTATCTGAAATTACAAGTGATACAATACTCAAGACGATTGGTGCGATTGCAGTCACGCGAACAGGCGCGACACTTGGACATGCGACTCGTTTTCCAACAGGTCGTGTTTTTGATAGTGCAAACTTGAACATTACATCAACTTCTGGACAACACTCGATTGACATTGTTCCGTTGCAAAATACTGCTACCTCTTTCTCGACTTCAGTATACTACAATGTACTCCGTACTGATGCGGTTCAGACTGCAAAGACTGTCAATAAGAGCAAGTACATTCACATCGATACTGGTTCTCACAGCGCAAGCAAGAACGGTCCTTGGTCACTTGGTGTGTCTGATGCCTATCAGTTAGAAGCAGTTTATGTTGGTGGTAACACAACGGTTACTGCCGCAAACAATAATCTGACAGAGTTTGAATTGGTCACTGGACAGAAAGATGCGTACTATGATACGTCTTCATTCAAACTCAAAGATACATCAAGTTTAGACTTGACAAACCGTGGATTACTTGTTAAGTTTAGTTACTTTGGACGAGATCGTTCAAGTGGTATTGGTTATCTATCTGTTGATTCTTATCCAGTAGATGACGCAAATACTGCAAATACAACGGCAGTTACAACGCAAAATATTCCACGATTTGTTTCCCCAACAACTGGTGTAACATATGATTTGCGCGATTCGATTGACTTCCGTCCAATCAAGTCGAACTCTCGTACTCCATCTGCGAATGCGGTAGCAGTTCAGACTCCAAGCATTACAAACCCAGATGCAAATACGGCATTCAACATCGACTCTGATGGCGCGTACATGCCAACTCCAGATGAGAACTTCCAAACTGACGTTCAGTTCTACCTGCCTCGTAAGGATCGTGTGGTACTGACAAAAGAAGGTAATGTTGAAGTTATTAAGGGTGTTCCTTCTTTGAGTCCAAAGACTCCTAGCGAACGTGGCGAGTCAATGTCACTTGGTACATTGGATATTCCTGTATATCCATCGCTGTCTCCACATGTTGCGAAACAAGCAGGTCGTCAAGACTATGCGGTTCGTTTGACTCTTGACAACAATCGTCGATACACAATGAAAGATTTGCGAGCAGTCGAAGAGCGTGTTAAGAATCTTGAATACTATGCGTCACTGAATGCACTTGAGTCATCTGCAAAGAATAAGCAAATCTTTGGTAGCACTGGTATTGATCGATTCAAGAATGGTTTCTTGGTAGATAACTTTGATGGACATAATCGCGCAGACACAACACAAACTGGTTATCGTGCCGCGATTGATCGTAATCGTAATCAGTTGCGTCCATCGTATGTTCGTCGCGATGTTTCATTGTCCAAGGATGTCTCTTTCACTTCTTCTAATGTGACACAGCGTGGTAATCTCATTACCTTATCATTCACAGATACATCGCAGTTAAGTCAACCATTTGCGTCTAAGTTGCGTAATCCAGTACAAGAATTGACTTTTAATTGGGTAGGCGAGGTTCTGTTGAATCCTTCAATGGACAACACTCCAGACATCACAGAACTTCCAGACATTCAAGTCGATTTCGATGGTATGTATCAAGCATTTGAAGAAATTGCTTCTGCTACTGGTGTAACTGGTATTGATTGGGGTAACTGGACTACTACAAGCACTGATCGAGATGTTGATCGGCAGGGGGACACGACTACAACAACTGTCACAACAGAACAAATTCGTCAAGGTATTCAAACTTCAATCAGTCCTTCTGGCGAATTATTCTCGGATGGAAACTTTGTACAGAATGTCGCAGTTCGTGACTTCATGCGCTCGCGCAATGTTGAAGTAACTGGTGTTCGGATGAAACCAAATACTCGTGTCTATCCATACTTTGACGACGAGTTGGTTGCGGATTATGTGACACCTGCAAATAGTTCATTTGCAAACACTGCCGCAGAAGGGTCATCATTAGTTACCGATTCTTCTGGTACTGTATATGCCAACTTCCGCATTCCAAACGACGACACACTGAAGTTCCGTATCGGCACAAAGCGTTTTGAATTTAAAGATATTGCAAATACACAAACTCAAAGTGCATTGCTGACAACTTCATCACATGGTGATTATACTTCAATCCCATTGAGCGTATCAACTCGTGGAATGTCTTTCATAAATCTTCCTCAGTTGTCTCGTAATAATGTGTCTGATGATAGAACACTCCGCACTGTAACACGAGTAGAACGAAATAATCGTGGTAATGATGAGAATAGGGGAGGAGACGGTAGGACTAGCGATCCATTGTCACAGACATTCACTATCTCAGCAGGAGATTCTGAAGGTGTGTTTATCACAAAACTTGATCTGTACTTTGGTCGTAAATCAAGCACTTACCCAATCACAGTTCAGATTCGTGAAGTAGAGAATGGATTCCCAACACCAACGATTTTACCATTTGGTTCTAAGACATTGCAACCAAGCGAAGTCGTTGCAAACTCTATCGTTGCGACAAATGCAACGACTTTCCAGTTTGACTCTCCTGTATTCTTGAAGAACGGCACTGACTATACATTTACAGTCCTTCCAGCAGGTAACTCGGATGAGTATGCATTGTGGGTAGGAGCACTTGGTGGCACTGATGTTGACACAAATGAACTGATCCATAAACAACCTGCGGCAGGTATCATGTTCACTTCTGCCGATAATAAGACTTGGAGTCCTATTCAGTCTGAAGATGTTAAGTTCAATTTATATCGTGCAAACTTTACAACAAGTGCAGGTACTCTGTATATTGAAAATGATGATATTGACTTCTTCTCCTATAGCACATTAAATGGTACATTCAATGTTGGTGAGAAAGTAACCAATGGAGTTGATCCAACCCCTGCGTCTGGTTTTGTGAAGTTCATCGACACTGCTAACAAGAAGATTCACATCGAGTCATCAACTGGTGGATTCGGTTCGGCAAATACTATCACTGGAGCAGTGTCTGGTGCGACAGCACAACTGTCCTCGATAGACAATGTGGTAATGAATACACTCGTACCGAAGTTGCCTTCACTGTCATATGCTAACACATCATTGGCATTTAGTGCAAGGACAACCTCTACCTCTGGGGTGATTAGTCCATCATTTGTTACCATAGACAACGAAGTTGAAAACGACTTCCTTGATGGTGAGAAGAAGGTATATTCTAAGACAAATGAGTCTGGATTAAGTGCTGTCAATGGTTCGCAGAAGTCTCTTGTTATCAAGGGTACTCTCTCAACAACTGATCCAAAAGTATCTCCTATTATTGATACAGCACGAACTAATGGTATTGTGATCGAGAATGTGATTAACAACTTAATCACAGATGAGCATAAGACAGTGGGCGATGCGAACATGCGTTACATCACAAAACCAGTTGAGTTAGCAGATGGACAAGATGCGGAAGACTTAAAAGTGTTCTTGACTGCATATAAACCATCTGGTGCAGGTGTCGATGTTTATGCGCGGATTCATAATCCAGAAGACGGTGAAAACTTCAATGATAAGGACTTCACACCTCTAACTCAGATCACTGCATCAAATACATTCTCAGACTCTGTTGATAGAACAGACCTACGAGAGTTTGAGTTTGGATTTAGTGCAAATACTGATGGACAAGGATTTTTGACAACTGCCAACTCGCATGCACGACTAAATAGTTCTAACAACGAAGTAGTCACCTATCGTGCAACAGACGGTTCGATCTATGCGACTTACAAAACATTCGCATTAAAGATTGTCTTGACGAGCACTGGAACGAACATTGTCCCATTAGTCAATGACTTGAGAGCAATTGCGCTTCAGAAGTGATGAAATTAAAAGTAAAAGATCATGAAAATTTAGTGAAGGATACAGAAACAAAAGCGGTGTTAAACACAGATTTAACATCGCTTGAAGCGTATCGAGCACATAGAAACAAACAAATACAAAAGGATAATGATATCAAGCGTTTAAAAGAAGACGTAAAAGAGATCAAGGATATCCTCCAACTTTTAGTAGAGAAGATTAAATGACAGTATCAGTCTCAAATACTAACTTAAATGACAGTTTTAATGCATGGCGGTTAAACACTAACTTTGTCGCAACTGTTGTTAGTAATAATGTAGTCACCGTATCAAGAGCAGGTTCTGCAAATCGTGGCGGTGTGGCAAAGGGTAATGGACATGTTGCAGGTACATTCACTGCCAACGAATTGCGAACTACCACTTTAAGATCAGGCAATACCTCAGATAATGGTGGATGGTTATATGTCAATTCAAATACCTCGATCAATGCGACATCGCTGACTGTCACAGCGAATACGACATTCCAAGGCAATGTAAACTTTACAACCTCCGGTACTGATCGAGTGATACTTGGTGACATCTCGCGTGTGCGCGTAACTGGTGGTACTCGTGGTCAGTTCCTCCGTATCGAAGGATCGACTGATACGCCAAACTTTAAATCTCTGTCTCTGCGTGATATTGCTGATCTGTCTACAAACTCAGCATCAATTATTTTGTCTGCGGCAAATACAACTTTCAGCGACAATGGAGATTCTCCACAACTGAAGTTTGCAGGTATAAACGACACCATTTCAGTTTATCTTGCGGCAGATGTAGTCGGAGATTCTGATCTTCATGTAACTCTTGCAGATGCATCGGGCGATTCAACTTTTGCTGTCACAGATTCCTCAAATACTATTGTTGGATACATTGACTCAGTAGGTAACATCGTTGCTAAGACTGCCTTCTTGCCAACCTCAGATGATACTGTAGACTTAGGTGCATCTGGTGCAGAATTCAAAGATGCTTATATCGACGGTGTTGCGTACATCGACGAACTCTCAATGGGAACTGCCGCAGGACAGGGTGTTGCGACATCTCTGATTCCTAAGACAGACGCGGCAGGTAACCTTGGTTCAACCACTCGTAAGTGGGGAACAGTATGGGCAGATACCACAAACGGTGGCGCAGGTGTATTTAATACTGTTGGCGTATCAAGCACTTTGACAGTCAACGGTATCGCGACATTTAATGGCGACATGACAATCAATAGTGATAACTTTAATCTAACAGGTAACACCGTAGTTGGTGATGCCTCAACAGATACCGTTACATTTAATGCACAAGTAGATTCGGACTTTGATCCACAAACTGGTTCTCAGCGTGACATGGGTTCAACATTAAATCGTTGGCACAATGTCTATGCAAATAATGCATTTGCTAATAATATTACTGTTGATAATGATGTTGTTGTCAATAATGACGCAACGATTCAAGGTAACTTGACAGTTAATGGTACAACTATTATTGCTTCTGGTCAAGCATTTGAAGCAGACGATGGTGTGTTCAATACGCTTGGTGTTACTGGAACACTTACCGCAAACGGTAATGTTGATCTGGGTAATGCAATCACAGACTCTATCACCGTCACTGGTCAGTTCGATTCATCACTCATTCCAATCTCAGATGATCAATATGACTTAGGTACTGCAACAAAGCAGTGGCAAGACATCTGGATTGATGGTACTGCCTCTATTGACACATTGACTGTTGATGTAGATTCTACATTAGGCGGACATCGTGCAACCGTATCTGGTAATGTGCATATTAACGATACTGTTATTCTAACCAACGGTATTAAAGATGGTGCTACTACTGTTATCAGCAAGAATGGCAAACTCCATGCCAATAACACTATCACAAACGGTACTCTGACAAGCGCGATGCTTGCTAACACGATGACAAGTGGTTCATCGGTTGGGAGTGGCACTGCGATTCCTGTCCTATCATTTAACAATAAAGGTCAAATCACAGGGTATGGTACATCGTCGGTTTCTGGTGTAACTGGTATTGATTACACTCAATCCAACAATGTGATTAGTGTATCCACTTCAACGACAACTTTTAAAGCACCAATCGATGCGGCAGGAACAACCTCTGGATCAACTCGTGGTGTAGCATCATTTGACTCTGGAGACTTCTCATTAACAGATGGTCATGTCACGCTCAAGGATGCGACAACTGGTGCAGTCCTTGCAATCTCTGGCACAGCAAAAGAAGTAGATGTATCTCGTACAAATGGTACTGTGACAATTGGATTACCAAGTGATGTAAAAATTGCTGATGATCTATTTGTTGGTGGCGGACTCAGAGTCACAGGAAACCTTGTTGTATCTGGCACAACGACAACCGTAGATACAGAAACAGTTTTGATTTCTGATAACATCATAACACTGAATAGCAATTTTACTGGTAATCCCGCAGTTTCACCAGAAAATGCAGGTATTTCTGTTGAGCGAGGCACTGGAACAAACTATCAGTTAGTTTGGAATGAAACAAATGATCATTGGGAAGTCAATGGACAAACTTATGCAGGTCGTCTCGTAACAACTGGTGATACTGCCGCAGGTGGTGCGCTTGCTAACTACATGACAGTTGCGAACACGGAAACACTTGCTAGTGCTCGATTAGGTGCAACTGCATCTGTCACTTTAACTGGCGATGTCACTGGTACAGCATCGTTCTCTGGCAACAGTGTCTCAATTGCAACCACATATAATAACGATGTGGTTCTTGGTACAGACACTAGCGGAAACTACATGGTAGGAGTTACCGCAGGTGATTTAATTGATGTAACTCACACAGAGGGCGAGGGATCAACCGCAACTATCGATGTTGATTTGTCAGAACTGACAGATATGACTGCGGCAATGGTAAGTACAGATGAATTTGTCGTCCTTGATGCTTCAGCACAGCGTAGAAAACAAGCAAGCGAAATCCCACTGTCCGTTTTCAATAGAACCGATCAGATTGCGCTTGGTACACATACTACTGGTAACTACATGGCAGGTGTCACTGCGGGTGCGGGTATTGGTATTACTCATACACCGGGCGAAGGATCATCTGCGACAATTGCTATCGATTCTGATCTCCGTGGTGATGCATGGGTCATTGGTCCAAATAGTTCTGACTATTTAAACATCGATGGAACTGCTAATGCCCATAGATTTTATCTTGATGGTACTGAAGATATGCGCCTATCGAACGATGGGCAGTTAGATGTTGGGGGCAGTGTTGTCGCACATTCATCTGGAATTTCTGATATTAACCTCAAAGAAAACATCGAAAAAGTCACTGATGCAATCTCTAAGGTACAGCAACTGAATGGTTACACCTTCAACTATAAGAAGGACGGTCGTGCAGGTGCAGGTATCATCGCACAAGAAGTTGAAGAAGTGCTACCAAGTGCGGTTCATCGTACTGAGATTCTTGGATACGATGGAGAGTATCTCGTCGTTGAATACGATCAGTTGACTGCATTGCTCATCGAGTCGATCAAAGAACTCAAAGCAGAAATTGACGAATTGAAGAAGAATAAATAGTCGAGGATTATTAGGAAAAGCACATGGCGGCAAAAGCAAACATTGTCATTGACCAAGGAGCAGATTTCTCCACGACTATTACTGTCACCGATGATGCAGGGGATACTGTCGATCTGACGAACTACACTGCATCTGGACAGATTCGTAAGCACTATACATCAAATACTTCATATGATTTTACAATGTCGTTTGGTACTCCTCGTTCCGCAGGGCAACTTACTCTGTCTATGGGGAGAGCAGTCACCTCAACCATTGAAGCAGGTCGTTATGTATATGATGTTGAAATCACGAGTGGTGCAAATACACGCTCTCGATTAGTTGAAGGTATCGCAACGATAACACCAGAAGTTACGAGGTAAGGACACATGGCATTCAATGCAAAGTTAGGTGCTTCCTCTACTGGAAACTTCAAAGTCAAGTTCAGTGCTCCAACACAAGATATCACTCTTAAAAATCAGAGCACATCTGGCAGTCGTATTGATCAACTATTGGATGTCGATACCTCTGTAACACAAGCAAATGGTTCAATTCTTGTTTATGACAGTGTAAATGACACCTATGTCCAACGCGATATATTAACATTTGATGTCGAAACAGGTGCATTCAAACTAGATGGCGGTCAAGACGCTTTCTAGCAAAACCTTGGTTATAAATAAAGGTAAAATATGAAATCCTTGATGTCACAATACCACTGTGATTTTTTCTAATGTTTTAATTCTCAGAAAAAGGAAGATTCAAGTGCCATCAGTTGCTTTCTCAGTACAGTCATTACAAGCAGAAGAAGGTCTGTCCAACACAGTTATTCAGATCAAAAGATCGCAAACCACTGCCGCGCCAACGACTTTGGCAAATGGCGAACTTGCGTATGCTTTCAGTTCTAATAAACTTTTTATCGGACAAACAGATTCTGCGACAGATTCGGTCACCGTTGAGTACATCGGTGGCAAACTTCTCGTAGATAAAGTTGCTAATCTGGAATCTGTACTTTTTGGTGGAAGTGGAGACCTCGCGATTGGTTCTCTCACCTTTGGTTCTGATCCAGTAGGAACAAACAATGCTGTTATGTTTACCAAAGCAGACGGTGTAGTAGAATTTTTAACTGGCACAAGCGGTCAATTGTTGCAGGTTGCGGCAAATGGTACGCCTGTATTTGACGAGTTAGACGGTGGTGCATATTCGTGACAAAACTTTTAGATGATGATTTAGCAACACAAAGAAAAATTTTAGAACTCAACGAAGAAGTATTTCGACTTAGGAAAGAAAATCTTGATTTGAAAAACGCATTTGTTGAGACTAACAAAAGATTGACAGATTTGGAAGAGATTCCTGTTCCTCCATCAGTGATTAAGCAAGTGGTTCAGTTGGAAGCAGAGAATCGAAAATTAAAGGATGATCTTGGTTATTATAAGAAGCATGTTGACAAGCGTGTTCTCATAAATAGAGAGAACGACAAACCCGTCCGAAGGGGCGGAATTCTTAGACAGTCTAAAGAAAAATAAAAAAGGAGTGCTATAAAAATGGCATCTATTATCAAGATCAAACGCAGTGAATCTACTGGTCAGATTCCTAGTTCCTTGGAACTTGGCGAAATTGCGGTTAACCTGTTTGACCGCAAACTGTATGTAGGTAACTCAACGGGTATCTCTGCTATCGGTGGTGAGGACTTCCGTTTTGCAACACAAGACAGTGACGAGGGTGCATACCTCAAACTGAACGGTGATACTACACAATCATCAAACTCTGTACTCTTGGAAGCAGGTACAGACCTCGACGTTTCTCGTCAAGCAAACGGTTCAATCGTTTTTGCTTTGGAAGCAACTATTGCTTCAAACACAACTGGTACTGCGGCAACTGCTGATGCAATGTCATCTGCGGTCACGGTCTCATTGTCTGGTGATATCACTGGTTCTGCAACATTCACCAATGCAGGTGACACAGCATCAATCACAACTTCTATTGCTGACGCTTCAATCTCTGGCAACCACATCTCACCTAACAGTTTAGGTGCGAACACTTTCGTTGCTAAGTCAGTTGGCACAGCAGCAATTGCTGACGGTGCAATCACTTCTGCAAAGATTGCGGCAAGTGGAATCACTGCTAATGCTATCGGCAACGACTCTGTTGCTCTCGGCACAAAGACAACTGGTAACTATGTTGCAACAGTTGCTGACGCAGGTGCAGGAGACATCGTAGTAACTGGTTCTGGATCAGAAACTGCGGCAATTACTCTTGATCTTGCTGACGAAATCAGTTCTAACACATCTGGTACTGCGGCACAAGCAGACGCAATGTCTTCAGCAGTTACTGTAACCTTATCAGGTGATGTTGCAGGTACTGCTACATTCACTAACGCAGGTGACACAGCATCAATCACTGCAACTATT
>Ga0075480_10001251_pt1 | contig 16033 bp, 15 predicted proteins | sample DEB08_DNA_7_FD_81590 | JGI IMG/M metagenome (GOLD analysis project Ga0075480, IMG submission 81590) | Aqueous microbial communities from the Delaware River and Bay under freshwater to marine salinity gradient to study organic matter... | ecosystem: Environmental > Aquatic > Marine > Coastal ... | reverse complement strand
ATAATCAATGCAAAGACGCCCGCCACAAGTGTAGAGATAACAATCGCTGGGATCACATTAATCGTTAGCAGTTTGAGCATCCAGACGCCTGCATAGGATCCGGCCCCCAGAAAGGCCGCATGCCCAAATGACAAATATCCAGTCAGACCGAAAAGAATATTGAATCCGATCGCAAAGATCCCAAAGATTACAAAGCGCTGCATCAAGTCCGGGTAGCCGGCATTGAATTGCGCCAACGCAGATCCTTCGGGAAAGGGATTGAGAAAAATAGGCGCCAGTAAAACGAGCGCGCCTACGGCGATAAGAAGATTTGCATCTCTTTTTTCGAGGCCAAACATAATTAATCCTCCATCACACCTTTGCGTCCCATCAGGCCACGCGGACGCGTGAGAAGGATCACAATGGCTGCGAGATAAATAACAACTTGGTTGATGCCGGGCAGAAACTCGATCACTTCGCGAACGGAGGCAAAGCTTTCAAGTATCCCTAAGAGCAACCCTGCCAAAACCGCGCCAGGCAGGGATCCCATGCCTCCAACAACCACAACAACGAAGGAAATCACAAGAAAATCCATTCCCATATGGTAATTTGGCGGATTAATTGGCGTGTACATCACGCCTGCAAGACCGGCGACGGCAGCAGCGATACCGAACATGATTGTAAAACGGCGGTCAATGTTGATCCCCAACATACCGACTGTTTCGCGATCGGCCATTCCGGCACGCACAACCATGCCGAAGGTCGTGAATTGCAAAAATGCAAAAACCAGCCCAATAAGCAGCATGGCAAAACAGAAGTAAAGGATGCGCCAGTAAGGATAAATGACCTTTCCCGAATCCAATCCAATCAAAGCACCGAAATCAAATGACCCCACAAAGGCTTCGGGGGCAGGTGTGGGGATCTGATTTGCGCCAAAGTAGTATTTAATGATTTCCTGCAAAACAATGGCAAGGCCAAAGGTAACAAGGATTTGATCCGCATGGGGGCGTTTGTAAAAATGTTTGATCAGCCCGCGTTCCATTATTACACCGATTAAAATCATTACGGGGATAGCAAAGAGTATGGATAGGGGAACGGCCCAATCTATGATTGCCCCGCCTAATTCAGGTCCAAACCAGTCGTTGGCATAGGGGACCTCAACCTTCAAAGGTTTGCCTAAAAAGTCTTTCTTTGTTTCGTCCAGCACCACATGGGAAAGGCTCAGAATTCGGCTCAATGTGACGGCGCAAAACGCACCAATCATAAAGAGTGCCCCATGTGCAAAATTAACCACTCCTAAGGTGCCGAAAATCAAAGTGAGCCCCAGTGCAATTAGCGCATAGGCACTTCCCTTGTCCAAGCCATTCAGGATTTGCAGAATTATCTGATCCATGTTTTTCTAACCCATCGTCATTGTTTAGTTTTATGGGGAAATCATCACCAAAACTGGTATGTGCGACCCCGTAGGCTTACGGGATCGCACACATCGTTTTATAGCGGCTTATGCGCCAGGGTTACATGAACCCAAATCACCACCAAAGATCGCAGGATCATATGTCACTGCTTCTGCAGGTGTCACGTCCACGATTTCCAAGAGGTCGAAATCGTTTTCAGGGTTTTCCTTCCCTTTCACGACGAGAACGTCTTTGATACACTGGTGGTCAGCGGCGCGGTAAACCGTTGGGCCGTTTCCAAGACCGTCAAACTCAAAGCCTTCCAAAGCTTCCGCAACTGCGCATGGGTTAAATGAGCCCGCGCGCTGAACCGCATCTGCATAAAGCAAAGTCTGGCAATATACGGTATGGGCTGCCTGTGAGGGTGGGAAGCCATACTTTGTACCAAAGGATTGTACAAATGCGTTGGAGCCCGCGTATTTTGACCCAGCAACATTTTCCAATGACCAGTGCCAGTTTGTGGACCCGAAGATGCCAGCAACGTTTTTACCGGCACCTTTCGCCATCAGGCGAGAGTAAAGCGGAACAACGATTTCGAAGTTCTTACCGTTGGCTTCTGCGGCACGCAGACCAAACTGAACAGCTGATGTCAAAGAATTCACCATGTTTCCGCCGTAGTGGTTCAGAACCAGTACGTCTGCACCGGAGCCCAAAACAGGCGCGATGTAAGAAGAGAAATCCGTTTGTGCCAGTGGTGTTTTCACCGCCGCAACGGTTTCCCAACCCATGGCTTCTGTAGACGTTCTCACGGCTTCTTCTGTGGTGTAACCCCAGTTATAGTCTGCAGTCAGGTGATAGGCCTTACGGTCTGTGCCGTAGTTTGAGGCGAGGATCGGTGCAAGCGCAGCGCCAGACATGTAGGAGTTAAAGAAGTGGCGGAAGCCGTTAGCTTTCTTGTCCTTACCGGTTGTGTCGTTTGAGTGGGTAAGACCCGCCATAAAGATAATGCCGGCTTCTTGGCACAGCGATTGTACTGCAACCGCAACCCCAGAAGATGAACCTCCGGTGATCATGATCGCACCGTCTTTTTCGATCATAGAGCGGGCAGATGCGCGCGCGGCGTCTGGTTTCGTTTGCGTGTCGCCGGTCACATATTCGACTTTCTTGCCCAGAATGCCGGTACCGTTCAGAGATTTCGAGCTGAAGGTGCTGAGCATTCCGCCGTCACCGCCACCGTTTAAATGTTCAACGGCCAATTCATAGGCGCGAAGTTCGTCGGCACCCTCATCGGCATAAGCGCCGGTTTGTGGCACGTTGAAACCTAAAGTTACCGTGCTGCCAGTGGGGGCGTTGGTAAATCCCGCATGACTTCCCGCTGTAAGAATGGTTGGCAGTGCCAGCCCTGCGCCAGCTGCGGCGCCAGTTTGAATAACACCACGACGTGTAAGATTGGTAGTCACCATCTAGTCCTCCGATTTTTCGGTGTTTCACTTTCCTTGAAACACTATTGATGGAATTAGGTAGGCGGAAAAGGCAGTAATTTTGAAAATTTATCAACAAGTAACTTAAATTCAAAAATAAAATTGTAAATTTTAATACAGAACTTTACAAAATTTTGTAAATTACTTTATGCTGCATTGCCGCAACTGTGGGAAAACAACAAGATATGAGTGAACGCAAAACCTCTGCAGGGGTTCGAATCCGCCAAAGGCGCCGTTCGGTCGGTCTGAGGCAGGCTGAATTGGCCAGCCGCGCCGGTATTTCTGCATCCTACCTAAATCTCATCGAGCACGACCGACGTCGAATCGGGGGGAAATTATTGACAAAAATTGCGGATGTATTGGGTGTTCAGGCGACATTTTTAAGTGAAGGCGTACAAGCCACCAAGATCAACCACATTCGAGAACTTGCCACGCCTCTGGCACATGAAGAAGCTGTCCAACAAGTAGAAGACCTAGCGACCCGATTTCCCATGTGGGTGGACTTTATTTTAAACCAAGAGCGCCAAAAACGGGCTCTGGAAGCTCAGGTAAATGCATTAACAGAGCGCTTATCCCATGATCCAAGACTATCCGCATCGCTGCACGATGTTCTCAGTACTGTGACTGCGATCCGTTCCATGAGCGCAATTCTAAGCGACACTGAGAATATTGAACCTGAATGGCAAATGCGATTTATCAGAAACATGAACGAAGAAAGCCTGCGCCTGAGCGATACAGCGGGAGCATTGGTTCAATTTTTGGAAACAGACGCAAAAAATGCCTCTGGCCTCCTTTCGCCACAGGAAGAAGTAGAGAATTTTCTCGAAACCAGCGGTTTTGATTTTCCATTTTTAGAGAATGAAAACGACGATTTTGAGAAAGAACTCCACGCCCTTCTTGACACTGCGGGTCTGTCTCCTTCGGGAATTTGGCTTTTGAAATCATATTTTGTTCAGGCGCGGGAAGATGTTCGAAAACTCCCTCTCGCCGTTGCGCAAAGCTTTGTCAGCGCGTCCGGTCTAGACCCTGTAGGTCTTGCACAAATGGCAGGTGTTGACGTTCCAACCGCCATGCGTCGTTTGGCAACTTTGCCTATGAAACAAAAATCCGAAGCTTGCGGACTGCTTATATGTGATGCAGGAGGAAACTTCTTATTTCACCGACCTATCGAAGGGTTTCGGGTCTTGCGCTATGCCTCTGCTTGTCCCTTGCTTCCGATTTTCGACGCACTTCATTTTCCAATGCGCCCAATCCGGCGTGTTTTAGCGCAAAATACTTCTGATGTGACAATATTTGACACAATATCTTTTGCACAGGCGACAGAAAGTTCAGCCAACAAAGAGCAGCCTGTCGTCAAAAGCTACATGTTCATCCGTGCGCTTAACAAGTCAGGCGCCAATGCAAAGGTTCAACGTCTGGGTCCATCTTGCGCACTTTGTTCGGTCAAAGACTGCGACAGCCGGCGGGAGCTTTCTTTGGTGGAAGAAGGTTTTTGACACATCGTGAAGAAACGCGTTTAATTGCCATTAGGGAAGGTGATGCATCAGCTTGGGAGAGCTTTAATGAGCAAAATGGTCCTTTTGATCGAAGATGAACCAAATATCATCGAAGCGATCAATTTTTTGCTCAAGAGGGACGGCTGGGACGTCAAAACCCATGCAAACGGTCATGATGCGCTTGATGCGATCCATCGAAACAAACCGGATTTGATTGTATTGGATGTTATGCTGCCCGGCAAAAGCGGCTATGAAATATTGCGAGATCTTCGCACAGAAGAGGATAACAAAGCGCTTCCGGTTCTCATGCTTACCGCGCGTGTACAGGATAAGGACCGAGACCTTGCAACACAGCTTGGGGCAACGCGATTCATGACAAAACCATTTTCAAATGCTGAATTGCTGTCAGTGGTGCGTGCTATGATGGATCCATGAACAACAGGTCAACCCCTACTTATCTGCCACGCAAAAGCTATCGCGCCCGCCGTCTTGTAGATGCGGCAAAACTTATGCCCTATTTGGCCGTCTTGCTTTGGATGTTGCCGATGTTATGGCAGGGTGAGGATGCAAACCTACGGGTTTCTCGGATCATCCTTTATATTTTTGGTGTTTGGTTTTTTCTGATCGCCACTCAGATCGTCATAAATTTTTTTCTAAATCGGGTGTCCAAAGAGGTGGAGTTACCTTTGGAGCCTCAAAATAAAAACCAAGGCGATGTAGGCTAAGATTATGCTCAATATCCTAATTTTTGTATGCCTGCTATATGTCGCCTTTCTCTTTGGCGTTGCTTTTTTTGCTGAGCAATCAACAAAAATTAACCGTGCAAGATGGCTTCGATCTCCTTGGATTTACACGCTTTCTTTATCTGTTTACTGTACCGCTTGGACATTTTATGGGGCCGTGGGATACGCTGCGCGTTCAGGTCTGGAATATCTGACTATTTACATTGGGCCCTCGCTTGTAATGTTTGGCTGGTGGGTGCTTCTGCGCAAACTGGTCAGAATTGGGCGTCGCAACCGGATCACATCTATCGCGGATCTGATTTCATCGAGATTTGGAAAATCAAATAGTATCGCAATTTTTGTGACTATTTTGGCAGTCGTGGGCACAACCCCTTACATCGCATTGCAATTGCAATCGGTAACTTTATCTTTTCAGGTGTTCGCTGCAAATGATGATTTGGGTTCGTCCACAAATCTTGCGGATCGCACTGCCATCTGGGTCGCTGCGGGACTGGCGTTCTTTACCATTTTGTTTGGCACTCGAAACCTTGACGTAAATGAGCGTCATGATGGTGTCGTTATGGCAATTGCGGTCGAAGCGGTTGTTAAACTTCTTGCACTTTTGGCAATCGGAGTGTTTGTGGTTTGGGGCCTGTCATCGGGGATTTCTGAAACTATGGCGCGCATTGACGCGTCCTCTTTTGGGCAATGGTCTGTCTCAAACGGGCGCTGGGCAACACTCACTTTTTTGTCTGCAGCGGCATTTTTATGTCTACCGCGCATGTTTCACGTGCTTGTCGTGGAAAATAAGGATGAGAAATTTTTGCAAACGGCTTCTTGGGCATTTCCCCTTTATGTGGCCCTGATCTCTCTGTTTGTGGTTCCAATTGCCGTGACCGGTCTCAGTTTAATGCCGGTCGGGTCGAACCCAGATCTTTATGTCCTTAGCCTGCCTCTGTCGCAAGGGCGCGATGGGCTTGCTGTCTTTGCTTTTCTCGGCGGGTTTTCTTCTGCAACATCAATGGTAATTGTGGCGGCACTCGCGCTTTCGACGATGATATCAAATCAGATCGTGATGCCACTGTGGTTGCGCTATACCGGCGGAAGGGCGAGTATTTCGGGAGATGTGCGGCGTGTTGTTTTATTTGCACGGCGTGGGTCGATCGCTCTGATATTGTTTTTGGGCTATCTTTACTACGATCTGTCTGGGGGAGGGGCGGCACTCGCTTCAATTGGGCTCGTTTCGTTTGCTGGTGTTGCTCAAATTCTGCCAGTGATGTTGGGTGGACTGTTTTGGCGGGGTGCAACTCAAAAGGGCGCCTTGGCAGGACTTATTGTTGGATTTACAATTTGGCTCATCACTTTGTTCATCCCTAGTGTCGGACTTTACGGCGCGTCTACAGATACTATTTTAACCAATGGTATTTATGGGGTCTCTTGGCTTCGCCCCCAGGCTCTTTTCGGTGTCACGAGCCTTGATCCGCTTGTTCATTCGGTGTTTTGGAGCATGATCTTAAACACGGCAACTTTTGTTTTTGTATCACTTATTACCCTGCCGTCGCCCATCGAACGATTGCAAAGCGCGCAGTTTGTCACTGTATATGACCAGTCCACGCAGGCACAAAATTGGCAAGCCGAGGCCGGAAAAAGCGAAGATCTTATGGTTATGGCCCAGCGGATATTAGGCGCAGAGGAAGCTCAGCGGTTATTTCAAATTGAGGTAAGAAAACAGGGAGGTTCTGGGTACCTCCCAGAAGCGACACCTGAATTCTTGCAAAAATTAGAACGCGAACTGTCTGGTTCTGTAGGTGCTGCAACGGCCCATGCAATGATAGGGCAGATTGTGGGCGGGATGTCCGTGTCCGTTGAAAATCTTTTAGCGATGGCAGATGAAACCGCGCAGATGATGGAATATTCAAGCGGTCTGGAAGTGCAGTCCGCCGAATTGCGTCGAACTGCAGGCCAATTGCGCGAAGCCAACGAGAAATTGACGCGCCTTTCTTTGCAAAAGGACGCGTTTCTGTCTCAAATCTCTCATGAGTTGCGCACTCCTATGACTGCCATTCTTTCCTTTACCGAGATCCTTCGCGACAATCACGGGTTATCCGAAACACAAGTCGCGCAATATGCAGAGATAATTTACGATGAAGCCCATCGTTTGACGCGGTTATTGGATGACCTGTTAGATCTGAGCGTTCTGGAAAATGGACAGGTCAGGCTCAACCTTGCAGAGACAGACATTGTTGAGGTCATTAACCGAGCGACGCACACCGCGCTGTCCGCCAAATCGGGTGCAGACCTGAAAATATGGGTTAAGATGCCGGAAAATTTACCCCGTATTGTCACAGATGCGGATCGATTGGGGCAGGTGTTTCTCAATCTGATCTCAAATGCCCAGAAATATTGCAACAAAGCGCCTGCGTCCCTTCGGATAAAAGGTGTCGTGCGCGGTACTTTCATTACTCTGGATTTCATCGATAACGGTCAGGGTGTACCCAGAGAGGAACAAGAACTGATTTTTGAAAAATTTTCTCGTATTGGACAACCTGAATCATCAGGAGCAGGGCTTGGATTGGCCATCTGCAAAGAAATTATGTCGCGATTGGGGGGGGATATAGATTATTTGCCTGGACAAGGGGGCGGCGCATTCAGGGTCGTTTTGCCACTTTGAGATTCTTTTGATAATTTTTGGCATTTATAAACTTAATTGTAAGCTTCTTCCCCCATTTTGACCGCAGTCATGGGTCAAATGTAGCAAATTGGACAGGCTTTAGGGATGCAAAGCAATACTCTGAGAAAAAAGTTAGCTGACGCGACTCATGCGCCAAAGGAAATGTTGTCGTCGATGTCTCGACATCTGATCACGTCATTTCAAAAGGCAGCGCACGAACATTGCGGCCTTCCTCTGATTGGTGCTAGGGGCAAAGCTGTTGAAATAGATCTGCCTGATCTGTCTAATATGCTTGCCGAACAACGACTTTTGGGTGTTTTGGAAGGGCGTCAAATGCCCGCGGGCTTTGTGGCCTTAAACGGCGCGCTGCTGTCTGCGATTGTGGAATATCAAACCTTGGGCAGACTGATTGACAGAGATCAAAAAAACCGGCGCGTAACAATGACAGAAGCGGCCTTGGTGGCGCCCCTAATTGACTCCACAATTCAAAAAACAGCTGCATCCTACGATCTGAGCACAAACGGCCTTTCCTTAGGCGCATATCATTTTGCGAAAACAGCCCTTGATCAGCAGGAATTGTTCACGATGCTCAATTCTCAGCGGTTCGTGTTTTTCAAGATGTATTTTAATTTTGAAGGTCTGAAATCCTCAGGTGAGTTGTACTTTGGGTTTGATGAAAAACTGTTGCTTCCCACTTCGGAAAATCTTTCTCAGTGCGGCTTAAGCACGCTCCAAAAAGAGCAAATTTTGAAATTAAACACGCAGTTAAGCGCAATCCTTTTTCGGTTTTCGATGCCGCTCCTCGACGTCAGCAAACTGAAACCCGGGAAAGAAGTGATATTTCCAAAAGAGGCACTTCAATCAATAGAATTGATTTCCACTGCAGGTGGACCGGCGATACCGGCGGTTCTCGGGAAATCCGGGGCCAACCGTGCAGTCAAAGTTATGTTAAATTCCACGTCCTCAAAACCTGTGACAAACAACACAACTGGGGAAGAAACCACGTCAATCCCCAATGAAATGCCGGAAAATGGTTTGGAGGACTTAGGGTCGCCAAATTCAGAAGCAGAAAAAGGTAGCGAACAAACCAACCTCCCAGAGCCGTCAGAGATTGCAAAAACCGTCACTGAAATTGTTGAGCAGACAGAGGAAAAAACTGTGCTCCAACAGGATAAAGGTGAAGTTGTTGAATTTAATTTGAAAAGCGCCTCTTAGCCCAAGGCGTTACGCAGTCCTTCAATATTGTAACCTGCTTCCATTGCGGTTTGAATGATGTCATCAGCGGACATTTTGCCTGACTGCCAAAGTGCCCAAACCACAGTGCATCTTGTTCCGCTTGCGCAATAGGCCAGAATTGGTCCAGTTGCCGTGTCAATCAAATCACCCTGTTTGGCAATATTTTCAGGTGTCATTGTCTGGTGGGTCAAAGGCAAAATATCGAATTCAATTCCAGCTTCCTTGGCTGCAATCTCCATGTATTCAGAATGTAACTCCGTCGGGATTTCGTCGTCTGGTCGGTTGCAGATGATTTTGCTAAACCCTTGATCCGCAATTTTTTTTATATCTTCCAACTCAATTTGAGGTGAAACATGGTAATTTTCGTTCAATCTGATGGGCTGCACCATTTTTGACTCCTATTTTATTTCTCTGAATTCAATCGCAATTTTGTGGTTAAGGCAAATGGCTTATCCACCACCATACGGTCAAAAGAGATGCGCTGGTTGTAATAAGAACCGAAGAGGCGGCAATCCGTCGGACGCGTCCGTACATATTGGCAAAAATATAGGTGTTGATGCCTGGCGCCATGGCGCTTGTCAGCACGGCTGAGCGGAAGCTCGACGTGTCTAATCCAAATTTTTTTCCAAATATCCAAACCAAAGCCGGATGTACCAAAAGTGAGATAACGGCGATCATTAAGATGACGCCCAAATCCCCGTCAGGCCGATAGCGATATAAAATGCCTCCCATGCTGAACAAGGCCACAGTAAGAGCAATTCCAGCAATCATATCGATAGAGGTTTCAAGGCTGCTTGGCAGGTCAATCCCGGTCACGTTAATTAAAAAACCTGCCAGTATTCCAATGACCAAGGCATTTTTGAACATCGCATCCAGAACATTCTTGACCATACTGAGAGGTGATTTTCCGGAATTGCGTACGATTTCCATGACTGTGATGCCAAGTCCGTAACAAAACGGCGCGTGAAGTGTTATGATTGCAAAATTAGCCTGAAGTGCATCCGGTCCATAAGCGCGTTCTGTAATGGCCAGACCCAACATGAGCGAATTTGAAAATAATGCACAAAATCCTATCGCAACACAGTCTTCCCAATCGCGCCGAAACAAAATCCTTGCTCCGAAAAAACCAAGGAAAAACCCCACCGTTGCCCCCAGATAAAAGGCTGTAAGCAATGCGGGATCAAATGTTTGGGTTAGATCAACTTCAGACATGCCCTTCAACAAAAGGACCGGAATAGCAAAGCTCTGAGTGAATTTAACCAAGGCTTCAATGAGCGAATTGTCAAACAGGCGCGTCCATACAGAGATATACCCAAAGGCTACGATCATAAAGACCGGTATCAGCACGTCGAGGAGAATTTGCATGAAAAGTTGTGACTTTCTTAAGAGATATCAAAGCGAAGTGTCAGCCCGTCATAGGCAGGAATAACCCCAATTGGCAACTCTGCCGCAAGCGTTTCATAGTCTAAGTCAATGTGCATATTGGTTATCACAGCTGAGGCTACGCCAGAGGTTTTGATCCATTCCAGACTTTTTGCAAGATGTGTATGCGTTGGATGGGGGTCCCGTCGCAATGCGTCCAGTATCCACGCCTCTGCACCTTTAAGGGCATCCCATCCCTCTTGGGTCATGTCAGAGACATCAGGCAAATAGACAAGCGGCCCAATCCGAAAGCCGAGCGAATCCATGCCACCGTGTCGAACGGCAAAAGGCAGAAAGACGATATCTCCGCCAGCGCCTGAGATAACGGTTCTCTTCTCGAGCCTGTTCAATTCAAGGATAGGGGGATAGGGGGAACCCTCGGGTTGCACAAACGCGTAGGCAAAGCGGTCAAGAAGGCTCTGGCTTGTTGTATCGTCTGCCCAGACTTTCAGACGTTTGCGCATGTTGAAAACGATCATGCGCAGATCGTCCAGCCCATGGACGTGGTCTGCGTGAGCATGGGTGTATACTACCCCGTCCAACTCCCCAACACCGGCATCCAGCAGTTGCATACGAAGATCTGGGCTCGTGTCGATAAGAACCCGTGTGCACCCATTTGGTGAGTGTTGTTCAACAAGCAGCGAACATCGACGGCGATGGTTTTTGGGATTATTCGGATCACAGGCACCCCAATGACCACCGAGCCGAGGCACCCCGCCGGAAGAGCCACACCCTAATATGCGAAAGTGCATTTCTGCCATCAGAGCACACCTTTGTAATCGGCCGCTTTTGAGAAAAGTCGCTCAAAATTCTTTTCCGTTTGGGCCGCGAAATCGTCGTATGACATATCAAATGCCTTTGACACGATCTCGGCTGTGAAACGCGTGTAGCCCGGTTCGTTGCGTTTGCCACGATAAGGAGGAGGGGCAAGATAGGGGCTGTCCGTTTCCAGTAAAATTCGATCAAGAGGCGCCTTTTTGAAAATATCACGCAATTCGGCATTCTTGGGGAAAGCCGCGATACCGGACATTGACAAATAAAACCCCAAATCAACTGCGGCTTTTGCAAGCGTTTCTCCGGAAGAAAAACAGTGCATCACACAGGAATAGGGCGCATTTGCGAACTCTGAAGTTAAAATTTCAGCCATGTCCTCGTCTGCAGCACGTGCATGAATGATCAATGGAAGGCCACTGGTTTGTGCCGCTTCTATATGAAGAATAAGCGATTTTTTCTGCACATCGGCGCTTTCGGAGGTATAATGATAATCAAGCCCAGTTTCGCCAATCGCAACAAATTTTGGATGTTCACTCAATGATAATAATTCTTCGGTCGTGACCAGCGGCACCTTTGCGGCGTTCATAGGGTGCGTGCCCGCGGCATAAAATACATTTTCATAGCGTTCTGCGATGGCACGGACCTTTGGTTCTTCGGGCAAACGCGTACAAATTGTCACCATGCGATGCACCCCGTTTTGAGCAGCACGTTCAACAATATCATCCAGACCTTCATTGAAATCTGGAAAATCGAGATGACAATGGCTGTCAGTAATTAACGGGTACGCGATCATTTTACGCCTCTGACGACTGCGCTGTTCGGGCCGCGCATGCCTCTATTTGAAAGAACGTATCTAGGATCAATGCGGAGGCGTCAAGATTAACCGCATGTCCACGACGCAGTCTGGCGGATAATTCTTGGGTCAATTCTGCCCATTGAATCGCCGCCTGACGGTTTGGGCATAGTCTGGAAAAGACAGATGTCTCATTGAAAATCGATTGTTTTACGTCTTGTTCTGTTTTTGCCCCGCTTAGAGACAGTCGGTTCAGAGATAATTCCAGTAGAGACACAAAAAATTCAAACTCACCACTGCTGCTGGGCGTTGTAAACATGTCTGAGATCGAGATCACCTTTTCGTTCTCCAGCCGAGGCAGCGCTTCAAGTATATCCAGTATCTTTTGATAGAGATCCAATCCATTTAAATTCATTAGTTTGACGGCCTCACCCACCGAGCCGCCAGACAATATAGCTAACGCATTAAGGTCTACGTCTGTCATGTCCGTGGCGGCTGCTTCTAGCGCCTGAGCCACATGGAGAGGGGTCAATTCTTTGAGACGCAGTTCGCGACAACGTGAACGGATAGTGGGCAAAAGTTTTGCAGGTTGATGGCTGATTAAAAATAAATAAGCATTTTTAGGAGGTTCCTCGAGAATTTTCAAAAGTGCATTGGCCGCGTTTACGTTCATGTCTTCGGCACAGTCGACAATCACGATCCGTCGTCCTCCGTCTGTTGCGGAGAGGTTAAAAAAAGATTTAAGTTTTCTGATCTCATCGACGGTGATCATTTGTCTCAAACGTTTACGTTTTTCATCAAAGGTACGCCGAATGGCAATAACACCTGGCTCTGAGCCGGCATTGATCCGGCTGCAAATGGGATGTGCTGGATCTATGGTTAGGCTTGCGGCTGGCTCTGGCGCCCCAAAAAGACCACTTGCCTCACTTGGGTCGGGGGTGGTCAAAAGAAATTTGGCAATTTGCCAAGTCAGCGTTGCTTTTCCAATGCCGCGCGCACCAGTTACCAGCCAAGCATGATGTAACCGCCCTGCGTTAAAGGCGTTCAGGAATTGCTCGGTCGCAGTTGACTGTCCAAAAAGAACAGGGGTTTGACTGGGATGCAGTGCGCCATCGACAATATCAGAGCGTGGGAGCTCCTCTAGCAGCGTGGTCATGACAGGGTCTCCCGCACCACCCCATAAATGTCCTCTGACAGGTCTTCGACCGATTGATTACCGTTCACGATCCGAATGCGGTCCGGAAATTCTTTTGCAAGCTGCAAAAACCCCGCACGCATCCTTCGTTGAAGATCAACACCAAAATCTTCAAACCGTTCTTCTTTCGTATTGCGCGCTTTGGCCCGCCGATGACCGAGTTCCGGATCCATATCGATGAGGATTGTCAGATCCGGTTGTCGTTTGATCATCAGATCCGTAAGCGAGTCCACGGTCGCGCGCAAATCCCCTCGGGTCAATCCTTGATACATGCGCGTGGAATCTGCAAACCGATCACAGATCACAATTTTACCATCTTCCAAAGCGGGCAGAATCAGTTTTTCCATGTGGTCCCGACGCGCTGCAGTGAAAAGAAGAATTTCAGTCTCTGCAGACCACCGTTCCGGCGCCCCCTCCAAAACGAGAGAACGGATTTCTTCGGCTCCAGTGGATCCTCCTGGTTCGCGAGTTAAAACAACCTCTCGTCCCAGCGTCGTCAATCTATTGGCAAGATATTTGACTTGCGTGGATTTCCCTGATCCATCGATGCCCTCAAAGGTAATAAACATGCCCGTCTTTTTCAAAGCGAAGCCTCTGGACCGGAACCAATTGTGTTCAGAAGTGTCTTTGCCGCTGTCATGATACGGGTCATGAACCCTCCAACAGGCACAGCATTTTGGGCCAGAAGTGGCACGTTCATCTCAGGCAACCCTTCGATATTGACGATCAAAGTACCAAGCTCTTGATCTTGCAGAATTGGCGCGGGAATAGGGGTTTTATATTCAAGTTCAAAATTTACGGCGGAATTTCCAAGAACAGGCACCAACGCTTCGATACTGTCTTCCAAAACGAGACCGACCGTAGATACCGCCCCATTCCAGACAGGGGCTTCTGCGACTACTGTTCCTTTCTTTCCAAAGGATTTCATGGAAAATTGGCGAAATGCCCAGTTAACTATCGCTTCTGCTTCTTGAGCGCGCTCTTCTGTTGAGGCAAGGCCCGAGATCACAAAAACGATACGCCGGTCTCCTTGCACTGCGGACCCCGTCAGCCCGTATCCTGCCTCATTGGTGTGGCCGGTCTTTAGTCCATCCGCACCAATTCCCAAACCAAGAAGGGGATTGCGGTTCCGACTATTGGCAGGTGCGCGTCCATCGAAAGCGAATTCTTTTTCCGCGAACATGGGATAAAATTCTGGAAAATCAACGATGAGATGTTTGGCCAAAAGAGCAAGATCGCGCGTGCTCATCATATGTCCTGTCGCAGGCCAGCCATTGGAATTTCGAAATGTCGAATTTGTCATGCCAAGCTGTTGGGCGCGTTGTGTCAGAAGACGTGCAAATCCCGCCTCAGTTCCATCCGGAGACAGAGCTTCGGCGATCACAGCGCAGGCATCGTTTCCCGACAGTACGATAATGCCTTTGAGCAAATCTTCCACACTCACCCTGTCGGTCGTGTCCAAAAACATCGTCGATCCACCGTATTGAGCCGCATGTGATGACACAGGAAGCTTTTCCTCCAGTTGCAATTGACCTGCTTTGATGAATTCAAACGCCACATAGAGTGTCATCAGTTTTGACATAGACGCAGGTGGCAAGGGTGTATCCGCGTTTTTGGCAAGTAAAATTGTTCCGCTGGTCAGGTCGAGTACAAAGGCCGCCTTTGCCTTTGTTTCATATGCCAGCGCGGACCCCGAAACAGAAAAAGCGGCAGACCAAATACTCACACAAAGATAAAAAATGTGCACAATTTTAGTGGGTAACAGCATAGGCATCTTTAAATCCAACAGTCCTTACTTTTTGAAATAGCGTCATTTGTTCATCCGGCGTTGTGGCTGGCCCGACCAATACACGCCAAAAGGTGCGATTGTTTCGATTGTAAGTCTTTACAATAGGAATAATCCCCATCTGGCGCATTGCTTCAGCGGTATTTTTGGCGTTCTGTTCCACACCGAAAATTCCTATTTGGATAAAAGGCCGTTGCATATCGACGACCCGGGGCTTCGGCGGCGGGGCCGAGGACGCAGATGCAGAGGTGCTTGCCGCCGGGGCAGGGGATAGGGTTTGTTCGCTGTCAGACTGGATATCGCTTTGGGAAGCAGGTTGTTCTGCAACCGATCGCTTACGCAAGGCAACGACAGTAAGGTTTACCGGAACACCCGCCGTCATTCCCAGTGCTTCGGCGGCTTCGGAAGAAACCACAAGGCGTGGCCCTGTGGTTTTAGTGTCGCGGCGGAATAAGGCGCCGATGACAAATTTATTATTCGAGCCATTAGTGATTATGACCCGTTCTGGAATGTCCGTTTCAGGATGCGCGACCCAGATTCCCCCCAACGCCGGCCGTCCGTCCCACAATCCAGCTTCGCTGGTACGAAATACATCCGGTGCTTCGATATCTCGTTCAACCGTCTGATCCCCTTTTTGTATTCTGCTCAGAGGATCATTGCTTAGGGTCTTTAAAAAATTGGCGTGTTGGCACGCGCTGAGCAGTAAAATGCAGGACAAAAACGGGCCAAAGTGGCACGTTTTGCGAAATTTTGGTTTGGCGATCATAACACCCCCGGTCTCTGCTCTGCTCAGCTGTACTCTCCCCTACGTAACGAACATTAACTCCTTCGCAAAGGCCTGAAAAGCTCTTGCAGGTCAGAAGGCGTTGTTTTGCGCAAATTTCCGGCTTTTAGAATCAAATCTATAGCATTAAGACACAAAGTGTCGGAGGAGTGGCAGAGTGGTTGAATGCACCGGTCTTGAAAACCGACGAACGTTAACGCGTTCCGTGGGTTCGAATCCCACCTCCTCCGCCATCATCATGAAAATAACAAAATGATTACAGATACTTGCAGGTAAAGCGTTATTTCTGTCCCCAATCCT
>Ga0075480_10001244_pt1 | contig 16059 bp, 13 predicted proteins | sample DEB08_DNA_7_FD_81590 | JGI IMG/M metagenome (GOLD analysis project Ga0075480, IMG submission 81590) | Aqueous microbial communities from the Delaware River and Bay under freshwater to marine salinity gradient to study organic matter... | ecosystem: Environmental > Aquatic > Marine > Coastal ... | reverse complement strand
CGCCACCGCCAAATGTTCCGGAACTGGTTCATAAAGGAGTCGACCCATTATCAAGTGTACGCAGTCTTGTAAAACTTCATCAACAGAAAGCTCAGTGTGCCTCTTGTCATGCCCGTTTTGATTTTATTGGACTCGGCCTTGAGAACTTTGGTCCTGTTGGCGTCTGGCGTAATACTGAACTTGTAACACTTGCTGAAGAAGCCCCGCAAATCAAGAAAAAACCTAAGAAAGTCTACAAGGTGGAGGCGAGCGGGAAACTGCCGAACGGCACTTCTTTTAAAGATATTTTTGGTTTGAAGAAAGCCTTAATGGCGCAAAAATCTAAAGCTGCAGCTTCACTCTTAGAAGGACTGTTCTGCTATGCTCTGGGGCGGGATATAAGTTTTACAGATCGTCTCTTTATCGAAGAGACTCTGGACAAACTTGCAAATAGAAATTCGGGTGCGGAATACCCTGTCAAAGAGATGATCACAGAGGTTGTCACCAGCAAATATTTTATGGAGAATTAACAGGTTTATGAAAATTTCTACAGATAAATCAAGAAGAAGTTTTTTATCAAATGGCGGCAAAGTCATGACACTGCCGTTTTTAGGAAGTCTCTTAAGCTCAACTGATCAGGCTGCGGCTGAGGAAAAACTTGCTCAAAATCCTGTTAGCCGTCTATTGTGGATGGCTATTGGCCATGGCCACATGGAAGAACACTTTTACCCTAAAGGTACCGGGAAGCTGAACGGGATGAAATTACCTCCCGGCTGGAGTCCACTGCAGAAAAACCTGACTCACATGACGATGATTTCCAATTTCAGCAATATGCAGAATAAACAGCCTCATGACGGCAGTGAGGCTCTTCTTACTTGCGCCAATGTTGTCGGCTTTCCCGGTAAATCCCGGCACAATAGCATCTCCTGTGATCAAATAGCAGCTGCCCACTTAGGCCAAAATAACCGCTATGAAAGCCTACAACTGAACTGCCCTAAAAAAGGTGAAGGTAATGGTCACGGCGGTGTCGCGATATCTTATCGCAAGGACGGCAGCCCCCTTCCAGGCTTCGATTCTCCTTTGCAGGTTTTCCATAAATTATTCGGTGGGAATATCAGCAAAGAGGAGCAGCTCAAAGCTCTAAAGGCAAAGCGCAGTATTTTTGATATCATGAAATTTGAAAGCGGCACTTCTAAGAAAGTTTTAAATAAAGAAGATGCCGAAAAGCTCGATGAATACACCAGCAGTATTCGCGATATTGAACTGGCAATCAGCCGCGAAAAACTCTGGGTTGATGTTCCTTATCCCAAAGCAACTGTACCGGCACCTAAAGGAAACCTATCAGGCGAAGCTTCCATCCGCATTATGTTTAAAATGATAATCGCCGCTTATCAAACCGATGCAACACGGGTTATTACTTACAGAATGCCCGATGCCGAGCTTCTCAAAAGTATGGGTTTCTCGAGCTCGCCACACACCTTATCGCATTATGGCAACAGTTCTGTGCGCCATAAGCTGAACTTAGAACGAACGAAGAAGTGGATGCAACTCTATTCTTACTTCATTGACCTGTTAAGAAGTAGTAAAGATCCTCTCGACCCAAACGGCCGCACTATTTACGACAAAACTCTGGCCTACCTGGGCGGCGGTTTGCGCACGGCTCATCGTACTGAGAACGTTCCCTGTCTTTTAACCGGCGGAGGCTTTAAAGGACTTAAGCATGGTTCACACAGGAAAGCTGCTAAAGAAAATACGCCGTTGGCCAATTTGTGGCTTACTATGATGAAAGATGCTGGAGCTCCGGTAAAAAACTTTGCAGATAGTAATGGAACTGTTAGGTCTATTTTTAATGCTTAAAATTGCTAAAACCAGGTTATAAAAATGAAAATTCTTTTTCTTATATTCTTTGCCTTATCTCTTCAGGTCTTTGCGGACAAACGTCCCAATATCTTATGGATTGTCGTAGATGATATGTCTCCGCACTTTGGCTTTAATGGGGAACCATTAGTCAATACACCTCATGTCGATAAGCTCGCCAAAGAAGGTATTGTCTATACAAATGCTTATGCAACAGCTCCAGTTTGCTCGACATTTAGAACATCTCTAATCACCGGCATGTATCAAACATCTATCGGTGGACACCATCATCGCAGTGGTCGCGGCAAACTTAAAATCAGTCTTCCCAAAGGCATAAAAACCATTCCCGAAATATTTAAAGAAGCTGGTTATCATACAAGTAACGGCAGTGCATCGATGAACAAATATGGGAAGGAAGACTACAATTTCTCGTATAAAAGAAGTGACCTCTACGATAGCACGGACTGGTCTGGCCGTAAAAAAGGACAAGCTTTTTTTGCTCAGATTCAATTGCGTGGCGGCAAGATTCGCAATGTCGACAAATGGTATAGCGAAGCCAAAGCCGCTTTAAAAGCCACAGTATCTCCAGATCAAGTCAAGCTTCCTCCTTATTATCCCAGTGTCGACGCTTTTAAATACGACTGGGCGACCTATCTCGATTCGGTTAATTATACGGATCTCGAAGTCGGAAGAATTATTTCGCGCCTCAAAAAGGAAAACTTATTGGATAATACCATTATCTTTTTCATTACTGACCACGGCATAAGCCAGGCCCGTGGGAAGCAATTCTGTTATGAGGAAGGAGCCAAAGTACCTCTTGTCATCTGGTCCCCTAAAAAGTTCAAGCCTGAAGTTCGAGATGACTTTGTTCTCCATATCGATATGGCAGCAACGGCTATGAATCTTGCCGGCATTAAAATCCCCGAATACATGCAAAGTAAAAATATCTTAGATGAGAAATTTACCGGAAGGAAGTACGTCGTTACAGCCAGAGACCGTTGTGATGAAACTGTCGACCGCATTCGCAGTGTCCGCATGGGCGATTTTAAGTATATTCGCAATTTCTACCCTAAGCGCCCTCACCTGCAACCATGTAATTATAAAGACAAAAAACCATGGATGCCGGTATTGCGCCAGTTATATGCAGATGGAAAACTCAATGAACTGCAAGAGAAAATTCTCTTTTCACCAGAACGCCCTGAGGAGGAGCTCTACTACTTAGTCAATGACAAATGGGAGCTCAAAAATCTAGCGGCAGATCCACAGTATAAAGATAAGCTGCAAGAGATGCGCAACATTCTTGCTGATTGGGTAAAAGAATCTGATGATCAAGGACGCTTTCCTGAATCCGAAGCTCAATATGATAGTGATATGCTTGGCCCGGCAAAAAAGTCGGAGCAAACGAGAAAGAATATTCAGCTCATGAAGAAATGGAAAGCTGAAGGCAAATAATGAAAAATAGAAGCTTTTTCTTACTTGGTATCACCAAAAGTTAAGCCCTCGTGACTTCGATTAGAGATCTCTATGAATATAGTTTCAAATGATTATCATTGATTTATTATTAGACGAAAATGACAAAAATATCAAAAAAAAGTCAACTTTTGCGTATAGTTGAGTATTAGATTAGTGTATATTGGAACATTTATATGAATGAGGTGTCAAAAGTGACATCTAAACACGCGTCTAGAATTAACACTTAGGAGAACAAAATGAAGAAAGCACTACTGCTGCTAGCTTTTTTTGGTTTTCTTTTGTCAGTAAGTGCTGAGCATAAACTGGGAAAAAAGATAACCGGGAAGATAGTAGATTCTGCTGGAAAAGAGGTCAAAACAGATCTCTCAAAGAAAAAATATTTGGTATTTTACTTTACCGCATCCTGGTGACCGGGCTGTGGTCCTATGACTTCACAGTTGGTGAAGTGGCATGCGAAAAACAAAGCTGATAACTTTGAAATGATTATGGTCTCTGGAGACCGTACTGAAGCAAAAATGAAGCAGTACATGAAAGGGAAAAAAATCAATTTCCCGGCCCTCAAACTTAAAGACACTAAAATTGCCAAATCCCTAGGATTTAAAGGTTACCCATGGATTATCATGGTAGACGAAAATGGCAAACAAGTTGTCAACGAAGTTGCATTCAGAGCATTAGCTAATGTTGAAAAGAATTTAAAGAAGTAAATTCTTACCCGGTACTACTTAGTGCCGGGTTTCCTCCCCCTCTCTTCCAAATATTTAAAATTCCTCATTCTCAGCTCATTAGAATTTTAAATCTCAATAATTAGTCCTAAGTTAAAAGCGCAACATTCATAGGGAGAAGGTTAATGCGCTTAATAACGATATTCATTTTTTTATTTATCACCTCAATTTCAGCTGAAGAGCCCAGTAAAGAACTAAACAAAAAGCTCGATATTGTCATTCCAGAAGTTAAGTTTGAAGATGTTCGGTTTAAAGATGCTATTGATCAGCTTAGAGAATTAAGCAAAAGATATGACCCGGGCAAAACTGGAATTAATATCATCTATCTTGATAAGAAAATTACTCAAAGAGTTGTCAATCAAGAAGCACCTGAAGAGGATGACCCATTCGCAGAAGCTGACCCGTTTGCTGAAGATGATCCGTTCGCAGATCCGAATGCTCCAAGAGGAGAGTTAGAAAAAGAAAGAGGCTTATTGGTAACACTTGATGCTGAAGAGATACCCATTCGTGATTGTTTTAAATACATTTGTGACAATGTTAATGCACAGTATCGCTACGATAAAAATGCAGTCGTTGTTTCTCCTTCTGCTACCCCTCCCATATGTGACGGCTGGAATTTTTCTAAACTTAAAGATAAAAATGAAGATTTAACATACAGAATTAAACAACTTCAAAAAGAATTAGCATTAATTAAAGCCATACAAAACTTACCTAAACCAGAAGATAAAAATATTGAGACATTAAATGAGAATATAGTATTTCCAAAGGTCCGCTTTCAGAATGCAAGCTTAAGCTTTGTTGAAGAATATATTGAACGTCAATCTGCTCTTCTTAGTAAAAATAAAGAGAAGATTTCTGTAGCTATCTACATACCGGCAGATGTTAAACTAGAAAAAGTTAATATCGCAGCTAACAACATATCAGCTCAGGATCTAGCAAAATACGTTGCTGAACAGTTAAAGGTTAATACTTCAATTGAGGAAGGCGAAATCTGTTTTAGGGAAAAGAAACCAAAATTAAAGGTCACTAGAAAATATAAGCTTAGCAAAAAAGAGTTTTTCCTTCTGTATGGTTACGGAGATCAACTATTTTCTAAACTTGAAAAGTATGGATTGACTTTTTCTGGGAATGCAGGAGTTAGCTTCAATGGTAAAATAAAAGAAATTACCTTACATAATACCAAAGAAAATCACGATAAGTTAAAAAAGATTTTAGAGTTGATCGAGGATTAATCGGATACAGCTTTTGTTTTAGGATCTAATTTTTTTTCATTTACTTCAGTTTTCTCTTCTTCAGCTTTATTAGGATTTAACATTTTTGTCGAAAGAAGTAGTATCCCACCAAAGGTTACAAGTAAAACCAAGCCCAGAACTGCGAGGATTTTATTTTTCTGTGATTCATCCTTCTTATTTTTTCTTTTCTCAGTTTTAAAGTGTGTGGTGACTTCTTTTGAACTTACGTGAATATGCTTTTTGGACTTGCAGGAATTCTTTAAAATTGACTTAGTTTTAATGATATCCTTCAAAAGTTTATCTGCAGACTGATATCGTTCTTCTGGATCTTTTTTCATGAGTTTGTGAATGATCTTCACTGTATTATCATTCAAGTCTGGCCTATGCTTTTTCAGCGACCTTGGAGCTTCAGCTAAATGTTGTTTGACAATCTCCTGTAGGTTCCCCTTGAATGGAAACTCTCCACTAAGTAGATGATAAAGCGTAGCTCCAAGACAATAAAAATCCGTTCGATTATCTATCTGAGTGCCCATAATCTGTTCTGGAGAAATATATTGTGGCGTTCCACTAATTTGATCGCCATCATCTGCTTCTCCCCCAAGGCAAGAAAGCCCTAAGTCCATTAACTTTGTGCGTCCATCTTCATGAGAGATCATTATATTTTCAGGTTTGATATCTCTATGAACAAGCTGCCGTTTTTCCCAGGCATATCTAAGAGCGATTACTGTTTCTTCTGCGATTTTTAAAACTTTTAATTCATCAAGCATCCCTTCTTCTTTCAAGGAATCTTGAAGCGTTTCTCCCTGAACATACTCTGTTGCGAAAAAGAGAACGCCTTCATCAAATCCAAACTTGTAGGCTTGAATGATGTTGGGGTGATTAAAACTAGCAACAGATCGAGCTTCTCTAATGAAGGACTCACTATTTACTTCGTCTTTACTGATTTCATCTTTGAGAATTTTAAGGGCTACTTTTCGGTCAAGAGAAAATTCATGGGCTAAATAAACATCTCCCATTCCACCGGAACCGAGCTTTTTAACGATCAAGAAGTCGTCAATTACGACACCATCAGACATAGGTGCAGGTACGCGGCACTCTGCTCCGCACATGCCGCAACTCACCATATCTCCTTCAAAATCAACGACAACTATGCCTTTGCACATATTGCATTGAAACTTCACAGCGCATCCCATATCTCTTTAACACTAATAAGTATAAAGCAGAAAGTGTACCGACTTTAAACAATTGAGTACTTTTAACCTACTTTCTACCCCTCCAAAACTGAAAAAGCTGGAGGTCCTGAACAAAAATAAACTTTTTTTAATTTTTTTTCTTAAAAAATGTCAAGGTTGGTTATTTCAAAGGATATGTAGCTCAAATTTAGTTAATCAAATGGACATTAATAATGAAAATTAAGCTGCTAATAATCTGCATTTGCGCAATGCTTGCTGCTGTGGGAGGGAAAATGTCTGTAGAATTTTCTGCTAATCAAAATCAAAGTTTTGAAAACAGTCAAAGCCCCGAAGAAATAATTTCCCCCGATAGCCTTGAACTCTCAAAAGCTTCAGAGATAGAGAATGAAAAATAGTTCTAATAAAGAAATGGAAATGATCCGCATTTTTAAAAATGGGGATAAAAGCATTTTTGCAGACCTGGTTAATCCTTATTACATGCAAGCTTATAAAATAGCTTATGGAGTGTTAAACCAGCACCAAGATGCTGAAGACGCAACCCAAAATGCATTCTTTAAAATTTACAAATCTCTAGATCAATACAAAGGCCAGGCAAGTTTCAAAAGTTGGTTAATACGAATTGTCAAAAATCATGCCATTGATCTTTACCGCTCAAACCAAAGAACTAGTAAAATTAAAGATACTTTTAAAGATTCAATTAAGCCTGTTTGCATTCATTCTCGACCTGCGACTTCAAGTAATGTACAGGAAATGAAGAGTGACCTTAGTACTTTAATTGATAACATCTCACCTACCTACGAAAAGGTCATAAAACTACGTTTTTTGGATTCACTAAGTTATGAAGAGATTTCAGATACTTTGATGTGCTCCGTTGGCACTGTTAAGTCAAGATTAGCAAGAGGGAGAGAGCAGATAAGAACGTTGATGAAGGGCGCAGTTTAAAAATATCAACATACACTGAAAGAAGCGGGCCAGGGTGTCCGCTTTTTTTATCCCAATTCAAACTCAAGTCGCATCATTTCTTTGTGCAGAGCTTTTTGAACACGCAGCTTATAGACGTAAGCTGTATTTTCAGTCATTTCCATCTTCTCAGCTACTTGTGGACCAGTCATTCCATCTGCGAAACAATGAAAGACATCTAATATCTTTTGACCAAAATTCTCTGAGACATTCCCCCAGGCTTTTTCAGCAATGTAGTTCTGCCATTCTCTTTCAATCATCTTATTAATCTCAGGGTCTTCTGTATTGAAGCCAGAGTCACCCTCTACTTCTTGGGAATTTTTCTGATGTCGTTTATTTTTCTCAAAGTGCTTAAAAACATCATTTTTAGTCACTCTACCTAGCCAAAAGCGGAATTGGCCTTTACCTGGGTCATAATCAAATTCTGGTAGCTTATTCCATAGTTTTAAAAGAATTGACTGAAGTAGATCTTCTGAATCGTGATGGCAGACATTAAGGTTATTGATTATTGATAAAATGTAATTTCTGTAGGTAGAAACAAACTCTTCCCATGAAGCTTCATCATGGCTATCTCTGAGCCTCATTAATAAACTTTGTCTGGTTTGGTAAGACTTTTTCGATATTGCCATATAAATTAAAGAATTGTCGAGTTTTTGATTGTTGTTACTTAATCTAAACCGCCATCAAACATAAACAATCTGGAAAAATGTCCTGACTTCATGAAAGATAATAAATTCATAGACTTTCTCAATTCAGAATATAACAATGCCAAAGAGTCTTTAGAGAGACATGAAGCTCTGGATAGAATTTCAGATGAGCTTCAATCATGTGAAAAACGCTATTCTGATGATAATGAACTTGATCAGGGAGGCATGAAAGTTATATCCAGAGTCTATGATAAAATTACTGATAGAACTTTGGTTAAAGCCAAAAGTAAATTTCCTGAAGACAAAGATCATACCGAACTTTTTCTGAGAGAAGCCAGGATCACTGCTAGTCTACAACATCCAAATATTGTTCCTATTCACGATATAGGTTTTGATGATGATAACAGCCCTTACTTCATAATGAAGATGATTGACGGAAAAAGCTTTCAAGATTATCTGGAATTTGAAAATAACCTGACAACTAAACTGAGTGCTTTCTTGAAAATTTGTGATGGGATTGACTTTGCTCATTCAGAAGGGGTTGTCCATCTTGACCTAAAACCAGCTAATATTAAAGTTGGAGAGCATGGTGAAGTTATCATCTTTGATTGGGGCTTAGCCAAAGTCATATATGAAGATTGCAAAGAAGAACTTCTGAAGAAAGACTCATTAGACTTTTGTAATCTTCAATTAACTTTATATGGTCGCGGGACTCCAGGTTATATGGCCCCTGAACAGTTCAAGAATGGAGCTCCTCTAACTAGGCAATCTGACATTTTTAGTTTAGGCGCGATTCTCTACTTTATCCTCACTGGTAAAGCACCTTATGAAGGTGAGAACTACGAGGAGATTAAGAAAAAAACTCTTCAAGGGAACTTACGTCCTCCCTCCCTGGCCAAACCAGATTTAGATATCCCTCTTGGCCTTGAAGCGATATGTATGAAAGCGCTTCAGAATGAGCCTTCTGAAAGATACCAGACTGTCGAAGAGATGATTAAAGAAGTGAGCGCCTATATGAATGGCTTTGCTCCGAAAGCAGAAAATGCCAGTTTCTCAACACAGCTCAAACTTCTCTATCTTCGAAACAAAGCGATTATTAATGTCGTTCTATCGGCCATTTTGATAATCATAATTGGTCTTTTCTGGTTTATTTCCAAGATCAAAGAAAGTGAAAATATAAACCGCTTAGCCAAAGAGAGACTTGAGGCAGAAGCTCAAAGACGCCAATCTGCAGAAACCACAGCTTTGAGAGGAACTGTAAGCATTGCTTGGAAGAATTTGCAAAATGCAGACTTAAGAGGAGCTATGACTCAAGCTTCAATTGCCATTCAATATGCTCCCTCTTACATTGAGCCTTATCGAATTGCGACTTTAACTAACTTAGCAAAGTTTAACTTTGAGGAAGCCCTCAATTACTCAAATGAATTGCCAGCAGAGAAATACCCTCAACTTCGAGCTATCTGCTTAAAGCTATCTGATCAACAAAACACCCATAAAGATTATCTTGAAATAATTAAGTTGTTTAAAATAAACTCTAGAGAGAAAATCTATCCATATCTTATCGCAAGCTCTTTGGATAAAATTAAAGCTGAAGATAAAGCTGATTTTATAAAAAAGCTTATTATGCTTCACAATGAAAACTTAGCTTTAAAAGACATCATCTTATCTGAGGATAAGAAGTTATTGAAAATCAACTCGCAAAACTTAATTGAGTTTCCTCCACTAGTTGAAGATAAAATTAACATTGTTGATGTAAGTGGAAGTAAGCTTAAAAGTCTCGAAAGTTTTAGTCAATTGAAGGTGGTTGAGCTTAATATTTCAGGCTGCGAAATTAATGATTATAGCTTTCTTTCAAAGTTTTCTGAATTAAAAAAGCTTACTGTAAGTAAAGGCCAAGTCCCGGAAAAGATTCTATTCACACTTCCTTTCAAGATTGTAGAATTATAAATTCTGGATTTTGTAGATTATTTGCAATTTAAGGAACAATAAGCTTATAAATTTGTCGTTTAAAGTGACAAAACTCACCAAATCTAAACGGAATTTTTCCATTCTTTCTGTTCAGGTGTTACTATTTATGGTAGTTTATCAAACGTTTAGAAACCTAAAGTAGAGTATAATGCGTAAGCTTTTTTTTAGCATTCTTGTATTAATTTTTGCACAGTCTGCGACTGCAGATTTGCTTAGTCAAGCAAACTCTGACTATCTCGGCATAGTCAAAAAGGTCAAAGTCATTCAAGAAGTAAGCTCATCAAACCTACTTTATAAATACGTTCACCTTCGTGCATATACAGATGAAAGCAGTGATAGCGCCTACCTAGAAACAATTTACTTAATTGATATAACAGATGAAGTGATCTCAAAGATTACAAGTTCTGGCGAAGTTAGTCATGTTGGTTACATTAGTAATTATCTTGGTGAAGTAACTAATATTAGTATTCCCAAAGTTAATCACCTCCAGGTCACGCAAACTACATCCAACGGCAAAGTCTATTTAAGTTTATTTAGAAAGGTCAATAAACGCTTAAGACTAATTAAACTGACTTTAATAGAAAAAGATGCCGCTGAAAAAGTTTTAGTAAATAACATAAAACCTAAAACGGATTTTATTCGAGAAGCCATTCTCGATTTCATTTTTATCGATTCTGTTACAGATTTTAGAATTGTAAAAAAGATTGTCTCTCACAATGGAACAAAAACTTATGTTCATGGAAGAGCCATTTCCCCTACTAAATTTGATGATCCAAAATACTGGGATGCAGTTTACACTGTAGATAACAAGACTGGAAAAATTCTTTCCCGCTTAATAGATGGACATGTAGTAGCTGAAGAAAATAATCTTAGGTACTTCATGGGCGGTGTTGAATCTATCTCCCTTACAAAAGCTGGTTTCCTAGAAGTTATACAAGGCCCATCAAGGCTTAAGAATAACAACTATTCTGTGGTCACTTATGAAGACTGTGGAGACTACTTGAAGATCATAGGTATCGAAGTCTTAAATGATGATGGTAGCCGCACAAAAAGCCAATAATTCTAAGATTGGAAGATTGTTTTGAATTCATATTTGAAAGTATTCATTGCTCTGATCTTCTTAGCCTCCTCTTTATATTTATTCAAAGAAGAAATCTGGACTGAGCCTAGTTCTACGAAGACTAGTAATATTGACTCTACAAAAAAGTTTAACGCTCCAGATAAAAAGTCTAATCCTATCAACATAAAACGTATAAATACTCAACTTGCAGATGCTAAGCCAACGAACAAAAAACAAGTCCTCAAAGACTTCCTCATTGCAAAAGGTATCTTCGATGGTTCCAGCCCTATTGATATCTCAGATATAAAAACTCTAACGTTTAAAGAGCTCTCCAACCTCGAGCTCATTACAGTTAGTCACCTGCCAAATCTGATGGAACTCAATATTGCAGGGACACGAGTCAGCGAAATCGAATGTTTAAAAAGTTTACAAAGCCTCAAACATTTGGACATTTCAAATACTACTATCACAAATCTACGAGCCCTTAGAGACTTGCCTTTAAAGTCACTCTTAATGAAAAATTGTTCTGTAAGAAATTATAGTTCTATTGGGAAGATTAAGACCTTGGAACATTTAGACTTATCTGACTCATCTATAGAGGATATAAGTTCTTTTAAAGATCTCGAAAGCCTAACTAAACTAGATATCTCAAATACTAAAGTCTCTAACCTTTCTGCTGTTATTCCTCTACCGAACCTTAAAAAACTGAATTATGAAAATTCTGCTGTAGTCATCGATAGTGATAATATCGAGCTAATTCTTCGGACTCGTTAATATTACCACACACATCTCTCAATCTATTTACATTTAATTTTCATAATTTTTCTTACACATTGTAAGTATCTCCTCTCCTGTGGCGTATTAATTACATATATATTACATTTATAAAACATTTGGAGAATATTTACGTGCGGAACCTAAACCTTATAAATAGTGCAATCAGAAGTACTTTTTGTATCTTAGTTACATTTACTTCATCAAGCAGTTTTGCTCAATCTACCGAATACTCAGCGAAAGACTATCAGACATTTTCAAGCTACAGCGAAGTGTCTTACGATCAGGAACTAAGACCACAGTTCCATTTTACTTCGCGTAAAAATTGGCTCAATGATCCAAATGGCATGGTTTACTATGATGGTGAATGGCATATGTATTTTCAGCACAATGCCCAAGTAAACAACACTGGAATGAAATCCTGGGGCAATGCAAAGAGCACAGATCTCATTCACTGGAAGCAGTACAAACACGCTATTATCCCATACCCAAATGTGCAGAATGGAGAAAACCTTCATTCCATCTGGTCTGGTTCTGCTGTAGTTGACGTTCACAATGCACTAGGAAAACAACAAGGAGAGGTAAAAACTCTTTTTGCTCTATACACTGCTACTCACAGAAACAAAGATAAGAAAACCAAGTTTTTCCAAGGCGCTACATACAGTACGGATAAAGGTCGTAACTGGATTAAGATAAATGGTGGGAAAGCTATCATTCCCCACCAGGAGGGCTATTCGGGTGGTCAACGTGACCCCCGAATTTTTTACTATGCACCTGGTAAGTTTTACATTACAATTATGATGGTTGGCGGTAAAGAAAGAGCTGTTAGGCTGTGGAAGTCGACCGATCTACTAAATTGGGAAATTATTGGTGACATTCCAAATAAAGCAGCTGAATGTATCGACATGTATACCCTTCCACTAGATGGCGATAAAAATAAGATGAAGTGGATTATTGCTGATGCCAATACTCGTTATGAAGTCGGTACATTTGATGGTAAAAAATGGGTAGGACTTGGAGACAAGGATAAAAACGATAAACGTCTTCAGTTTGACTACGGAGACGCTTACTACGCAGCCCAAGCTTTTAATCAAGGCCCTGAAGGTAGAGTAGTTCATGTTGGTTGGTTAAGAAGCAAACAGCAAGGCTTCCGCCCTTTCCTTGAAGCTGGAATGCCTTTCACACAACAAATGTCTATCCCTGCAGAAATTACTTTAAAATCTACACCAGACGGAATTCGAATGTTTAGGAATCCCGTAAAAGAAATCGAAAAGCTTTACGTTAAGACCAGTAAGTTTGAAAATTTAAGCAGCTCTAAAGCAAATGAAAAACTTTCCGCATTAAAGCCTGAATTAATCGATATGACAATTGAGTTTGAACCTACTGCGAACATGAGCTTAAACATTCGTGGTTTAAAAATCAATTACGACTATGGCAAAAAGGAGTTTAACTTTACAAACTCAAAGAGAGTAGAAGGTGAAAAAGCTGCCTTTTTGAAGAACCCAAAGTTTAAAGGCAAGAAGTATAGGGATACAGGGTTTAGAGCTATACCTGCAGCTCCAGTAAACGGCAAAACAACTATTAGAGTTTTAGTCGATAGAGCCTCTCTGGAAATTTTCACAAATAATGGTCAGGCAGCAGCAAGCTTTGTAGTCATACCAGAAGCAAATAATAGAAATATTAGCATTGAGGCATCTACAGAGGTTAAAATAAACTCTGTTACCGTCAATGAATTAAAATCCTCCTGGACTAAGTGAGTAAAAGCAGATCTGTATGTTCTATAAAAATTTCTTATTATATCTCTTTATCCTGGCGTTTAGTGCCTCAGCTAAAGATCAGCCAAATATCATTTTTATTTTAACAGATGATCAAGGTTGGAATTCTTTATCAATTCAAGCTGATCCGGCAATTCCAGACTCAGGCAGTAAATATTTTAAAACTCCTCATACCTCTAAGTTAGCTAAAGAAGGTATTCGTTTTTCTATGGCTTACTCTCCTGCTCCAACTTGTGGACCTTCAAGAACTAGTATTCAGTATGGAATGTCGCCCATAAGTGTTGGGAAATTTGCAGAGAAACTACCTACTAGTCTCCCTCCTGCCACAGATGCTATGATTATGCGCCTCAAAAAAGCTTTTCCACAATATAAAGCTGCACACTTTGGGAAGTGGCACCAAAGAACGAGGGCTCCTAAAGATATTGGCTATGATGATAGTGATGGTCAAACGATGAATGGCGAAGGAAACAGTAAAGATCCACTAGATCCAAAAAAGACATTTTCACTGGCAAAGAAATCAAATGAATTCATCTCGAAACAAGTTAAAGATGGAAATCCCTTTTTTCTTCAGGTTTCCTTTTATGCAAATCACCTAAAGTACCAAGCATTGCCAGAAACCATTGCCAAATATGAAAAGGCATCCGACCAAGCTAGTGAATACCATAATTCAGCTTTATGGGCAGCCATGAATGAAGACCTGGACACAGCTGTAGGAATGATTCTTAATCAAGTCGAAAAGCTTGGAATTAAAGACAACACTTACATCATCTATACAGCAGACAATGGATATGAAAATAAAAAGGATTCCAACAAGCCTGTTGAAGATAGGAAGTTCTACAAAGCATTCCCATTACGAAGCCACAAATATATGATCAGTGAAGGTGGCCTTCGTGTTCCATTTATAATCAAAGGTCCTGGTATTCCACCCAATAGCACCAGTAGAGTTCCCGTCGTAGGCTGGGACATACTCCCAACTGTATTAGACATGGCTGGGGCTGAAAACCAGATCCCCAAAGTAGTTGAAGGTGGCAGTCTATTAGCATGCGCTAAAAGCGGTGGGAAGTCGCCTGTCAAAAGACTTGATCCTTTTATGGTTTTTCGGTACACGAAAGCTCACGGTGCTCTAGATATCTCGATAGTCCAAAATGGATATAAATACCTTAAAGAAATTCGTTCCGGCAAAGAACATCTTTGGTCGCTTTGGGACGATCTCGGAGAGAGCAAGAACCTCATTTCAACCATGCCTGAAAAAGCTACAGAGCTAAAAAAACAGCTCAAGTCTTACTTAGCTAGACACAAATGGGATGAAAACGAACATATCAATGTCGTTAAAAAGAAAAGAATTAAAAAGAAGAAAGAGAAATAAAATGAAAGCAGCTTTAATAATTTTATTTAGTTTGGTCAGCCTTTTATCGGCAACAGATAAACCTAATATCATTATCATATTCACAGATGATATGGGCTACTCAGACATAGGCCCTTTTGGAAATAAAAAGCACAGCACTCCACATTTAGACCGCATGGCTAAAGAAGGCCGAAAGTTCACCGCCTTTTATGTTAGTTCCTCTGCCTGTACTCCTTCAAGGTCTGCCCTATTAACGGGAACTTATGCAGACAGAATTGGTATGGGAAGAAGTGTTGTTTTTCCCGCAGATGCTCGTGGATTAAATACAAGCGAAATTACTATTGCGGAAATGCTCAAAGAAAATGGCTACACAACTGGCTGTTTTGGTAAATGGCATCTGGGCGACGCTCCAGAATTTATGCCATTGAACCAAGGCTTTGACGAATATGAGGGTATTCCTTACTCGAACGATATGTGGGTTAAGGGAAATAAAAAACGTAACTTCCCTCCTCTGGCCTGGATGAAACAGGATAAAGCTATTGCTCACATTCCAGACAATGAAAGTCAGACTGTTTTACAAGATGCTATAACGGACGCAACTGTAGACTTTATCAAACGACATAAAAATCAACCTTTCTTCGCTTATGTTCCCCATGCTGCGGTTCATGCACCACATATTGTAAGTCCAGAAAGGCTTAAAGCTGCTGGAGACGATGTTATGAAAGCTCTTATATCTGAAGTAGATAACAGCACAGGAAGAATCCTAGAAACTCTTAGAGAATTGGGAATAGATAAAAAAACTTTAGTAATATTTACAAACGATAACGGCGGTGCCGGCAAAACTACTTCTTTCCCATTAAAGGGTCACAAATTCGGACCTAAATATGAAGGCCATATGCGCGTCTCCACATTAGCTTGGTGGCCGGAGAATATTCCTGCTGGAACGGTAACTGGTGAAATTGGAGCTTCAATTGATATACTTCCTACTATTGCCAAGATTACTGGAGCGAAAGTTCCAAGTGATAGAATCATCGATGGTAAAGACTACTCAAATGTTTTACTAGGTAAAGAAGG
>Ga0075480_10001243_pt1 | contig 16069 bp, 14 predicted proteins | sample DEB08_DNA_7_FD_81590 | JGI IMG/M metagenome (GOLD analysis project Ga0075480, IMG submission 81590) | Aqueous microbial communities from the Delaware River and Bay under freshwater to marine salinity gradient to study organic matter... | ecosystem: Environmental > Aquatic > Marine > Coastal ... | reverse complement strand
GTGCAAAAACTTCTCGCGGTCGCGGAACGTACGGCGAACGAAGATGAATCGGATGCGTTCTCGCGAAAAGCGGCAGAGTTGATCGCGCGCTATCGGCTGAGCCCCGGAGCCTTGCGGTCAACTGATCCTGATGACTTTGTCGTTCACGAGCACCTCATTGGTCGTGGGGCATACGTGCGAGCACGATTTCTCTTGCTCTCTGAGGTCGCTGAATCGATGGGCTGCCTCGCGACATTCACGACCGGCCCCGATGGGACAACAGCTCAGGTCAGCGGTCCGCAGCGAGAAGTGAATGCGGTGATGTCATTGTTTCACTCGTTGCATCAGCAGATGGCAGTGATGGCCTCGCGGCAACGACGAGCGACGGCAGCGGCCACTCAGCGGTTTCGGCGTGCGTTTATGTTCGGATTTGCAGAACGAGTTGGGGAGATGCTGAGAGAAATGCAGCGCGTGATTGTTGATGAACACGATAATCCGCATTCGCTATTGCCGATGTTGCGTCAGCAGCGTGAGCGTGTGCATGAATTCGCCTTGCAGCGACTTGGGCCAATCCGCTCCGCATCGGCCCCATCACCAGTGGTTGCAGATGGAGCATCAGCAGGTCGTCAGGCTGCTCGGGATGCAGATATTGGCCGTACCTCAGTCGGCGAGCAGAGAGCAATCGGGAGCGGTAGATGACTGCCGACCACGGTCGAGAGGCCGTCTACGCGGCTGAGGAAGCAGCCTTTGGTGGAACCTCCTATGACTCAGTGGTTGAGTTCGACGAGTTGTTGTGGCTCCGAAATGCGTTGCAGTCGTCGTCATGGTGGCCTGAAGGACAAATTGTTGTCGAGCGCGCCCGAACTGACGCAGTTTCATCGACAACGCGACAGGGCGATGATGGTCAACATCGGATTCGACTCGCGCAGCTGCAGTGCACACCGTTGACCTTCGCTCATGAGGCGGCCCATGTGCTGGCGGGCGTTACGTCTGGTCACGGTCCGGTATTTCGACGAGCCGAGATTGATGTCGTATTGGCGATATTTGGGTCTCAGCCGGCGACTTGGCTCAGTGACTCGTTTGCGTCGATGGGCCTGGATATCGCTCCTCGCTCGTGGCGAGAGCCCTCCGCTGGGCCACTGCAGCGGGTCATTGACCTCGCCTGAGTCGGGAAGGCGGGATTCGAACCCGCGACCCCCTGCTCCCAAAGCAGGTGCGCTAGCCAAGCTGCGCCACTTCCCGTACCTAACAGCGTATCTTGCAAACCGTTACGCTCATCGCCGATGGTTGATTCCTTGTTGCGACGAATGTCACCGCTGATGGCGGCTGGTTTCGCAATTGTCGTCATTGCTAGTTGCTCATCCGATGGGGCAGTTGAAACCAACCTTCGAGAGACACCAGCTTCGGTGGAGATCTTCGCTGAGTCATCGACAACCGCGGCGCCCGAGACTGGCGAGGCCCTTGTCACAACGACCGTTGCTCCGACCACTACCTCGACGACGTCGTTGCCACCTGGCCCGATAGATGATGGATTGCGCTCTGACGAGCGATGGCTAGTTGAGCTCTTCCAGGTCACCAATGCTGACCTGAAGCCAAAGAGTGTTGTGGTGGGCCCGCGTGGCCTCGTATTCGCTCAAAACATGATGTACCGGCACAATGTGCTCGTATTCGATCAATTCGGCGTTGTTGTAGCGAAGATTGACGACTCGGTTGATCTTCAAGATTTCGGGTTAAGTGAAGAATCGCAGTTGGTGAGGGGCGCGCCCGTCGAGGCTGCCGTATCGCCTGACGGCCAATACCTGTGGGTCAGCAATTACAAAATGTATGGTGATCGGTATCAGTCGAACGCAAACGATGAGTGTGGTCGGGGTGATTGGGAAGACAGCTTCGTCTATCGCGTCAACCTCAATACCTTTGAAATCGATGGCGTCGTTCCAACCGGTGCAGTGCCGAAGTTTCTGCAGGTCTCACCAGATGGCCGTCGACTCGTCGTAGCGAATTGGTGCGGTTTCGATGTGTCAGTGATTGACACCGAACGCCTCATCGAAATTGGCCGTGTTGATCTTGGTCGTCATCCGCGCGGAGTTGCCATCACGAATGATTCATCGAAGGCCTATGTGACAGTGATGGGCGCAGAGCGAATAGATCTGGTTGACCTTGAAACCTTGACAGTCGAGTCATCGTTAACGAGCTCTGGGATTACTCCTCGCCACATCGTGCTCTCAGATGATGGAAAGACGTTGCTTTCCTCTAACCATTTGATGGACACCGTTCGCTCTATAGATCTCGAGACCGATTCCGTTATTGGTACCGTGCGCACTGGGAGTCAAACCCGAAGTTTGGCCGTCTCAGATGATGAGACAGCGCTGTACGTCGTGAACTACCTTGACGGCACCATCAGCAAGGTCCGAACGTCAGATATGGAGATCCTTCAAACGGTCAGTGTCGGGGGCCGACCGGTTGGAATTTCCTATGATCCGGTGACGAGACGATTGTGGGTCGCCGACTATGAGGGGCGCCTGATCGTATTCGAGGACCAAGCCGATGAAAGTCAGGGTAGCTAGAACGAGCGCTTTGAACGGCGCTTAGCTGCACGACGGGCCGCACGCCCGATTGGGGCAAGATGGCGGTGGTCGAGATCGCCAATCTCAATGCCGTTGTCAAACAGCACGCGGTACCGCTGCCAGTTAAAGCCGTTTGCAAGCAAGATGTGTCCCTCGGTTCCTTCAGGAACAACTCCGAGTGCCGGACGGTCAATTTCTTCCGTTGCGCGGACTCGATCACCGAGTTTCAGATCGACCTGATCGGCGTGGGGCTGAGATAACGAGTGAGGCTTCCAAATCGGCACACCCCTATTGTGCACCAAATGAGGCGCGTTCCGCACGTTCCACCGGGCATGGCGGCGTAACGACCGGTACACTCCACGGCCTGTGAAGAGTTCTGTAGAGACCCTCGAGGGCAACAAAGTCAAGGTCTACGTCGAGATTGACGAGGCGGAGTTCGAGACCGATATCGAATCGGCCTTTCGCGCGATTGCTCGGGAGGTGAAGCTTCCAGGGTTCCGAAATGGTAAAGCACCACGGAAACTCCTTGAGGCGCGCATCGGCCTCGGACCTGCCCGCGAACAAGCCCTCCGTGACTCGATTCCTTCCTACCTGACGAGAGCTGTGCAGGAGCATGACGTCGATCTCATTGCGACGCCATCCATCGAAATTACGAGTGGCGAAGAAGCAGGAGCAGTTGAATTTGAAGCTGAGTGTGAGGTTCGGCCGGAGATTACGGTGCCTGGCTACGGTGGCTTGCGTGTCGATATCGACCCGATTGATGTTGATGATGAAGCGTTCGGATCTGCGCTCGCAGCTCAACTGAAAGGCCACGGTTCACTCGAAGATGTTGATCGTTCCGTCGCCTCGGGCGACTACGTCACACTTGACATGGCTGCTACCCGCGATGGAGAAGAGCTTGCTGGGCTGAACATTGAAGACTGGTCGTACGAAGTGGGCCAGGGTTGGGTGACCGAAGATTTCGATGACAAGTTGCTCGGAGCAAAAGAAGGCGACGAACTCACGTTCTCAAGCATTCCAAAAGGAACTGAAGAAGAGGCAGACTTCACTGTCAAAGTCACGGCGGTGAAGAGTCTTGTGCTGCCTGAAGTCGACGACCAGTGGGTCGAGGAAAATATTGGTGAGTTCACCGATGTTGCGAGTTGGCATGAGTCGATTCGCGAACAGCTCGCGGAGTCCAAACTCAACGGTATTCGCCAAACACTTGGCCAGAAAGTCACCGATGCGCTTGTTGAACTTGTCGATGTCGATGCCCCTGAACCAATGGTGGAGCAAGAACTCCAGGGTCGCTTGCAAAACCTGGTTCGCCAATTTGAAGCTCAGGGCATGGACCTAGGCGCCTGGATGTCGGCAACTGGCCAATCCACCGAAGATCTCATCTCAAACTTCCGTGAGCAGGCCGTGACCTCTGTGAAGGCCGACCTCGCACTTCGGGCGATTGCGGTCGCCGAGAACATCACCGTCGACGGCGAAGATCTTGAACTTGAGTACACCCGGCTTGCAATGCAGTTCAACGATTCTTCCGACAATGTTCGGCGTGCATATGAGCAAAACGGAGCGGTGAGTGAGCTCTCTGCGTCGGTCAAGAAGTCGAAGGCCTTCGACTGGTTGCTGCACAACATTGAGTTTGTTGATTCGAACGGCAAGAAATTAGATGCAGACACAGTTCTAGGTCATGACCATGATCACGACCATGATGGAGACATCGAAGAGGAAGAAGGAGACGATTCATGAACCTCGACGCAAAGAACTATCTGGTCCCAAACGTTGTCGAACAAACGAGTAAGGGCGAACGGGCGTATGACCTTTATAGCCGACTGCTCAAAGACAACATCATTTTCTTGCAGACACCGGTTGATGACCAGATTGCATCGTTGATCTGTGCTCAGTTGATTCACCTTGAGTCAGAAAACCCCGACAAGGACATCAACATCTACATCAACTCACCTGGTGGCGATATCACGTCATTATTCGCGATCTACGACACGATGCAATTCATCCGCAACGACATTGCAACGATTTGTCTAGGTCAGGCTGCATCGGCAGCTGCGGTGCTGCTGGCTGCTGGAACAAAAGGCAAGCGCCTTGCGTTGCCTCACAGTCGTGTGTTGCTGCATCAACCATTTGGTCAAGTCGGATACGGACAGGTCACGGATCTTGAACTTGCAGCGAAAGAGATTCTTCGTATGCGAGACATTCTTGAGGAAATTTTGTCCGATCACACTGGACAGCCACGTGAACGCATTCATGCCGATACCGACCGAGATTACGTAATGGAAGCCTCTGAGGCTCTCGAGTATGGCATCATCGACCAAGTGATTTCTTCTCGTTCGGTCGTTGACCGGGCGGGTGCAATACGCTGAGGGAAACCTCAGCGCATTGAGAGCGCATGAGGAGGTGAAGCGATGGCAAAATTTGGTGACAGCGGGGAACTGCTGAAGTGTTCATTCTGCGGCAAGTCGCAGAAGCAGGTGAAGAAACTCATCGCTGGACCTGGTGTCTATATCTGTGATGAGTGTATTGATCTGTGTAACGAGATCATTGAGGAAGAACTCAGCGAATCGACAGAGGTTTCTTTTGACAGCCTTCCGAGCCCTCGTGAGATTTCAGAGTTTCTCGATGAATATGTCGTTGGGCAGGACCACGCAAAGAAAATTTTGTCAGTTGCGGTGTACAACCATTACCGGCGGGTTCAGTATCAGCAATCCGCTCCTGGTTTAGGGCGACGAGATGATGTCGAGCTCACGAAGTCGAATGTGTTGTTGCTGGGGCCGACCGGGTGCGGAAAGACTCACCTAGCGCAAACGTTGGCTCGAATGTTGAATGTTCCTTTTGCCGTTGCTGATGCAACAGCTCTCACCGAGGCGGGTTACGTCGGCGAAGACGTCGAGAACATCTTGCTCAAATTGCTGCAGGCAGCCGATTTCGACACGAAGCGTGCCGAAACTGGGATCATCTACATTGATGAGATCGACAAGGTTGCACGAAAGAGCGAAAACCCGTCGATCACTCGAGACGTCTCTGGCGAAGGTGTTCAGCAGGCGCTATTGAAAATTCTTGAGGGGACCCAAGCCTCGGTTCCTCCGCAGGGCGGACGTAAGCACCCGCATCAAGAGTTCATTCAGATTGACACCACAAACGTGTTGTTCATTCTTGGTGGAGCGTTCGCAGGCCTCGAAGAAATTATCGAGCGCCGAGTTGGTGAGCAGGGAGTTGGCTTCCACGGCACGGTTCGATCACGTCAAGAACGGGATCCTGGTGAACTGTTTGCACAGGTTCTTCCTGAAGACCTCGTGAAGTTTGGGCTGATTCCCGAGTTCATTGGCCGCCTCCCGATGGTTGGTGTGGTTCGCTCTCTCAGCCGCGACGCCCTCATGGCAATTCTCACGGAACCAAAAAACTCACTTGTCCGCCAATTCACGAAGGTCTTCGAGTTCGAAGATGTCGAGCTTGAATTCACCGACGATGGGTTATCTGTGATTGCCGATCAGGCGCTCTTGCGCGGTACCGGAGCGAGAGGGTTGCGCTCCATCGTTGAGGAAGTGCTGCTGAATACCATGTTCGATCTTCCGGGTCGTGGCGACATAGCGAAGGTCGTTATTGACGCTGACACGGTGCTTGAGCGGGTGAATCCAACGCTGATTCCTCGCAAGGGTGCGGCGCGCCAGCGGCGCGCTGCCAGCTGATCGTCAACTCCGATGAATCTTGATGATGCGCTGAGGTACCTTGACGACCACACGTCGTATGACGTGACTGGAAGGATTGATTCTCCAACCACCGACCGCATTAGCCGTTTGTGCTCGGCGATGGGAGACCCACAGCATTCAGCGCCGGTGATTCACGTCACTGGGACGAATGGCAAAGGTTCAACTGTTCAGATGATTACTCGGTTGCTGATGGCATCGGGTCTCACCGTGGGGACGTATACGAGCCCGCACCTAGAGCGTATTAACGAGCGCATCCAGCGAAATGGCGAGCCAATCTCTGATGAAGATTTTGCTGAGCAGATTGCCGCAATCGCTCAGTTAGAGGTGATTACTGGAGTGCGGCCAAGTTTCTTCGAGGCGATTACTGCGGCCGCCTTTCGCTGGTTTGCAGATGTAGCCGTTGACGTCATGGTCATTGAGGTCGGGTTGCTTGGAAGATGGGACGCGACGAATGTGGTCGATGCAACGGTGTCGGTTATCACGAACATTGGGCTTGATCACACTGAATTTGCAGGTCCAACGCTCGTCGATATTGCGCGGGAAAAGGCTGGCATTATCACTGAACATGGTGCGGTCATTGTCGGGGAGACCGATGCGAATTTGATCAAGGTGTTCGCTGACGAGCCGCATGCGTCAATGCTGGTTCGTGATGAAGATTTTGCCGTAGTGGATAACACGCTCGCAGTGGGTGGTCGATTGCTCGACCTTCGTACTCCGACCACGGTGTACAGCGACGTGTACCTGCCGGTCCATGGCGCGCATCAGGCCGAGAACGCCTCGGTTGCTGTATGCGCTGTTGAAACGTTCTTTGCGGCTCCGCTTGCCGATGAGGTGGTTCGGGAGGGATTTGGAGAGGTTGAGATTCCAGGAAGGTTTGAAGTGGTCGGTGTTCAACCGCTTGTCGTCATCGATGGCGCTCATAATCCTCCCGGTGCAGATTGTTCTGTCAGCGTGTATTTCGACGACTTTAAGCCTGAAGATCGACGAATTCTCGTGGTCGGAACCTTGCGGGATGCCGACGAGATGATTTCCGCGTTACGGGCCGACGATTTTGACGTTGTGATTGCGTGTACCGCTCCGACTCCGCGTGGTGTCCAGGCTTCGGTGCTCGGAGCTGCTGCTCGGGCTGCTGGATGCTTGGAGGTGCTGGTGATCGATGATCCGATCGCGGCATGCGAGGAGGCGTTGAGGCGGGCTGGAACAGAGGATGCAATCCTTGTGACCGGATCGATTTACGTTGTCGGTGCTGTTCGGCGGATGTTGCTGCGTCACAGTGGCCGATGAGCGATAGCGTCGTTCCTTATGTCAGACCGCACTCTTGTTCTCTTGAAGCCAGATGCCGTCGAGCGCAAGCTTGTCGGATCAATCGTTAGTCGTTTTGAGTCAAAGAATCTTGACGTTGTCGCCATGGAGTTGCGGCAACTTGACGCGGCAACGCTTGAGCGCCATTACGAGGAGCATGTCGGCAAGCCGTTCTACGCGGATCTCGTCGCATTCATGAGCCGTGGACCCGTTGTTGCGATGGTGATTGAAGGGCCTGAAGATACCTGGGAAGTCGTTCGAACCATGATGGGAGCAACCAATCCTCGTACGGCTGCTCCTGGAACAATTCGCGGAGATCTGGGCATCTTGTTCACCGAGAATCTCGTGCACGGCAGCGACTCACTTGAAAGTGCCCAACGCGAAATCGGCATTTTCTTCCCGAATCTGTAACATTTCGCACGCAAGCGCATTCAGCGCGTGCAGGTGACACTGCGGGAAGGAGGACGCTGTGCGAAGTAACCCACTCGGTATCGGTCGTGATCTCGCCATCGACCTCGGAACCGCAAATACATTGATCTACGCTCGCGGACTCGGCGTTGTGCTTGACGAGCCGTCGGTGGTCGCCATCAACGTCAACGACGGCCGCCCTGTTGCTGTTGGCGTCGAGGCGAAGAAGATGATGGGCCGCACCCCAAATCACATCAAAGCAATCCGTCCTCTCAAAGACGGCGTGATCGCAGACTTCGAGGTCTGCGAAAAAATGCTGCGGTACTTCATTCAAAAGGTGCACGCGTCAAAGTGGTCCAAGCCGCGGATGATTATCTGCGTGCCCTCGGGTATCACTGGTGTGGAACAGCGTGCGGTGCAGGATGCTGCCGAGTATGCAGGGGCAAGAAAGCCAGTTCATATCATCGAAGAGCCAATGGCCGCGGCGATTGGAGCTGACCTTCCTGTGCACACGGCGGCAGGCAACATGATCGTCGACATCGGTGGCGGAACGACCGAGGTCGCCGTGATTTCGCTAGGTGGAATAGTTACTGCGCAGTCAGTTCGAGTTGCGGGCGACGAACTTGACGACGCCGTCATCCAATACGTAAAGAAAGAGTTTTCTCTTGCGATCGGTGACAGAACGGCTGAAGAGATCAAGATCCAAATGGGTTCGGCCTGGCCGCTTGAAGATGAACTCACCGCCGATATTCGTGGACGTGACCTGATTAGCGGGCTCCCTCGAACCATCCAGGTTACGACCGAGCACGTTCGTGAAGCTCTCGCTGAGCCTGTGAGCTCTATCGTTGATGCGGTGAAGACTGCGCTCGATCGCACGCCGCCAGAATTGGCTGCCGACATCATGACCGACGGCATCACATTGACCGGCGGTGGGGCGTTGTTGAGTGGGTTGCCCGATCGGTTGTCACATGAAACCGGTATGCCGGTTCATATCACCGATGAGCCCTTGTACAGCGTCGTTATTGGCTCTGGGAGGGCGCTCGAGAACATCAATGAACTCAGAGGCCTGATGTCTCTCGGTGGTGACCTCTGAGGAGGGCACAAGCGTGGCGACATACTCTCCTGGACGTCGACGGGTCATCATTGCCCTGGCGCTGACATCTCTGTTTCTGTTGACGCTTGATCTCAGGGGAAACCAGGTGCTTGACGGTGTTCGGTCAGGTTTCGGGTTTGCCTTCCGCCCAATCAATCGCGCCGGCGAGGTGGTCACGACGCCAGTTGTCCGATTGTGGCGGTCATATCGAGAGTTCGATGATCTCGAGGAAGAGAACCGGCAGCTCCGCGCTGAAATTGATGGGCAGCGTTCGGCCGAGATCTCTGCCCAGAACGCGATCATTGAGAACCAGGATCTTCTTGCGCTCGCTGGGTTGGAAAGCCTCGCGTCATATGGGTCGGTGACCGGTCGACTTGTTGGCCAGTCACCAAGCAACTTTGATCAGCAGGTCGAGATCGATCGAGGTGCCGTTCACGGAATTCGCGTTGGAATGGCGGCGATCAATGAGGCGGGACTTGTTGGGAAGGTCACGAGTGTTGCTCCGCAATCGAGCATCATCATGCTGGTGACTGACCCGTCATACGCAGTGCCGGTCAAGATCCTTGCGAGTAATGAGGCCTCTGGGTCGGCTTCAAGCATGGCCACGACGACTCCGTCAACTACTGAAGTGGTTGCTGATCCAGGCCAAACCGTTGACTCGCAAGCCCCGTTGTCGACTGAGGGTGAGCCCACCTCATCTACAACGACCACACTGGTCGAAATCGTTCGAGAAACAGGTGTGCTTCGTGGACAGGGGAGTGATCGCCTCCCGCGAGTGTCGTTCGTCGCATCAGGTATAGGGTTCGGGCAAATTGAAGTCGGCGATACCGTGTTCACAGCCGGAGGAAGTACCTCGCTTGCCCCGCCGAATATCCCTCTCGGTCGCGTATTGAATGTCATTACGAGGGTTGGTACCGCAGGCCAGGAATTAGAAATCGAGCCAACTGCCGATCTCAGTCGACTTCAATTCGTGCGAGTTGTGCTGTACCAGCCGGCGAGTGAGGTCGCTCAGTGAACGACACACCCGCGCGGATTTGGTTGACTCGCGTGGTGTTGATCGGTCTCATTGTGTTGTCATTGCAGATGACCATCGCAACAGAAATTCGACCGTTTGGCGTCGTGATCCAGATCGTCCTGGCATTTGCAGTTGCTGCGGGTGCAGCAAGCGGGCCGGGAGAAGGTGCAAAGGTGGGTTTCGTTCTTGGTCTCATGTATGACTTGGCGACCGGGCTGCCGATGGGTTCAACCGCAATGTCGATGGCGTTTGGCGGTTACGTCGCTGGATGGGGTCGTCAGTACCGACTTGAGCCGACGTGGTGGATGCTTGCTGCGCTTGCATCGATTGGCGCGGCAGTGGGCGAAGCGTTCGTACCGATTATGCGTGTACTGACGGGGGAGACCGGTGTATTTGGGGCACGGGTTGCACTGGTACTGCCAGTCGTTGCTCTCTCGTCAGGACTGCTGTCAACGTTGCTGATCCCTATTGCGCGATGGGCGCTCGCTATCCGGCCGACAGAAATCCGAGTTGCTGGTGCTGACACCTGATCGACAGTCAAAGACGCGAGACTTGTTAGATGGCAGTTGACCGACGCTCAGTACGTCTTGGTGTCCTTGCCTCGGTTGCAGTTATTCTCGTCGGGCTGCTTGGAGTCAGATTGTGGTTTTTGCAGACCGTTCGTGCCGAGGAGTTGCAAGATCGTGTCGACCGATCACGAACTCGGGTCATCCAGCTTGCTCCTGAGCGAGGACGCATTTTCGATGCAGATGGAAGGATTCTCGCTGACAACGAGCGGATTTTGACCTTGGCGGTCGATTGGAAATATCTGCAGCGATCAAGTGAGCGCACCGCCCTCTTTTCAGAGATTTCCCAGTGGGTTGACACTGGAGTTGACGAGATGGAAGACCGCTATATGTCGGGTTTTTACTCGCCCTTCCTCCCCTTACCGTTGGTCGAAGACATTGATGAACCGACAGCCATTGCGCTACTTGAGCGGGTCGAGAAGATGCCAGGCATCGAAATCTTGAATCAGTGGAAGCGCGTATACCCCTATGCTCCTCACGCAGCGCACGTGATTGGTTACATGGGCGCGATTACGGCCGAACAACTCGATGAATTCCTCATTCGTGGATATTTGCGAAATGAGCGGATCGGGCAATTTGGTGTTGAGCGATCTCTTGAAGACCTACTGCACGGCAAGTGGGGATACCAGGTTTTGGAGGTTGACGCGAGTAATCGCCCGGTGAAGATTGTTGAAGAAGTTCCTCCAATCAGTGGGTACGACATTCAACTCACCATCGACCTCGATGCGCAGGTATATGTCGAACAAGCGCTTGAAACGGCACTCGTGTCACGGCGGTATCAAGTCGCTCCAAACCCACTGGTTCGTCAACCTGATGGTACGTATGACCTACTCGATCCCACATTGCCTGAGCAGGTTCCATTTAAAGCGCCAGCAGGGTCTGCAATTATTCGCCGGTTTGACACCGGAGCTGTTATAGCAATGGCGAGTTACCCAACATTTGATAACCGCTGGTTTGAAGCTGAATTAACCGGAACAAAGTTCAAGGAGATATTCCCGTCAACGAAGCCCGATGGTTCTCCCATTGACCCGGACGAGTCGATTCTGGTCAACCGAGCGATTCAGGGGCGCTACAACCTTGGATCAACGTTCAAGCCATTTACGGCCTACGCAGCGTTGAACACCGGGCTCATCACTGCTGATGACACCTACGTCGACACGGGCTACTACGACATTTACAGCGTGAACCAAGATCGCTGCGCGCGAGGTCTCATTCGTTGCACATTCAAGAACGCTCTATGCGGAACTGGTGCCCCGTGTGTGTATGGAGAGGTTGATGTTGAGGCTGCGCTTGCGGTGTCATCTGACGCATTTTTCTACAAGTTGGGTGAGGACCTGCTCGTGCAAAATGACGGCGCGCCGGTATTCCAAGAAGAGGTTGAGGCATTTGGGTTTGGCTCCGACACTGGTATCGAATTGCCGTTTGAATACGACGGCACCGTTCCGGATCAGGAACTAAAGCGCTTATACGCCGAGCGTGGAGTGATCAGTGAGGATGAGGGTCGCGGTTTTTATGTCGGCGACAGCATCCAGATGGCGATTGGTCAGGGCTTATTGTCTGCAAGTCCAATGCAGCTCAATCAGGGGTACAGCGTTCTTGCGAACGGCGGGTTGGTGATCCAGCCAACACTGATTTCAGCAGTATTTGAACCGGGAACGCCTGATGGCCGATCGGGCTACGCGAACGTGTACGCCGGTACCGTCCACCAGCTGAGTGAGGCACCCATCATCCAGCGAGACCTCGACATCGACGATGAACTGCTGGAGCCAATCATTACGGGACTAACGCGGGTGGTTACTACTGGGGCGGGGACGCTGGGAACAGACATCCCTTATCACTCGACAACAGGTGAAAAGTTGTTCTTCGATTACCCAGACGACGCAATTCCTCTCGCCGGAAAGACCGGCACCGCTCAGGGAAAGGGTAACTATCCCTGGAACGACTCCTCTGCGTTCACTGCCTTCTCGCTGGATGAGAACGACCCGTACGTCATCACGGCGTATCTCGAAAAAGCCGGTTACGGGTCGCAAGCCGCAGCACCTGTAGTGAAATGTGCATTTATGATGCTGTCGGGTTCGATTCGTAGTGCTCCTGTGCGGGTTTCAGAGCCACTCGACGAGTCGTCGACAGTTGCTGCAGAACCCCAGCAACTTGATGATGTGCGTTGCTTTAACCGTCGCGGCGGTGCAACTGTTGGGTTGATCGAGTAGATCTGAGATGGCTCGAACTTTGATTTCTCGACGTCCTGACAGTGGCCTCGGCAATATACGGCGCTCGCCGGGCGACCCGAGCAGGAACGTCGACTGGATTCTCCTCGTCACGCAGTTCGTGCTGATGGTAGCGGGGTGTTTCGTGGTGTTTTCTGCCTCAAGAACCCGTATTGAAGGCGACCCTTTCGCCTTCGCTACTCGTCAGGTGGTGTTTGGCATTATCGGCCTGGTTGTCATGGCATTCGTCATGTCAGTCGATTATGAATCACTAAAGGATCGGGCAGTATCGATCTATGTCGGCACTATTGCGATGCTCGTGCTGTTGTTGTTGCTTGGTCTTGTCCAAGGTCAAGATCGAATCTCGTTTGACTTCGGCCCGTTCAACCTTCAACCAGCGGAACTCGCGAAATTTTCAACCATGTTGCTACTTGCGGCGTTCCTCGCAGAAGAACGCACTGATGAAGTGAGCTACCCGAGATTTCTTGGTGGGTTAATACTCGTCGGCTTTCCGGCAGTTCTCGTCATCATCCAGCCTGATCTCGGTTCGGCCTCGGTGCTTGTGGCATTAGCGATGGGAACCTTGCTGGTTGCGGGAGCTCGCCCCAAGTACATCGTTGCGGTCTCGGTGCTTGCAATGATGACGGTGCTGGCTGCCTTTATCGCCCGACTCGTCAACGACTATCAGGTCCAACGGTTGAAAGTGTTCCTCGATCAAGAAACGACAGATCCAGCTCTGCAGGACGCGGTGTATCAGGTGAGAAATGCAATTCGCGCTGTCGGCACCGGCGGGCTGTGGGGCAAGGGGTGGTTACAAGGACCCCTCACGAACGGTCGAGACATCCCAGTGATGTGGGCTGATTTTCCGTTTGCCGCCGTTGCAGAGCAATTTGGCCTCGTTGGCTGCTCACTGCTCATCATGTTGTTTATGGTCGCACTCGCCCGGATTTGGCGAGTGGCAAGCCTCTCAAAAGACATCCTTGGTACCTACATCTGTGCGGGCGTGTTCACGATGGTGCTGTGGCAGATGTTCCAGAACATTGGAATGACGTTGGGGATTACGCCGGTGACAGGACTCCCGATGCCATTCATTTCCTATGGCGGCTCAAGTTTGATCGTCTACTGCGCGATGTTCGGCCTTGTGCAAAGCGTCTATATGCGCCGAATGCGTTAATCGCATATTCAGGTTTATGTGACCGGTCTCAGATAAACTGAAAGAGTTATGTCCGTCGTCGTCATCTTCTCTGTCTTGGCGTCATTGTTTGCGGTCATTCCGTTCATCTATATGCAGAATGTTGGCGCGTGTCACGCAGCCAGTTTCTGTTCGCTGGTGCGCCGTTGCGGCGCTCACCCCCTCAAGGATTTCTCAAATGGATCAAACACCCCCTCGCGATGGGTCCGAGCACCAATCGGACTCCGTCGAACAGTCATCAGTCGCGTCAAACGATCAAGGGTCTAGTCCCTCCGAAACTCCTTCACCGTCGCATTCGAGTCAACGGCGACGCCGTGGCTCTCGCGGCGGCCAAGGTCGGGCAAAGTCGGCCGGAGAGCCTGGTGCCTTGTCATCGGAAAACCCTGAAGAACTTCCTGAGCCAATGCGCGAGGGTCGCATGGGCTCCCAGGAGGCTCGCGAGAAGGCGCTGGTGAAGAAACCACAAATTGGTGACACGATGCCGGTTCCAAACGTTCCGCCCCCTGGTCCTGCTGCAAGCTCTCCCAGCGGGTCTGAGCAGGCACAGCCAGCAAGTAAGAACAACCAGAAGCGGCGGCGGAAGAGCAGCGGCGAGAAATCCCAACCGGAGGACAACAAATCTGCTGCAGATAATGACAAAGGCTCCGCCGGAAGTAACTCGGGCCGCAGTCGGTCAAACTCTCGACGCCGTCGGCGTGGGGGAGAATTGTCAGCCGAGGCTCGTGACCAGCGGCGTGGACGCGAGCGAAACGGAAAGCCGATCGGTCGTTATTTCATGTGTGTTCAAGTGCGCGAAGGTATCACCCAAGTTGCTGTGCTGGAAGGCCGCAATCTGATTGAGCACTATGTCAGCCGGCCAGCGGACGACGTCAGCCAGATCCACGGAAACATTTATCTTGGCCGTGTTCAAAATGTGCTTCCCGGCATGGAGGCTGCATTCGTAGATATTGCGACACCGAAAAACGCTGTGTTGTACCGCGGTGATGTGCAATATGAGTCAGAAGATATTGAAAGCGGCGACTCCGATCCACGTATTGAGCAGATCCTGAAGAATCGCCAGACCATCGTTTGTCAGGTAACGAAAAACCCGATTGGGGCCAAGGGAGCTCGTCTCACCCAAGAGGTCTCATTGCCAGGCCGGTTTGTTGTACTTATTCCGAATTCGACAACCTATGGCATCTCAAAACGTCTTCCCGATGATGTTCGGAGGCGATTAAGAAACATTCTCGACAAGGTGAAGCCAGAGGGCCACGGTCTCATCGTTCGTACTGCTGCTGAGCACGCAACTGAAGCCGAACTCACTGCTGACATGAGGCTTCTCCTCGAGCAGTGGAATCGAATTGAAGCACTTGCAATGGAAGCAAAGAAGCCGACTCTGCTGCATCGTGAACCTGAGTTAGCAGTTCGTGTTATTCGAGAAGAATTCAATGCGGATTATCGCGGCGTGGTGATTGACGATCGTCGCCTGTTCGAAGAAGTCCGTGACTACGTGGCAGCGTTCAACCCTGAACTCGCTGACCGCGTTGAGTACTACGACGCTGAGGCTGAGGGCCTTGCGTTGTTCGAGCGTCATCACGTGCATGAGCAAGTGCATAAAGCGCTCGATCGTAAGGTGTGGCTGCCTTCGGGTGGATCGCTCATTATTGAGCACACTGAGGCGCTGTCGGTGATTGACGTCAACACAGGCAAGAACGTTGGCACCTCAAACCTCGAGGAAACTGTGTTCAACAACAATCTTGAGGCGGCTGAGGAGATAGCAAAGCAACTGAGGTTGCGCGATATTGGCGGAATCATCGTGATCGACTTCATCGACATGGAGGTCAAAGCGAACAGGTCAAAGGTGATCGAGACCTTCCGCGACGCGCTCGCTCGTGACAAAACCCGCACGCAGGTCTTCGATATTTCAGAACTTGGTCTCGTTGAGATGACCCGCAAACGAATTGGCGAGGGTTTGTTGACTGAGTTTTCACAAGAATGTCCGAATTGTTCTGGACGGGGAGTTGTCGTCGATCACTCCCTGCTCGACTGAAGAACTT
>Ga0075480_10001242_pt1 | contig 16075 bp, 16 predicted proteins | sample DEB08_DNA_7_FD_81590 | JGI IMG/M metagenome (GOLD analysis project Ga0075480, IMG submission 81590) | Aqueous microbial communities from the Delaware River and Bay under freshwater to marine salinity gradient to study organic matter... | ecosystem: Environmental > Aquatic > Marine > Coastal ... | reverse complement strand
TTCATTTTAATACATACGATTTCGATTTATTATTTATTTTTTTTTCATACGAAAAACTTTTTTAACTAAAGATTCAGCCTCATTTGGATTAGTTGGATTTTTTCGTTTCGGTGTAAACCTTATTTTTTTAGTAGGCATATCGACTGTGGTGATGGGTTCGTCCAAGGAAAGCGTCTCGGCGGCCGTAAAAGGTTTTTTAAGAGATAATTTTAATTTCTTCTTTTCGACTTTAAGTGAATCTTCGGTCATTGGTGGTATACCTGTCAAAAATAGTGGTAAATCGCCTTCAGGAAATATTTTTTGTTTCCTGTCGGATAAAACCAGACTATCTTGGAAAAGGATAATATACTGTTCACTCTCACCAATACGGGCAACATATTTATCTTTCAACAACAGAAAACTAATACCGTATAATTTCGCAATAAGTTGTAAATCGGTTATATTCATTTTCAAATGCCATTGATCTTCTGGTATACTACCGTATTTAATTCTCAAGGCCTGTTTTTCATTTTCAGACAATGTTAATATATATTTATCTAAATGTGCCCGAACGGATGTTTGTAAAATATGATCTAATTCCGCATATAAATCGGTAACTTCTAATTGTAAAAACACACCTTCGGCATTCAATAACTTTTCTCGCCAATACGGAGGCAATCGTTTTAAGTTTATTAAATAGGACGACACAGTGTCATCCTCCTGTTCAGATTTTAAATTTAAATTATCGTAATGATTTAACATTTTCTCACCTAATGAAACGCGTGTTTCGTATAATTTATCTATCGCTTTATCGGTATTTTCTAAATAGTAATCTGCCGTATTTTCTACCAATAAATGATTTAAAATTTCATCGCGTTTAAAAGGTGACCGCTGTAATTCTTCCACAACACGATACAAATAGTAATCCATATTGTTTTTGGCACCGGTAATAAGGTTAATCGCAGGAATAAATAATAATTCGCCCGGGCTTGGTTTGTATAAATCCACATTAAATGTATAGTCCATATCTTCCTGTGTGATATCTTTATAACCACGATCAATAGGACCAATCGCATTCAACAACGCGGGAGTGCTTATGTGCGTTACAGACGTTTTCGTTAGTTGCTTTAAAATTTCATAAATCGCCGTACGTCGAGCAGGCAATTCCTCTACTGGTCCTTTTTCAACCAGCGCATTAATTTTCTGACGGTCTGTGGGATGTTCCTGTAAGAGCTCACTAATTAAGGTTCTAAATCGGTTATATGCGTCTTGTTCAAAATGTAACCGTGTGACATAAATTTGACGCATATCTTTTTGGTCTAAACCATATCCACGCTCATATTCTAATTCATCATTAAACCAAATGTCTTCACGCACTTTCATAAATGTATTCATAATCTTTTTTTCTTGTTTGGTATCTGGATTCATAACCTTAAAATAACGCACTGATTGAAACACTTTAACCGGTAGTGGCTCGGTATAGACTATTAAATTATTCTCTAAACGTACCCCGATAACGGTATCTTCATTCGCGTGATCCATATTTAATCCGTAACGTAAAAGCACATGTTTCACTAAATATCCATCAAATCCATAATACAACGCTAATGTTTCCAAAATTTCAATGGTTTCAAACACGGGAGGAAGGTTCTGAAGCAATCCGGTTAAAGGCATTATACCTTGTTCTATGTCAATTCCCGAGGCTTCTAAAGGAAACCATAATACGGTTGTATTCTTTTTTACACGCACAAAACGCACTTTATTATAACTGTCGATAATTTGCGGATACATAATAGTCATTATTTCTGGATCGGCGTCTAGCTTTGCTTGAAGTTGTGACAGTGTCAGACGATTTGTTTTTACTTGACAATTTTTCTGTACAGTTTGATAGAGAGTAAAAATTGGCAATGTTTCCGTATTGTGTTTCGTATTGGCGGTAGGTGGGGCAGCATTATTTAAAGTTGTGTAACTTAGAATGGTATACTGGTCACCGTTTTTATTTAATACAACACTAGGGCGTGTTTCTTTATACATTTTTTCCAACTCATAACCCTTGGGACATTTCATTGTTTCCGTTTCAAATTCATAAATAAAAATATTACAATTTAAATTTTCCGTAAAATAGTCCCATAAATAATCTTCATTTATTTTATCTCGGTGCTCTAAAACATAAAGAAAAAATTCATCCACAATACGCTCAAAACCAAGAACATCTTGAATACTTTGTTGATTTGAATATTCGTCTTGTGGGGTAAACAACGTATAAAGACTCCCCATTTTTAAAGATATAAAATTTCGGTCATTTTGCCGAAGAAAATTCGCCAATTCTTCTAATATGGTATCTATTGTTTGACTATTGATTCTGGCCATACAGGCTAAAAAACTGCGATTATCGACAGTATCCGTAATATAGCCAGGATGCATCCACAAATAGACTTTTTTTTGTTTTACATCAGGATTAAACATTTCATTGAGATTGTCGGGTAACCAACCAAAACGACCAGGAGATAAATCTACATTCGACTTTAATATATAACTTTGTGTTTTTATCTTATTCTCTTCGGTTTCGACTTCTTTATAAGGATTCACATAACAACAAAATCCATTACCATCATTTCGAGCATAAAGCGATTTTAATTCTTCAGGTTTCCGACGAAAATAGGACGAGTCTTTGTCTTTAGGGTTCACCTCACTAAATTTGGGAAAATACGGCGCTCGACCCGCATCCATATTCTTAATATTTTGATGATCCCATGTTACTGGACAAAAATAAAAAAATCCGTTTTTATCGCGGTGTCCCTGCTTAAAACTTAATCGATTCAAGTTTGTTTCTTCGGAATCATCTTGCGTTGCGTCTAGTTCGGATTTTATTTTTTGATAATGATCCTCCTTGAAAATTACGACGGGATGTTTATGACATTGACAAGTCTCGCGGGCATAATTTGGAAATAGGAGACCTGTGTCGGATTTATTTTTATCAGGGATATAGGGCAAACCCATAATTTTTAAATAGTCTAAAAGGCTCGGTTTAGGTTTGGTCATATTAACTTTTCCTGTTTTATCTAAAATAATACGATCGTTTCCGCCAGCATCTTTAATTGTACCATGGGCGGCAGTATATTCTTTTGTTTTTTGTACAATACGGGGGCGTTTTTTTCCTTTTAATCCATAGGAAAACATTTTTTGAATAAAATCGTAAATAATGCCAATAGTCTCATTATTTGCCCCCATAAATTTACAGCGTAAAGAAGTACTGTTGTGTTGTCGACTAAGTTCAATCAGGGTACCGGGATAACTGGGTTTCTGAACCTTTTCACTCCCTTCGTCACTAAATTTGTCAAGGAAATATTCCGCTTGACCAAGCGAAAGTTCAAAAACGTTCTGTAATTCATTTAATACTGTGTCCTTTACGGAAGTTCGAATAAATTTTTTTATATTTTCCGACGTAGCATAATTAGAAATTTTTTTATACCGCAGTATCATTTTATCGTTTGTATTTAAAACGGTTACATAAGATGAAAAATCACGCATTTTCTTTTCTAAAACCGCAAAATTTACATCTTCTTCCGGTAGATTAATTAAATTTAACGTATTGTAATTTGAAACAATTGTATTTCCTGTTAGTGTAGTATTTGGTGGCGAAATCATTACGGTACTATCCGTTCCAATTTTATGATAATTTAATGTATTGATTTCTTGGACTAAGTCAATAACCTTCTCCAGCACCGCTAAAAGATCGGACTTTTCCGCAGCAATGCCCGGTATTTTTTCTTCCCAAGCACAATAAATATCGATTTTACCGTCGGCATAAAGATTAACCGTATTAAAACGGTGATTTAGCCGAATTTTAAATCCAATATAACGTTTGTCTTTGGTTGAAGCCGATGATACGGTTAAAAGTTCTTTTAATTCATCTTTGGTAAATTCGGCGGTTAAACTTTTATGAATTTTAAAAAAAGGCTCGATGTTCGAACCTGTACGATAACGTAAAATGGGTACATTTTCGGATAAAGGAAACATCCGGAATAGTTTTTCTAATTCAATGAATTCACCCGTCGCGGCAGTATAATTAATATGTAGTACTGATTCTAAAATTGAACACGGTGTAAAAGCATCTCTGATTTCTGGCACAATCTGTATACTTTCGTAATGTTCTTTCTCGTGAGTAACCTTATTTAACTGTTTTATTGTCATCCACCCATCAACAGGGCCATCAAAATATGCCCAAAGTACATTGTCATCGACAATATCGCCATGTAGTGCTTTATACCCTAAAAGACTATACGCCATTAAGGTTTCGCCAGGTTTAACAACATCTTTTATTAATTGATTAGATTGGTCGTGACGTGTAAAATAAATATCGCGATTAACCGTTGGTAGAATACCATTGAGATTTTTAGGAGGTGCTAACGGTAAATCAATATAGTCTTTGCCTTTTTCTTTAATTTTAAACGAATTCGTAATGTACACAGGCGTCTTTAAATAGGCTTCAATTGCATTTTTAATAAAAAATAGGTTATCGTTGTCTTCAATTCGGAGTTCAATCGCATCGGCGTCGATCGGTATCACGGATTGGTCTTCGCTGCCTCGTGAGTAAAATATGTTACCATTTACATTTATACGATATGAAGAGCGTTTATATCTGTAGTCTGATGTAAAATCCATCTATATATTATGATTTTATTATTTTTAAATCATAATTAAAGATATAATATTATGGAAAAAATGTTTTTTATTACAAGTAAAACCGATTTTGACCGTTTCTTTAAGCCCCGTAACCCTGCCACATCGAAGGCATCGAAGTCTACTCCTAAGGCATCGAAGGCATCGAAGGCATCGAAGAAGAAAAATGTTGGTAGTGAAATCAAGTATAATATAATGAGTGGCGAAATGCTGAAAAATTTCTTTGAAAAAAAACCATAAAAAGGACATTTATTTAGGCATAAATGTTTGACCACATATACGGCAGATGCCCGTCATGGTTTTGTCCACACTCATAAAATTTGTAATTTGGACATCGGGTTGAACGCGAATACCATTTGCCGTTAATTTTCCCCATTCCACAGGATTTAAACTTGGGCACGTTTTATTAGGACAGGGAATATGGGTCGTACGGCGTAAGGAATTATCGAAAATCATACTCGGTGTTAACGTCTCAACGCGTTCCAAGGTTTGGCGGATATTATTCCGTTGAAGTACAACGTCTTCAACGGAATCGTCGATTGATGTTTCTTCGCAATTGACACATTTAAAGACCATTTGTTCAGGTGTAAAAGCTGGTAATTCCAAGGCTTCGCATTGTTTACAAAAACGTAAGGTTGACATGTTTTAAATAAGATGAAAATCTATTCAATTCTTTCAGTTTAACCAATTTTAAAGATAAAGTGAATGGGGAGTGACCATTCCCCATACTAAACGCGTTTTCGCATTTTCGAGTTTTTTGGCCAAGACGTCTAATTGTAAAAGATTGGCGACATTTAGAACTTCTTCGGCAATATTGTTTACTTTCAATATTGCTTTCACAAATTCGCCTTCTCCTAATGCTTCGGCTTCGTCATTTTCATTATAGACTGCCCCCATTTTCCCTTCCGTAATCCACGCCATAACCGGATCCACCCAATAGTCCGATAAAGGCGGTTCTAAATCCGCAATGCCTGCTTGACGACGTTGTTCATTAATTGTTATTTCCATTTGATAAATAGGATCTAACACTCGTTTCAGTGAAGAATATTTGATTTCGCGGTCTTTTTCAGCGCCTAAAAAGACCGCCAAACCCGCAATGAGTTGATCCTCTGTTAACTCGTCAAATAAGCCTGTATAAATACACTTGGATAATAAGTGCGGATCGCATTCGTTAATCTCGGTACATGCGACCCCTAGAGCGGTCAGGTCGGCTTTGGAATACGTATTGAAATCCGCGTATTGCGTCTTTAGAAAACCGTAGTTATAAAGAAAATTAAATTGGTAAAACAACTCTTCGTTCATTTGTGTTGTTAAACAGGCCACCTCAATTTGGGCATCGGTTATTTTTTTACGCTGTTCGATACCCGCGGTATACCGTTGATACAATGGTTCAAGTGCGGCCAACCCGCCCGGAAATGCTGCTAGGGTTTTATGGTAAGCCCGGGCGCTTTTTCCTGATAGCATTTTACCAATGTAGTGGCCGTGACTTTGAATTAAATTCATTGTTTCCTGTGGTATTTCTTCTACCTCTGATGCTTGAGCTTGTGCTTGAGCTTGTAATTTTTCCAGGTAACAAGTACGTGACTCAATTTCTTTTTTTAATTGGGACGCATAAAGAGATTTTGCCAAAAGAACATGGATATCTTTCTCGCCGTAAAGCGATTTAAGAATAAAGCCGATATCTAATCGTAAACGCGACACAATAGGTCGGACTTCACCAGTAAGCATCCCACGCATAACGGGAATATCCGGCAAGTCATCTGTGCGAAATGGTAAAATAATGACCGTGCCGGTTGTATCGATTCCACGCCGACCGGCTCGACCAGCCATTTGTAGATACTCTTCGGTATATAATAGTCGAAACGTATTCCCTTGCGTTTCAAATTTCGTTAAACCGGTAAAAACAACCGTTTTTGCGGGCATATTCACACCCGCGGCAAACGTTTCCGTTACAAAAAGCACTTTAATAAGCCCCTGGGTAAAAAGCACCTGGACAATCTCTTTCAGTGGATTTAACAATCCGGCGTGGTGAAAGCCGACACCTTTTAAAAGTAGGGGGTATAATTCAACGGCTTGGAGACTGAATTCGACGGATTTATCGAATTTTCGTACGAGATTTTTATACAAATTACCTATAGCTGTTGCTTCGGTAGCATTGACAAGTGTGGTTTGAATGCTTTTGGCGTGAGTTTCGCATTTTTTTCGACTAAAACAAAAAAACATTGCGGGGAGATCCATGGCTCGAATATACGCATTTAATGCCGATGGTTTAAAAGAATAGTCGGAACTCGCCTGACTATACGCTGTTACTTGGAATACTTTGTTATTATCCATGATTTGAATCATCTGGCTTTTTGCTGGACCGGTCATAAGATAATGGGTTAGAGGAACAACTCGGCGACTCGTCGTGATATAACTTACAGGATGATTTTTACAGGTTGCGACCCATTGTCCAAATGCTTCTGCGTCAGGTAAAGTCGCTGAAAGCAGTACCATTTGTATCTGTGGCGGCATCATAATTATGGACTCCTCCCAGACGGCACCACGGTCACGATCTTTGATGTAGTGTACTTCATCAAAAATGACCACGCCGATATTTTCTAATTCAGGACTGGATTTAAAAAGATAATTTCTGAGAATTTCCGTCGTCATAATGACGGCTTGACCGTTGGAATTTAAATCAATATCACCAGTTTTAATGCCGAGATCCCACGATGGATATTTTCTTTTTAAATCGCCGTAAATTTGGTTACTAAGGGCTTTGATAGGGGCTGTATAAACGACTTTTTTCCCGTCGCGGATAGCTTTTCCAATGGCATACTCACCGATAGACGTTTTGCCAGATCCTGTATGTGCGGTAACTAATAAATGATGATTGTCTTCTAAATGTCGAAAAGCGTGCTTTTGAAATGCATCGGGTTCGTAAGGGAATGTAATAGCCGGTTCTGAAATGTCACCTGGTGGGTCTTCATTACGAACGATATGAAGCATTTTATTTTAAAAGATGAAAATATATTTCACTTTTATATATATATAAAAGAATGTCTCAATCTCAACAAATGGTTCAACTGGTTCAACCGGTTAAACCGGTTAAACCGGTTCAAAGTGGGTTTAAGAGTGAATGTAAAACTAAATATGGGGTAGATTTTGGACCCGATACGGTGGAAGGTCTATGTAAATTGAAAAAAGGCTGGATTAATGCTCCAGCACCTAAAAAATCAGCTTATAAAAATGAAGCAAAAACTATTACGGTTGGCAAAAAATCCATATCTCCGTATGAACATTGTCGTAAACTTATTTATGATACAAATGAAAGTAGCACAAAACCTAAATTACAGAAATTACGACGCATTATGCCCTATTTTGGGTATATAAAAGTTAAAGGTAAAGGTGGTAAATGGATAAAAGATGGGGTAGAAGTTAGTTTAACAAATAACGAAGTACGTGATATAATTCATAAAGGAATTCTAAGTGAATATAAAGACTATGTATACATAAACGACAGATGTTTCAGGAAGAATCAAACCTTTATGTCATATACCGATGTATATGACGATATATATGATAAAATGAAAACAATGGATCGGTCGAGTCCAAGTCCAAGTCCAAGTCCAAGTCCAAGTCCAAGTCAAAGTCCAAGTCCAAGTCCAAGTCCAAGTCCAAGTCAAAGCCCAAGGCTGAGTCCATGGCCAAGCCCTAGTCAAAGTCAAAGTCTGAGTCCATGGCCAAGTCCAAGCCCGAGTCAAAGTCAAAGGCTGAGTACATGGCCAAGGCTGAGTTCAGGTCGTCCAAGCCCTAGTCAAAGTCAAAGGCCAAGTCCAAGTCCAAGTCAGCAATGGCAACAGCAACAGGTTCTTCAACCACAAAGTCTTCAACCACAAAGTCTACAATATAGGCAAAAACAACTTCAAAAATCTAAAGCAAATATAATTAAATTAGTTAATAAATTTATTAGTGATTTAAAAAGATATAATTCCATCTTACAGCAGCAGCCCATTTCACAACGGCAAAAAGCTCGCATGAGTGTAATTAATTTAATTTATGAGCTAATTGAACAATTAAATAAAAAGAAAAAACACCGAATATCTATAGATGAATATAAGAAAAAGCACCGTTTAAGTAGTGATTTAAATGATTTAACGCATAATGAAATTAACGATTTATATGAGTTTTTACGTAAATTAAATTAAATTAAATTAACAATAAAGTGAGCATTGCTCAAGTTTTTGCTTACAATGCATAATTTTTTCTTCTAATTCTACCTGTTTGGTTATACCAGCCATTTGCTCTTTTTCTAAATTATGAAGCATTTTTTCAATTGTGTTTTTTTCTTGTCGAAGTAAATGTTTTACTTCAGTATCAACGGATATTTGTTGATTCGATTGAACACATGTACGAAAATTCATTACAATGGGTTTTACGGTAAATATTTTCATACTGCCTTGATTTATCAAAGGTTGGCGGAATTTATAATCAGGTTTAATCATATTGACAAAATTCGAAGGCGTTGCGTTTATTTTTACCCCTAAGGTATTAGGATTAATAACAGTGTAATCCCCATAATATTCGTTCGACGTTGTATCTACCGTTGTAGATGAAAAGTTATAGACATTGATTTTTACAGTTAATATCACCGTATCTGTAATATATGGTTTTTTTGATTCAGCTAAGAAATTATAGGCTTCTATTGGTATGTTTAACACATTAAAAACGGTTTCATCCATTGCGGATTTTTTAAAATAAATATCAGAAGTGTAAAACAATGCGTTATCGATATAGAGTTCATATTTGAAATATTGATGTTTTTTTAATTCGCTATCGATAAAAACATTAAATTTGCCATTTTCTGGTACGACGAGATCATAGGTTGGTCCATCCTGTGCGTCGTTAACTACATAACTTGTGTGAACTGGATAAATTTTTTTATTTTCATCATACCACATTGAAACATTGAAAATCCCATTACTGGCTTTATTTTTTATTAAGAAACCGTCACAGTTACAAGAATATAAAACATCACTTAAGATATATTCTTCATCAGGTTGTTTACATTCGTCACAAAGTGTCATTTCATCGGCATTTTTACCAAAAGGAATCCACCATTTATACCCGGATTTTGATTTTAACCCGGGGCATTTTTTTACAGTTGACATAATTTATATAGTATTAGCATGGAGCCTTTAACACGTAAAGAAAAGAAAAAACCTAAACATGAAAAAGCCGCCGCGTCCTACAATGGACCCTACACAGGACGAGGTATGCGTAACATTATGGCACGACAGAACTTAACCGTAACCCCGGTCGCTGAATCTAAATCTAAATCTAAATCTAAATCTAAATCTAAATCTAAATCTAAATCTAAACCCTAAGAGCGCTTTAGACCTATGTATTCGGCGTTTAATTGTGCCTTATAGGCTTCTGATAAAGCGTCATGTTCCGTGGGGTTTTTATTTTCCAAGGTAAAGCACGAAAAATCAGGACATTGTAAATTAAACTTTTCTTCATCGCCTATTGATTGAGGTTTACCCTGTACCGGTTTAAAGCCACATTGATCTGCTAAAGATACGACTATGGGGTAGTCTTTAACCGGGATTTCAATAACATAATAGGGAAGTTTATTATAGAAAATATGAAAAACATTAAAATCATCGTTTTTTTCCGTATCTGGTGGATAATGTTCGTGTTCCAAACGGGTTAGAAACGTCGCAGCACCGAGTCTATGGAGGTTACACACAATATAAATCGATTTTAAATGTCCAGGAATAAAATCGATTTCTTGTACATTCATTTATTTTTTAATTATAATTAAATTTTTCTCTTTAAGAATATAATGAATCTAGCGGGGATATTTTTAATGGTCTTTATATTCAGTATTGTTTACTATATTGTCTCGATGCCGGTTGCCCAAAAAGGAGGCGAAGAGACGGAATTGACTCTTAAACAGAGTGAAAGCATCTACGCTCGTCAATTTAATGAACTACACGACGTTAATAATGTTTTAAAACGCCCGATTAAACCCGTGGATGAAACGACGGATCATCTCGTTGGCTTTGAAAGTTCGGTGCCTTCTGAAAGTCGGCCAGCCGAACTTCGAGCACCTGATAAAACCGTTTTGAAATTTAACATTCATCCGGTAGCGCCCGAAATTACGCCTGAATTACGCCAACGTGTTAAAGCACGACAGCCCTATTTTCTCCGTAAACCCTATATTAAAACCAAATATGGAAAAAACTATTATGCCGATGCGAATTATCCCCTATTTTTAGTGGATACAGCCTTTGCCGAAGATCCAGCAAAATTTATAAAAGAACGTCCAAGAGAATATCCTAGTTATGTCATTATATCAAGAACACCTAATGGGGAGAAAAATAAAATTAGACCTACCGCCTCTTATGCCTCTTATGAACCGAAAATATAAAATATAAAATGAATACTAGAGCAGTAAATAAAAAATGTTAGACATTCGTGGCGGATATAATAATGACACAAAACAGGTTTTGAATTTTACCATTAAAAACGGACAAGGGCACATTATACTTAATCAAAGGTATTACTCTCTTGAATCATTGTGGGAGGATAATACATTGGAACTTGTCAACTACGGCAGCACGTATGCTCTCTTATTAAATCAGGGGATTATTTTTGAACATACGTTACCGTTTTCCTATGTACTTAAACTAGATTCAGGCGAACTTATTCAACATTATTCAACACTTCTTCGTTCGAATGATATTATGCGTAATTTGAATTAAATTATCTTTTAACATTTATATATATGACGACTATAGTAGATTTAAAAAACTCTAATTTATCCCGTTTACCGGAAAATATTCCAAAGACCGTAGAAAAATTATATTTACAGGATAATAATTTAACCCAATTACCCGAGAGTATTGGTAATTTATCTAAATTACAAATGTTAATTTTAACTTCAAATCCTTTAGAATATTTACCAGATAATATTGGTAAGCTAAGTAATTTACTTTATTTAAGTGTGGCTAATACAAATTTAACAAGTTTACCAGAAACGCTATCTAAATTATCTAAATTAGAGGTTTTAGATTTATCCAATACACACATAACATCTGAAAAACACTTGCCGAAAAATTTTACCAATTTACATAATTTAAAACAAATTATGTTAAATGATACCTTTGAAATTGGTAAGGGATCAATAATAGAATACTTAAAAAATAAACGTGTTAAAGTCGCTCTATATCAAGTTCCGCAATTTAAAAATGCTCAAACACAACAAACACGTGAATTAAGGCGTAAATATAGTGAATTGAAGAGAGCACATGCCGAGTTAAATGAAGAGAATGTCGAATTAAGAGAAAATATTCAAGAAAAAATATCTATTATTACTAATTTAAAATCTGATAATAGCTCCATATCTAAAAAAATAAAAAAGTTAACCCTCGAATCTCAGGCTTTACAAAATGAGTTAGATAAAAACTTATTTGAATATACAAAAATACTTCAACAAAAACGAATTGCCCAAAAACAGAATCAAAATCAAAAACAGAATCGACAACCACTACAGAAGAATCGTCAACAGAATAGGACAAACAAATTATCCAAACAATTATCAGAACAATTATCAGAATGTAATAGTTATAACAGTGATCTCTTAAAAAAATTAAAGGAAAACGCATCTGAAATTAAAATATTAAACTCGACAATAGGAAAAAATAAGAATGCTATGAAAATATTAAATCATGATATTGACCTTCAAAATCTGTATATTGAGGAATTAAATGAACAAAGTCGTGTAAATAAGCACACATTAGAAAAAGTCGAACGCTTAAAAACGTTGATGTCATCGGAATCGTTAGATGAAAAATCCGCGCGTGATCTAAATGATATATTAATGTCGTTCGCTTGAGATCGATATTTATTTTTTTGTGGAATAACCATATGCCAAAACATACATTTGAAGAGGGTCTTCGTGTTCACCCGGTTGCTCCGCCACCATAAACTGCATAAAATTTAAATTTTCAGCAAATACAATGAATTCGTCGGTACTAAAATCGACCGTATAAATAGGATCTTCTTCATCAACCGTAATTACTAATGGTGTAAGCCATTCTTTCGCGTCACATTCTGTTAAAGTCCGGAGTTGAAGTTCGCTAATTTTGCGATTAAAAGAGATTTCTAAACGTGTACAAATGCCCAAATCGCGAATATCTTTTAAAATCCGATCAAATTTATCGGTTTTTTGTTGATATATAATTCCACCGTAACTTTTTTCATAGTCTACATATACAGTATATTGTTTTACTTCTCGAGATTTATTGGTTAAACCTAATGTTAAATCACATCCTCTTAAAACAATATTTTTATAGTCTTCAAAAGGAACGACATGGGTCTTTACAAAATAGGGTTCGGTATAACACCCAATTTCCGTATTCCCACTGGCGATCCGACAAATTATTTCTTTTACCGGTTCGGTCTCACCTTGGGTTGAATCGTAAATGCTTACACGCATAGGGATTAACGTGTTTTTGGACATATTAGGGAATTCCAACTGTTCGGTGCGGCCTGCGGGGATTTTACATTTAGTTGTGAAACGCATATTTATATGTTTTTAATCTTTTGTTTTTAATACATAACTTAATGAAATTATATTTTCGTTTTCCAAATCCAAATCCATTCCTAAATAATGTTCTTTGGGTTTAACTTCATCAAATAAAATTTCCAGGGTATACAATGACGATTCATATACGAGTTTCTGACGTATATGATCATGTGGATAATGATTAACCCACGTTTTAAAATCTAATGTTAAACAGTGTTCGGTTACACGTTCCAAGTCCAAGTCCAAGTCCAAGTCCAAGTCCAAGTCCAATTTCGATTCGACTACTTCGATTTTTTGTGAAAGAATTTCTCTATACCAAATTGTCCTTTTATTATCTTCATCGATAATGGAATAGATACGTCTTCCGTCATAATAATCTGTCCAAAGACTTCGTTTAAAAGGTCCTTTATTCATTTTTAGGGTCTGCCATTCTGCGGGTGTAATACTGTGTGATTTTATGTGTGTGCCGAGTTTTTTGTACGGACGATAATACGATGCGACTACTACCATTTAAACGAAATTAAAAAAAAATAAATAATTTCATTTTATATAATGTCTGTCATTTCAACAATGCATGATTTAAATTTATCGGATCGGATAAATTTGTGCTTGGACTACCAAGCACTAGATTATAAATGGATTATTCGTAATTTTTTAACAAATTGTTCAAAGAAAATTCGGTCGACCTTAAAAGACAACGATGATCGTATTGATAATACCTATACTAACAATGAAGTCAGAGGGCGCGGGATAATGTGTTTGAATATGTCAAATGAACAGGGACTCTATGATTTGGCTAATAATACATTTGATTATTATGATAAATGGAAAAAGACATTTGATAAAGAACCAAGTCTTTCCGCAATCACGGAAATGTGTAATGATTTGGAATACACGTATAATGTGCTAAAACAAGATGATCAATTATATTTTTTATCTCGCGTGTTTAATCGTTTAACGGATACTACACGTGGTCTATATAAATGTTATGATTGTGGTACAAACGCACGGGCGATATTTTTGCGTTTAGTCAAAAAACATCGCGGCAAAGACAAAGATATTTTTTTTACATTAGAAGAACAGGCGCGCATGCGTATGGAATATACAATATATGGAAGTGTTCATCCAGAAAAAATTGTAATGGAGGCATACGAACGGTTAAAAAGTTACAATAAATCAGGCGTATTTATTTTTTCGATAGGATTAGATAATTTTGGACATGTCTGGGTAATAGAAAAGCAGTTTAAAAAAGGCAACCCTACGCCACGCTATCATCAATACCAAAGTTGTTTTCGTTCCCATATGGTAATGGATTTTCTTGCTTTTAAAAATTATGGGGAACATCCGGAGCAGTCTTTGGACATTGATGATTTTTTTAAAAAATTACATGATTTATTTATTTGGAAGGGACCGTGGACGAATAAACAATACCGGATTTTTAGCGAACTATTTGCTTTTTTGCCCGTGTATCCGATTGCGGAAGGCAAGCCTAGTATTGGATTTACATCTATAATGTATTAACGTCGTGTAACTAATATAATCAATAAAATTACAATTATAATTAATAAAACAAATAAAATTAGAAAATAAGGGGCAAAAATATCTAGAATATAGATTAAAAGCGGGGAAAGAATATCATGTTTCAATGTATTTTGGATTTCGGGTTTTTTAATTTCATTACAAATATTTTCTAAAAAAACATTAAGCATATTTTATATTCTATAAATTGAAATTATTTTTTTATTTGTAAAATGACGACTTTTATAAATGAATTAGAACAATTACATGCGACCTTCGAAAGAGACCCTGTGAGTATGGTACAAAAAGGTATCGAACATGCGACTTCGCTCGCATTGGATCAGTTGATAAGATCGCCCATATCACAGGATAAATTTATGCAAGGGGCGCGGGCTGTTGCTTATCAGGGTAAAACAATATACCGTGTCGAAACATGGGTAGGGCGGGGTCCAAGATTTGGTGAATATTCGATTGCCGATTTGCTTTTAAAAGGTAATTTTATAAGTAAAGCACAAGACTTTCTTGATGAAACATATGGTAAAGGGTTTCGTATTTTTAATCATAAATTAGTTCAAGAAAATAGTTTTAGTCTTTCCATTTCGTGGGACCAAGAGAAAAAACGCCGACCTCCTGGAACGTCCGCTTATTGTGGACCTATAGGTGGAGCAGTTTCGGAGCAGTCATCTGTATCGAGTCTTACCAAACCTAATTCTATTCTTATTCCAAAAGAAAAAAATAAGACAAGAAGGAAAGAAAATATTAGTGTGCCTGATTACAATTTATAAAAAATAAAATAAATTAAATTAGTATATTATATATGAGTCTTTTTAAAGGTCCGAATAGTCGTAATCAGGAAAAAATATATCAATATTTAGATAACCCCGTTAATGCTCGTTATATTCGCTTCTATCCTAAAACATGGGATCATCACATTTCAATGCGAGCGGGTGTTTTAGTCCAAAAAAACACGGGTCCAAACACTAAAATACAAGAGGACTATATTCTGGAAAATCCTGCTGAAACAGCACGGAGTTATTCTTCCGTTTGGGGCAATAATCGTATCGGGACAGGGCATGCCCAGTCAAAGTTAGATTCTAACTTAGCATGGTGTGCTCTTAGAAATGACGGAAATCAATGGATGACTATTGATTTAGGTAGTGTAAAATCGGTTGGTGGGGTCGTAACACAAGGTCGAGCTACGAGTCGTTGGTCAGATCAAATGGTCAAAGGGTTTATGTTAGGGTATAGCATAGATGGGAAAAATTTTACGCTAATAAAACCTGATTTAAACAATGAACGTTATAGCAATCCTATACA
>Ga0075480_10001241_pt1 | contig 16077 bp, 4 predicted proteins | sample DEB08_DNA_7_FD_81590 | JGI IMG/M metagenome (GOLD analysis project Ga0075480, IMG submission 81590) | Aqueous microbial communities from the Delaware River and Bay under freshwater to marine salinity gradient to study organic matter... | ecosystem: Environmental > Aquatic > Marine > Coastal ... | reverse complement strand
ACCACAACCGTTACGTCCACAATTACAAGAGTGGTAACGAGCAACTTGAGCAAAATCATCATATACAATGATAAAGTGATTATCATCTATTTTGTTGATATCAATTAACATATTAGGATCCACTTTCTCTGTTCCAAACGTGTATTCCGTACTATTTGTAATTGTAATATCGTTATGAGTGACTATTGTATAATAAATCGTTTGTTGATAAGTAGATCCGTTATTTGCCTGATATGCTATAACAAAGGTGGTATCGTTAATACATTTTACACAGGGTAACATATAATCATATGTGGTATCATATTTCAATTCCATTATTGTTGACTTCACACTCGTTTTTGGATTTGCTATAAGTAAATATATACCATTTTTAGTATTTGTATCTCGTTTACAAGACCATACAAATATCATATTACCCATATTATTAATGTCACACCATCTGTTATTAGATGCCTTGTTCCAGAAATATCTATCCGTATTCAAAGACTTGTAATTAAATTTAAACAATTCATTCTCATACAATTCAAATCTAAAGATATAATACAATACAACACTTACATTATTTTCGTCTTTTGAAAACAACACGATTTGATAATCACTTCTACCTTCTTGTACGACATTGGTGTTATCTGTGGATAAATCTACCGAAGTAAAGTACGTTGTTGTGTTAAAATTTATTTCGTATACCGTAAATTGACTTATATCGTTCTCTATAATAACACCATATTGATCTATAAAGGTATTGACTAAATCTTGATCTGTTAAATCAACTTCTGCATCGAACACACCAACCTTCAAGTGACTTATATTGTTTAAAGATGAGAAGGCTGATCCAAGTATTTTAAGATTACCACCTGATACCTCAGTTATCTCACCGAATGTTAAGAATGGCTCGGTTGTAGTAGCCTTAACTTCATACACATCTAAATCATCGTGATCAGGATTACCGTCAGTCGCGAACATATACACATACACACTATTCACATACTTCGGTAATACTAATCGTTTCCCTGAACTATTACTATTATCAACTATGTTTTCAAAAGTAACTGTAATCTTTGTATCTGTTTCTGGTTCAATAGATCCCGATACAATTATCGTAGAGTATATGTCCTCACTCATAAAGGTTCTCTTTTCTTCCTCTGCAATCTCTTTGGTTGTTGCAATCATATAATATGATGTTGTGTTATTGAAATCAGCAGTTATTGTTGCTGATACACTGATACTTTCGCCTAATTGTACATCTGTAATGTCAGATCGTAGAATAGATTTTGAAGGAATACCGTCTGCTACTCGATTAGAATCTTCACTATATCGTACTAAAGTCTTTTCACCAAGACTTACTCCCTTATATATGTAGAGATTACTACTATTCATTGTTGCAAATGCAAACAAATTGTTAGGTGATAGTGTGCAATAATATGCAAAATTGCTTGTACTATTGTATATTCTGTGTGCACCATTCTCTGTGAATGTTCTTGTAGAATCGAATCCACCCCATTTTGCGGTTTCTTCATCATATTCCCAAATAAACATAGTACCTCCACCGTAATGACCACCTTGTATAAAAGACTTTCCGTCGGTTGACATCTCCGAGTCATGTCCATAATATCCCGTAACTCCCGTCTTTTCCGTCATATGGGGTGAATTAGTATCCGTTATTGATGTTGGTGCAACAAAGGTCCCGTCCGCATTAAATTTACCCCATTCGTGTGTTTCCTCATTGTATTCCCATATATATGCTCTACCTCGTGTATGATCATAATAATTTGCGACTAATAATACATTACCATTCGCTGACATTGATGTATTCCTATAACCATAGTTACATACCGCACTATTCCTCTCTAAATCATAATACGATGTCGTTGTCCATATATATTTACCATTAACATCACTGTTTATTTGTGTAAAAGATCCATCACTATTCCATCGTCCCCATTCCATAGTATCGTCATTATATTTCCATACATATACATGACCATGATTGTTACTTGTGTGTCTGCTTACACATAGTGTCTTTCCATCAGCGGACATCGATGCTGTTTGACCTAAACTTGTAGTATTTGTTTCTATACAGTAAACTGTTGTGAAATCATTTGGTACAAATGGTTTAAATGTTCCGTCAAGATGGAAACGCCCCCATTGTGCTGTGTCGTCGTCGTAATCAAATATCCAAATTCGTCCGTTATTACTGTGACCATTACCTGCCATCATTAATCTGTGTCCATCACCCGATAAATATAGTTTTTGTCCTTGACCGTAGTAACCCGACCAATTCGCTGGATTAGATAAGTCGTGTGGGGTGTTCTCCACAAATGATCCATCCGCTGTGAATTTACCCCAAGATGCGGTGTCCTCATTATATTGCCATACCATTAACGTTCCTCTACCCGTATTATCGTAATGGCCACCCAAAGCACACGTCTTTCCATCTAGTGATATACCCCCTGTTAAAGCATAATTTCCTTGTGTTCCAGCTTTGTATAAATCATGATACTGATCTTTGGTAAAACTTCCATCTAATGCAAATTTACCCCACTCTTCGGTTTCGTGATTGTATTCATATATTCTTGCATGACCAGAACTGTTATTAATATTACGATGTATTAACAACGTGTCTACTCCACTAGCCCTCATATACGTATAAGTGTATGGCATACCCGATATTATGTATCCGTTCGTATTATCATATCCTGTTGTTTCGTTGCTCCAATCCGTGTCGTGTACACTCAGTTTACCATCATTTTTTACAACAAATGTACCCAATGTGTATCCAGTTGTATCCAAAACTTCTAGACTTGTATCAATATCTTGAGCTGTAGCATCTCTCGCCAAGAAATACAATTTAACGTTCTCATTTACAGGTATTTTGAGTTCCAGATTACTTAAATCTGTATATGCTTCGCTAACAGTCACAGGTAAGTTGGGTACATCATTCACTATTTGTTTCTCTAAATCTACTGTTTGTGATGTAAAGTTATCAACTATGAACCTGTACACATTACCCAAATCTTTATCTATCTTTACTTCATCACCAATCGCTACAATAGGATATATTGACGTGACACTATTAATCATTGAGAACACTGTCGCTTTCTTCACTGTCACTGCATCCACAAACGGTACAAACTCAGCCTCCGCAATCACAGCCAAAGGATTCGTATTACTGTTAAATACATAATTACCCAAATCCTCATACCCACTACCCACGATCGAGCCGTGTGCCTTCACATACACAAATACCTGTACACCATTTACCTGCTCAACCAACACTGTTCTATTATTCACAACATCAATAACGTGTGTTAATTTTATCCTAATCGTTTTCGATGTTATACCTTCTTCAAATTGTACTGCCTGATACAACTCCGGATCAAACATCATACTTCTAACCTCTTCCTTCGTCTTACTATCAGTTTTTGCTAATGCAATCACATAATAATCAAACTTACGTTTCGTCTGTAAAGTTATTGTTGCTTCCACATATATTGTGTTGTTCCTCTTGAATTTAACATCATTTATTACAACACTCATCGATGTCGGTATTGTATAATCATTTTCTTTTTCACTTTCAGGTTTCACTACAACTACTTGACCCATTGTATCTACACAAACCGTCCGTAATTGATATTGTGTATCATATGTTGTTATCGTATCTATTGTTCCAGTTGTATCGGTTAATATTTTAGTTGGTGTTATGTTAAATAAACCAACATTGTTTTGGGTTACATTTGTTAAAGTCATTTCAAGATCAGTTGGATTCGATTCACCAAGGATTCTCAGTTCTCCATCGGTAACATTAGTTAAATCAACTGTCTTATCAAATAGTAACGTGTATACTTTGTGTATATTGTGATAAGCAGAGAACACAGAACCGGATATCTCAAGTTTGCCACTGAAAGATGATTGTACAATTGATACATCTACAAATGGTTTTGTATCTAATGGTGTTAATGTCTGTACTTCCATATCTTCATATCCAATTTCAATATCTTTACCTAATTCCTTCGCGTATAAATACACACTCGCTTTGTTTACTTTCGAAGATGGAATGATTGTTCCGTCTTGTGTAATTACATTATTTATTCGTGTATTTATCTTTTCCGGTTTCGTATATCCATCATCCTTTCCTACTATCACTGCTAACACCTTTTTCTCGTAATCCAACAATATTGTTCGTGCGTCTTGTCTCGATACTTCGTTAGTTGTTGCAACTAGATAGTATTGAGTTGAGGAATCGTTTGTGTCAGATGGTGTTATGGATCCTTTGAAAGTCAAACCGTTCGGTTGTCTACCCAATACACTTTCTCCCACGTTCACACCACGGTATATGTAATAATTTGTTGTTCCGTTTATCATTATGATGTACATTGAATCAGGAGATATGAACGAACTCTTTCCAATGGTACCAGCACCCGTGTAATATATTCTGTGTGCTCCATCCTTCGTAAATACTCTTGAAGAATTATATCCACCCCATTCTCCAGTCTCTTCGTTATACTGCCAAATGTAGGCCGTACCGTACGAATGATGACCACTCATTACAAACGTATTACCATCTGCTGATAAATCTCCTCCATGACCGTAATATCCATGTACTCCCGTCTTTTCGGTCATATACACCTCTTCCACAAATGTACCGTTGTTGTATTTACCCCATTTATGTGTATCTTCATTATATCTCCATATATATCCTCTACCTCGTGTATGATCGTAGTAACCAAACACCAACAACGTGTTTCCATCATAAGACAGTCTACTATGCATACCGTAATGAGATGTAGTACTACTTAGATCAAGATTGTATGTGTTGTTCTTGGTGAAAGTACCTGATGAATCATATGCACCCCAAGAGTATGTGGCATCATCATATTTCATCACTCTACAATAACCACTACTGTTGTTTATGTGTGTACTGGTAACTATGGTTTTACCGTTTGATGACATCATACGTTTAGATCCAAAATTTACGAACGAACTGTCTAATTCACTTCCTCTAATAACATAAGGTTCGTTAGGTACAAACTCACCATTTGTATTATAGGTACCCCAAGTTGCTGTTGTTGTATCGTAATCCCATATCCATATATGACCGTCTGTGCTTGTACCACCATTTACGTGACCACCAATACACAATCGTTTACCATCCACCGTAACCTGAGAATGGGAATCGTGACCGTAATGAGCTCCCATATTAGACTTACTTAAATCATGTGCCTCTCCTGATGTAAATGTTCCATCCGCATTATATTTACCCCACGTCGCTGTCGTGTAGTCGTATTGCCATACGAACAACGCACCGTTATGTACATTGTATCCACCAACAATACACGTATTCCCATCCCCTGATATACCACTTGTTATACCATATTGTCCTAATGTTCCAGACTTGTTCAAACTATGATAACTATTCTGTGTGAAATTACCATCAACATCATACTTACCCCATTGTTGTAATTCTTCGTTGTAATCATACACTCGCGCTTCTCCGTCACTCGTACTTGTGTGTCGACTATGTAATATTCGGTAATGAGGACCCGCACTCATTTGAATAGTTGCGTTACCGCTATGTGATGGTAATGTATAATCTCCTCCCGTATTATCGTGTTGTGTTGTCTCGTTACTCCAATCAGTATCGTATACTATTAACGACGCTTCTCGTTCACCTTCTGGTGTATTTTGAGGCAATACAGCTTCGTCTATCGACGCTGCTATTTTAGATACAGATGTTATCGGTGGGGTGAATGTAGGATAACTTAAACTTATCAATCCATTCTCATCCTCTGTAGCCATAAAAAACGAATAATCCTTCGGTCTAGATGTATCTACTGTTGTTAACACTGAACTATCATACAAATCATCGTAAGCGTTATTCACTTGTAATTCCAAGAGTTTAACCACATTCGGTTCGATAGTATCCACTACTACTTGACTATTTTGAATTACAAACGCCTTAATTTTCTCCTTATCCTCTATATCCACATTCTTTGTAAACGGTATCGGTGTGTAATATTTCACAATCTTTGTTCCGGATGTCATTATTGATGCATTCATATAAGCTATATCTACAAATTTATCGTAGTTTACTCTTGATATCACACTATACAAATGTCCTTCGACGAATGATGTTTTTGCATACATCTTTGTTATATCATCGTGTTCTTCATTTCCATCCGTTGCATATATGTATAAATATACAAAGTTAACACTATGCGCTCCTACAAGTTGTCTGTTAATATCTAACACATTGGGTAAGTAACCTGATATCTTCTTCTTTAATTTTCCAGCTTCAATTGTCTCCTTGTATATACTTAATGCATATTGTGGATCTTTCATTATACTCCTCATATCTTCGTACGACATATTCGCATCCAATGTACCAAGTACGTGATAGATCGTATCACTGTTTTTATCGGCTGACACTATCGCTTTATATCCAATGGGTGAAGCTACTGTTCCATTACCTCCTATACCACTGTATGTGACTATTGATCTCTCTCCTTTACTAACACCCTTAAAAATGTGTATGTTGTTTGTACTAGATGTTAACAATACGAACAAATTGTTTGGAGAAATAATATTATTATGAGCGAAATTGCTTGTTCCGTGATATATGCGATGTGGGCTATTTTCCGTGAATGTTCCAGACGCATCAAATCCACCCCATTTCGCTGTGACGTCGTCGTATTGCCAGATAAATGCTGTACCACCTCCGTAATGACCACCTTGAATGAACGATTTACCATCTCCCGCTATCTGTGAATCGTGACCGTAATATCCCGTGACTCCCGTTTTCTCCGTCATATGTGGAGAATTACCGTCTGTTTGTGATGTCGGTACCACAAACGTTCCATCCGCATTGTACTTACCCCATTCGTGGATCTCTTCGTTATACTGCCATATATACCCTCTACCACGTGTATGATTATAATAATTTGCGACTAATAATACATTACCATCTATCGACAACGAATTTGGTCGACCACCATAATGCATCACTGTACTGTTCCTTGTCAAATCATAATACGATGTCGTTGTCCATATATATTTACCTGTGCTGTCAACATTGATCTTTGTGAAGGTTCCATCACTGTTCCATCTACCCCATTCCATTAATTCCTCATTGAATTTCCATACATATACATAACCATGGTTGTTGCTTGTGTGTTTTCCTACAGATATTGTCTTACCATCCGCAGACATAAATCCATTATAACCAAGATCTGTTAAGTTTGTTTCAATACAATACACTGTTGTCAAATCACCTGCTACAAATGGTTTAAATGTACCGTATGCGTATTTTCTGCCCCATTGGGCTGTATCGTCGTCGTAATCAAATATCCATATGCGACCGTTATTACTGTGACCATTACTTCCGGTACAGAATCTTTTTCCATCACCACTTACAGTCAATTTCCAACCTTGTACGTAGTAACCCGACCAATTCGCTGGATTAGATAAGTCGTGTGGGGTGTTCTCCACAAATGATCCATCTGCTGTAAATTTACCCCAAGAGGCGGTGTCCTCATTGTATTGCCACACCATTAACGTTCCTCTACCTGTATGATCGTAATAACCACCTATTACACAAGTGTTACCATCTAGTGATATTCCAGAACCTAAACCATAGTTTCCTAGAGTTCCTGATTTGCTTAAATTATGATAAGTATTCTCAGTGAATGATCCATCTGCATTAAACTTACCCCATTTATCTGTCTCTTCGTTGTATTCGTAAATTCTTGCATCACCCGAACTATTGTTAATATGTTTAGTACACAATAATCGTTTGCCATCTCCACTGAAACTATTAGGTGTATTGTGTGCACCCACATTTATCAAATAATCTCCTGTCGTATTATCGTGATTGTTTGTTGTATTACTCCAATCCGTATCTTGTATAACTAATCTTGATTCTCCACTCACACTTAATTCATCAAACACTACAGACTCTAACTTCACTGATAATGTTGATAATGTATCTATACCTACACCATTACCCGATTCACTAAAAGAAATCTTACTTTGTACACCGTTATCAATACCTCTCCATATGTTTATACGACTTCCTCCGTACACACCTACCAATGTACCGTCTGGTGATATGTAACAATAAGAACCAAAATCACTCAACGTGTTGTAGTGTACCATATGTACTCCATTATGATCTGCAGTTGATGTAGGTTTCACAAAAGTTCCATCTGCATTAAATTTACCCCAAGATGCTGTTGCTTCATCGTATTGCCAGATGAACGCACGTCCATTCGTGCTATTATGACCAGAAACGATAACCGTCTTACCATCACCAGATATGTCCATACCGTGACCATAATGTGATCCTGTGCTTGTCCTCTCTAACAAATGGGGTGTTCCTACCGTGAAAGTACCATCCGCGTTGTATTTACCCCATTCGTATGTATCTGCCTTGAATTGCCACACACAACCAACTCCTCGATCTGCGTTATGATAACTACCTATCAATAAACTGTTACCATCCTCTGATATTTTACTTCGCATACCGTAATGAGCATATATACCACTGTAGTGTAATGGATAATGATCCGTAGTTGACGATGATGAACTATGTGCTTCGAAACTTCCATCTGTATTGTATTTTCCCCATTGATATGTTTCTTCGTTATAATACATTACCCCTGCTCTACCACTCGTATTTCCTGTGTAATTTGAAAATAGAAGTCTTTTTCCATCAATAGATATACTCATCGATATACCACCGTATCCCCAACTGCTACCACTCTTGTGTATCATATATCCCTCATTTGCTACAAAGTTTCCTTGAGTATCGTATGTTCCCCAAGTTGCTGTAGCATCATCGTAATCCCATATCCAAACACGGAATTGGTTATTGTCGTTATACCATCCACCTACCATTGCTCTCTTGCCGTCACCAGAAAGATGTACACAATCACCGTAATAACAATAGGGATGGGTTGTCTTGGGGAAAGTGCTTAGATCGTGTGGTGTTCCTTCCGTGAAGCTACCATCCGCGTTGTATTTACCCCAACTCCAAGTGGTCTTATTGAATTGCCATACAAATGCGGATCCTCGGTAATAATCGTATCTTGCACCAATCAAAATAGTATTTCCGTCCGTAGAAATAGTTCCTCCAATACCATAGTTTCCAAACACACCAGATTTGCTCAAATCGTGATATTGGTTTGCTGTAAAAGTCCCTGTCGAATCGAACTTACCCCACTCATCTGTTGTTGCGTTATAATCATACACCTTACACCAACCCGATGAGTTGTTCACGTGAGAAGATTGTATAAATCTTGTGCCATCTCCACTCCACACCCGAGAACTACGTTGTTGACTATTACCGTGAGGTATTTGATAATCTTCTCCATTTGCTACAAAATGATCTATATCCCAATCAACATTTTTTACGATCAATCCTCCATCTCCACCACCTACAATCTCCACTCTATCGTTTCCTAACTCATCAATCACATACATTCTAAACTGGTATGACTCTTCTCTTGATATAGGCACTATCGCATTGCCATCCAAAGCATTGTAAGCCTCCGTCACACTCGTCTCCAATAATTTAGCAACCGTATATTGCGATATAGGTGTAGGTAATTCGTTATTCGTAAACGGTGTTATATTATTAATAAAAAAACTCTTCACTGCATTATCGTTTGATAGATCTACATCGCTTGTAAACGCAACTACTGGGTAAACAGTCTTAATATCTGTGAAACCAGAGAAGAGTGTTGTTTCTGGTATATATGTGGTTTTCTCAAATGGGACGTATAATGGTTCCACCATACGAGTATATGGTGTAATCGTCTCGGGAACTATACTTCCCATAGCACGTACTCTGTGTCCGTTGGATTTATCGATAGCATATAGATATACATACACCATATTCACAGTAGCCAAATCTGTTATCATTGCTGTAGTACCCTCAAAATCACCAAACAATTTATTTAATTCTATACTCTGGGTAGAATCAGTTAAGCCCGCTGTTAATTCTGTGGTATCCATCATCTTCTCATAATTTTCTGGAAAATCCATTTGGTTTACATAACCTACCGCATACAATTCAACACCATTATTCGCTGGTGTTGTTATCGTGAAGTTTACATTTATAATCTCACTTCCGAATGATAAGGACACGTTACTTAATGCAAAATTCTCATCAACCGTCTCTGCTGATGGTATATCATTATTGTGTATCATTTCAATTGTAACGTTGTTCAATTCATCAATCGCAATTAGATAAATATTGAAATTAGAATCGTATTGGATGTCATCCACTAGATCATTTTGTATAGATCTCTTGAATTCTGTAAATTGTTTCTCGAAATAGTTGGGTATATTGTTTCCACTTAAGTTTTCTGCGGACAGGTGTGTTCTGGCGTAATCAACCACAACCTCCTCTAAATATGTTGAATAATTCTCGAACAAAGCAAACACGTACATCTCTATCATAGACGAATCCGTTACTGAACCCGATACATTCACTTTGTAACGATTGTTCGTTATATCAAATTCTTTTGTTGCCGTTATGTTAGAAAACACTGGCTTATCACTATTGTTAATACTTAAGACAAGTTCGTTTTCCACCATTTTCAGTTTGACATTATTTTCCACACCGTATCTTGAGAGAATTGGTTGTGTACCTGTTACTTTTTCCGGCTTAATCCATGTACTGAAAGTCATAGTGTTCAAGTTGTTGTTAGAGAATGTTTCGCCACTGAGTTCGATGTGTTGGTTTTCACCGATTCTTACACCCACACTACCGTCTGTGTACCCATCGGCTACTTGTAAAGCAGTTCCGCTGTATTCACTTGGTTTATCGAAAGAGAGATCGGTGAGTAAGTGATCTTCGGGTGCTTTTATGATTTGTGTAATATTTGTATTATTATTCATATTTTCGAAGTATCTATACATATCACCTATAAAGGCCTCTTCGTCGTCTGCATAATGTTGAATCATAAAGGTGTCCTCACTACACGTTATTAATGTGTTAATCTCATTGTCTATACCCATATTCAATGAAGCAAACGTTCCCGATGGATTCGTGTACGTCTTCGCCTTCACAGACATTGTTCCTAATGTTCCATCCGTGGCTACTGTCTGAGTTTGATACCACACGTAATTGGAATCAGTTGTACCTTCGGGTTTGTACGATACCAACACTCTTGTATAACTACTCGATGTTGTACTTGGTATCACAAATCTTCTCGATAAATACTTTCTGCCTATGTAAGTAGATGCATCAGTTCCATCACCATCATTTGTATGACTACCTGATATTTTAATGTGTTCTGGAACATTGTCTTCTAACCATACACGAATCCCTGAAGTTTCATAGTTTTGACTTGTTAATGCTGAAGATTTGCTACCATTTTGTATTGTTATCTCATTTACGGTGTCACTATTCGTATATTGATATTTAACAGTGTATGAACCCGTATCTGTCATATCTTTGGTGTTGAGTAGATATATGTAATTACTACCTTGTAAGAATCCAAAAATCTCTCTATCTGCTGGATAACCAATTGATTGTCCATTATCTGTTGGATATACAAAAGATACTGAAATGTCTTTGTCACTTACAATTGACCACTGTCCAACTGCTTGAAATTTAAATAATTCATACTTATTTTTAGTAACAGTTGTCATAGCACTTGTTCTTGCGGTTGTTTGATAATATATTTTGGTATTATCGTGGTGTGGAAGAATATGTACATCGTCGTTCCCGATATTGGATTGATTCGTAAAATATTTACCTCTAACGTGAAGTTTTAGAATTTCCCACGTATTGTTTTGTAGATTAGTTCCATCTAAACCGACTACTTGATTGTTTTTAGTATACATCATTTCACCAACATTTAAACTAGAATTCCTCAATTGGGTATATGGTGTAGGATATGTTCCATACACTGTCTCCACACCAGTAGCAGAACGTTTATAAACAATTGTGTTTTCTTGATATGTACGTAAATATACATCTTGTGCAGCATTATGGACATATACACCGAATTCTAGATTAGGATAATTTTCGTTTATTATAAAATTATCATTCTTGTTGTTGACTAAAGTCATTATGGGTACACTATGGAGTTTATTACCATCGCCTAGTTGGAGAGAAACGTGACCGTGATTCACACCGAAGGAGAACACACCGTCTTTGTGGATGATGGGTTCGTATGATTTTAGGTTTTTTGTTTTTACCCAAGCGGTGAAGGTACAGTTGTTGAGGTTATTGCCTTGTACCACATTGTCTGTACTGGTTGGAATTTGGATAAATTGATCGACTTCTGGTTTGAAAGCGGTACCAATGATGGCATATTGACCGATGTCTTTGGTAAAGTCTTCACCTTCAGTCTCTTTGTTAATAATGAAACCGTGAGAATTGTTTTTACTTTCATCAAATACTTTGTTCTCGTTGTATGAATATTGTTCAAAATCGTAATGCAAAAGTAGATTTTTTTTGTATTTTTCTTGATATATAATGTCTAATTCTGTGTTTGATATAGCACGATCGTAAAGACGCACATCATCTAACAACCCATTAAAATATTGATCCGCTCCATTTTTACCAATAAATATTTTTTTACTATTGTCATTAACGAGATTTAAAGGTGTCGCATCTAATGTCCCTTCTAGTTTGTTATTCCTGAAGAACTTCACTATATTGTTCTCCTTATCCATAACAACTGCGACATGCGTCCACTCGTCGTTACTTATCGTACCTGTACTTGAAAAGGTTGTCATTTTTTATAATTAGATATATAAAAAGATTAAATTTAATTTTAATCTTTTACATAATTAAAATTATGGTCGATTCAAATAAAGATACTACCAAAACATCATCTAGAAAGTTCAAGATTATTTCCTCATCGATAGGATATGTTTCAAGTGATTCATCATCCTTCTCCGGCTCATCTCCATATTCCGTTGCTAAAAAATTCGGTTCTAAACTCTTCCGTCTTATACAACAAAACCCCGAATACATCTCCTACAAAGATACTACCGAAATTAAAATCAATATACGTGAATCAACACGTAACTCCAAAAACAATGTGTTCTGTTACAAATTGATAAAAAAAAATTATGACAAACCAATCGAAAGAACCTTACCTAATGGAACCACAATCGAATACACATTCGAAATTAAAGTAAAACGTTGTGTTGATGATACAATTGAAAAAACAATCATTACCGAAAAGATACTCATATAAAAAAAATTGATATATTTATTTTTAGTTTTAAGTAAAATCACTTCGAGATCTCGAAGTCTTTGTGTTTCGAAAAAATGCCTAATTCAAAATCAAACAAAGAAATCGCCTCTAATATATTCCAAAAATACAGTATCATACGTAAAGATCACGACCAGTCTAATGAATTCATCATAAATGATCTGGATATCGTAACTGACAAACAATACGTTTACATACATCTCCTCACAAAATGCGACATACACCATAACTTCCTTTTCAAACTACTCAACGTGTTTCGAAACAACCCTCGTTACTGTTTCTCACAAATAACAAGAAATCCTTATATGTTTGTGATGTTACCCGATAATGTTATGTCTTTTGACAAGGCTAAAGACATCGCTGATCGTTTCTCCTTGTCCATTAACAAAGACTTCATATTTAAAGCATGGATATATGATTTCATTCTGTTCAAAAACAATAAGTTCTATATCGACAAAACATATATAAAGTCAAAATTTCGTCAATACTTTGATTCTAATGACATATCGAAGTATTTTACGAAAGAAAACACAAAAGACAAATATGTTGATGATATATGTATTGAAGTAAGTTTTGGTAATAAGAAACTGTATACAATGAAAGAATTGTATGATATGGAACTTATTATGGGTGACGAACTACTTAATACATTTTATAACAAAAGTGTTGTTATTAATAATGATACAGAACGTTTTATTGACAACTATGAAAACAAAAAAAATATAAAATTTACGAAAAAACAGAGAAAGGCTTTGAAGACTTGTTTCGGGAATAAATTGAGTGTCGTTTGTGGACTGCCAGGAACAGGTAAATCAACAATCGCCGATTGTATTTGTAGTTACTACGAAAATGAAATTATTTGTCTTACCGCTCCAACAGGAATGGCAATCAATAACTTACGTAACAAATGTAATGTTAAAAAGATTGTTATTGGTACAATTCATAAACTATTGTTTGATGGATTTGTTGAAATCAAGGGTGATATGCCGAAGATAATGATTGTTGATGAATTTTCAATGGTTGATAACGTATTGTTTCACAAATTGATCAAATGGTGTGCTGTCTTTGATTGTAAGTTGATTTTACTTGCAGACGATCAACAATTACCACCTATTGGAGGGGGATATCCTCTTGGTGCCATCATTGCTTCCAAGCTGTTTCCCGTTACCTATCTTAAAACAATCAAGAGACAAGAAGAAGGCAATTTACGAAGTGTAATCTTGAAGTTAAGTAACAATGATACTATTAAAAATGAAGACTTCGATAAGAAATCGATATTCTTCTTCGACTTCAAAATGGAAAACATAGACAAATTGATTAAAAAATTTAAACTTCACCCAGAAAACAGTTGTTTCATATCGCCACAACATAAGCATACAGAAGGTACTGTTAATATCAACAATCATTTACAATCGATATATTCGACAAAGAGTACTCCTTTCTATTCAAAACAGTTTTCGAGAGCAGAATATGTTATCAAAGAGAATGATCTGGTTGTTCGTACAATAAACAATTATACGGAGAACAATTTGTATGCGAATGGTGATGTTGCGAGAATTAGGAAGAGTCCTACAAACAATTCTATTGAAGTTTCCTATATTCATTCAAACACATCACAGGAAATTACAATTGATGAATTGTACGAAGAATTCTGTCTTGCGTACTGTTTGACTGTTCATAAAGTACAGGGTAGTCAGTATGAAAATGTTGTCTTGATAATGGGAGATAATCATTCGTTTTCGTGGACGAATAATGATGCCAAAAAATTATTATATACAGCTATCAGTAGAGCAATCAAGAGATGTTTCATTATCGGGAATCCTCAGTTATTCTCCTATGCTCATACTCTCAAGTGTGTTAATAAACACACTTTGTTCCTAAAACACTTTAAAACTTATGAATTGTCTTAGGAATGTCATTATATTGTACAATAGGTATGGGGTTGGGTGGTGGTGGATATTTACACTTAATAATACACTTGCATTTCGTATCAAACTTTTCCATTGTATAAAATTTACGAAAGCAAAATTTGGGTCTCAGTATATTTAGAATATTATTTAACATAATTTTACATTGTATATTATCTTTTTTATTCATCATCAAACTTATACCTAAGTGCTCGTTTCATTTTGACAGTTTTCTTGTTGTTTTTCGAGTATTTATAGGATCCCTTATATATGAAATCTGTATACATATTATCTACGACAATATTGTCTATCTCATTCTCGTGATATATTCCTCTATCATTAACACTTATGTTATTCCATATTATCTTAAACACATCAAATGGAATATGCATTGCTGTTAGATTTTCGCAGACCTTTTTTAAACTGTTATATGTACAGAAAGGTTGCATACTTGTTTTGTATACAAGAGTTTCATAATAATTTGGATCCCTAAATTCTTCAAGCATTATTGCTTACTCTATACAAATATCTATTTTACATTAATAGTTAATATTTAACTTTCAAAAATATTTATTCACGTTAAGTTTTAAGAATTACAATTTTATTAAATTTCTTTTTTTTGGAACCTAGTCTGAGTGATTTTGAATTTCCAATTCCAAATATTTCAAAAATCCCACTTTCTGAGAGTGGCCCCGAAAAATACCTTGGGTCTCTTAGCTATTTTATAATTTATAAATTTCAATTACCATTTATCGTATCGTTTTGTATATACAAAAAAACGGGCTAAAACACCGAGTCAGTTAGTTTTTTATTAAATAATTATATTCTAAGATGATAAAATGGTGTGTGAATCTAAAGACTGTGATTACCAAACAATTGACAACTCTACATTTTTAAGACACAAAAGCAAAATATTCCCTTGTCATAAAACCATT
>Ga0075480_10001238_pt1 | contig 16084 bp, 18 predicted proteins | sample DEB08_DNA_7_FD_81590 | JGI IMG/M metagenome (GOLD analysis project Ga0075480, IMG submission 81590) | Aqueous microbial communities from the Delaware River and Bay under freshwater to marine salinity gradient to study organic matter... | ecosystem: Environmental > Aquatic > Marine > Coastal ... | reverse complement strand
GTAAATATTATAGATGTTGTTGGCCGTGTTTATGTGATATTATGAAATATGCTAGGGTTGATAAATATGATGCTAATTTAAATGATACTTGTGTTACATACGATGTATTAACTATAGATGATCTTTGTTGTGATGAGTCAAAAATACCAGATAGTGTAACCAGTTTTAAATGTAAAAATAATAAAACACAAAATGGTATATATTCTAGAAATGGTAGATTAATATTTGCTCTATTTTATGATACTAAAATTGCAACAGAAAGTGATAAAAGTAGTATAAGTGATACTTTAGAAAGATGTAGTGAAAGAATGAATACTGAACCAGATGATTTACAAGGCGGTATGGGTGATATATTTGTTAAATTATCATTAGTATGTAAAGATAATAATAATAAAAATGATAATAATAAAGATAAAAATCATAATATTTTAAAAAATATTTATGGTGAACCATTACAACCTTGTAAAACTGGAACAAAACCAGGTAGTTGGGATAATGATGGTTATTGTAGTGAAAAGGGTGGTGGTGTACATCAAATTTGTATGAATGTTACAGAAGAACGCAGTGATTTTTCTACAGAAACTGGACAAAGTGATTGGTCAAAAGATAGAGTTGGAAATAATCATTGTATGTGTTTAGGGGCATGGGCATTATACAAAAAAAAAGGTAAAGGTGATGGAAACGAATTAGTATGTGAATCTATACCAGATATGTCATTAAATCCAGAATATGTAGGTAACTGGAATACTTGGAATGGAAATGAATTAGATAATCAGATTATTGATGGTGTTGATAGTATGGTCCAACAATGTTACAATAAAAAAAATAGTGATTATTTAAAAGAAAAATATGATAATTTAAGAAATAGTTATGGCAATTGGCAAAGTATAATATAATAGTGTAATATAATTTGAAAATATTTATAAATATTTTCTTTAAGTAAAAGATTATAAATCTTTGTATAAATATGTCAGTCAACAAACCAGTTCAACTTGGTTTGTGTTGTATGAATACAAGTTTAAAAAAATGTAAACCACCAATATATGCCAGTAGACGTATTATTGTTAGAATCATTGATGAACGTGGTATAGAAGAATTAAAAACACGAATAATTAAAAATTTAGAGGACTTATTGTATATGATTGATTGGAATGAATCTTGTGGTATAAAAGTATTTCGTTTATCTAGTGAAATGTTTATGCATAAAACAAATCCAAAAGTTCCAGATTATGATTATGATTTTGCTATACCATTGTTAAAAAGTATCGGACAAAAAGCAAGAGATTACAATCATAGATTAACATTTCATCCTGGACAATTTAATGTATTAGGTACACCTAGAACAAAAGCATTAAAACAAACCGTATTAGATTTACAATATCATGCAGATGTATTAGATTTAATGGAAATGGGTAAAGATTCAGTTATGGTTATACATGGTGGTGGTGTTTATGATGATATGGTTGCTACAAAAGAAAGATGGATCAAAAACTATAATGATTTACCAGAAAATGTTAAAAATAGATTAGTATTAGAAAATTGTGAAAAATCATATAGTATAATTGATTGTTTAGAAATAAGTGATAGATGTGGTGTTCCAGTTGTATTTGATACACATCATTTTGAATGTTATAAATTATTACATCCTGATGTAGATTTTGAAGATGCCAGTTATTATATACCACTGATATTAGAAACTTGGAAACGTAAAGGTATAAAACCTAAATTTCATGTATCAGAACAAGGTGATGGTAAAATAGGTAAACATAGTGATTATATTGAAATATTACCAAAATATTTATTGGAAATACCAGAAAAATATGGTGTCCATATAGATATTATGATTGAAGCAAAAATGAAAGAATTAAGTATAGAAAAATTGTATAAAAAATATCCACAATGTGATTGTACAATAATTTAATAATCCATTATACTACGTATAGTTTCTCTACGCATATGTCTAGTCGATGGTTCATCTACATCATATGTATCTAATAATTTACTTAATGCTAAATTTTTATATGCTAATTGTTTTCTTTTTTTTTTGTATGTAAGATTTCTACGACGTCTATGTTGCATTTTATACATCAACATATAACGTTTCAACAATAAAAATACATCTTCAGCATATTCATCCATACCATCTCTTATTGCTATATCGTATGCTGTTTTACCTTCATTATTTTTAATAGTTGGATCAGCACCATTTTCTAATAATAATTCTATTATAAATTCTGAATTATAAGATTCTATAGCATATATTAATGCTGTATTACCATCATTATCTTTTAAATTTGGAACAGCACCATTATTTAATAATAAGTTTACAATTTCTTTTTCATTTACCATACTTGCATGCATTAATGGAGTAAAACCTTCAATATTACTAAAATTTGGATCTGCACCATGTTCTAATAATAATTCTATTATTTTAATCATGCGATTATGTAATGCATAAGCATTATCGTATTTATAATCAGAAGCACTTTGTATAGCATAATTTAATGGTATAGTATATCCTTTTCTAATATTTGGATTTATACCACTACTTAATACATCTTTTACTATTACTATATTACTTGATTCAATAGCATCAAATAAATCACCCATTTATAATATATATATATTATTAAAATTTAACATTATATTTTTTTGTTATTTCATTATCTATTTTTCTTGTAGGTCCACCTAATATATAACTATACATTCTTGCTTTTCCCCAACTTTGTGCTGTTTGATTTGGTCTACTACCACTACTATAATATGCACCCATTCCTTTACGTTTTACAGCATTTAATGCTTTTGCTGGTATACCTGTCACTCTAGCAATTTGTGGAACAGTTTTAGCATTTGGATAACGTTTATGAAATTTTGCTGTCCATCCACTTTCTTTTTTTTTGTATGATTTTAATTTTGGTCTATCTACATATTTTCCCTTTTTATATGATTTTCTTGCCGTTCTTATGTATTTACTTTGTTTCATACTATCACGTTTTGATAGTCCTCTAGTGTATTTTTTTTGGTATTTTTCTTTTGCCACCACATTTATTTTTTACACATTTGTTTTTTACACTTTTGTTATCCATTTATTATATTATAAACAAATAAATATTAATTTATTTTTTGGATCTTTTCTTTTTAGTTTTTCCTCCACATTTCTTTTTTTTTCCTCCACATTTCTTTTTTTTTTCTCTATATTTCTTTTTATTTTTCTTTTTTGTTTTCTTCTTTTTTCCACTACCTGCCATATCTAATTGTACTCCAAATAAATATGCTTCCAGTTTATCTTCATATTCAGAAATTTCATTTTTCAACTTGGTAATAGTTTTATTTATTTTATCTCTTTTAAATGTATCATCTAAATAGTTATATCCCTTTTCCTGTGTTTTTTTTTATAATATCATCCATCAGTTTTTTCATATAATCAATCTTGAATTGTATATCTTTTTTAGTCATATTTTGACTTTTTAATCTGTCATTTCTAATTCTTTTATATTTTGCTACTATAATTGATGCATCTCTTATTAACTTAGTAAATTCACTCTTTAATATTTCTTTTCTTTTATTTATTACTTTTGGATTCCTATCTGTTGTTTCTAATCTTTCTTGAAAATTTTCAGTATCTCTCATTATTTTTTCCATTTCTTTTTCATCATATTTTAGTTCTGATGCTGGTGTAAATTGTGATTCTGACATTTTATAATTATACCTTATAAAAAAAAATCATTTATTATATTATAAAATGATTAAATATCTGATAACTTTTTTATTGACAATTATGTATTTTTTAGCATCATTCCCTAAAATAAAAGATTTTCCAAATGTTGTCAAAGGTTTTGGTAAACGATTTAGTAGTAAACTATTCCAAATGCCACACATATTTTATATATTATCAATTGTAGTTGCTATATTGATTGAATTTTTTTGTCCATTAATTATCATGTATAGTGTTTATGATAAAAAATACAAAGAATATGGTTATTATGCTTGTTTAACATTAATATTATTTACAATTAAAGCAACATATTTATACCATTTCCCACCATTTGGTAAAGATTATTATCCATTTGTAAGTAATACAACAGCAATTGGTGGATTGTCGCTTTTAGCATATGTTTTGAAATATGGTTTATTTTAAAGATTGAAAATATAAAGATAACTTTATTAATAATTATTAATTATGGAAGAAAATAGATTTATTTTTAATTTTAAAAAAAATAATCCAAATATAGAATGTCCGCAAAATTTAGGATTAAAATGGTCAATACATGAAGAAGAAGAATTATTACAATATTTAAATGAAAATAAAACATTGGAAGAAATAGCAAGAATACATAAAAGAACAGTTGGTGGTATACATTCAAGAATAAAGACAATAGTATGTAAATTTCTTAAAAATGGAATGAATTTAGAATTAATATCAAATAAAACTAATTTAGATAAATCTGAAATACTACAAATAAAAACTGATAATGAATTAAAATTAATGAATAAAAGAAAAGAAAAAGAAAAAGAAATAAGAATGTTGAATGATGAAATAAATTTTATTAGAAATAATGAACAAAATAATGATGATATTATGAAAATGTTAATTAAAATATATAATAAAATTGATAAAAATAAAAAAGATGAATTAGACGATATTAAATCTGAAATAATGATGATAAATCAAAATATTAAAAATATATATAAACAATTGAAAAGATTAGATTTAGCATAATATAATTAATCAATGTCTGGACAAGGTTCTAAATCACTATCACTATCAGAAACATTATCACTATCATAATCAATGTCTGGCCAAGGTTCTAATTCATCTTCATCACTATCATATATTTTTTTACTATAACAATTATTAGCATAATGTCCTTTTTTACCACATTTAAAACATGTAATATTTTTTATATCATATTTTAGTGTATGTGAATTAGTATATTTGCCACCTCTAACATTATCATATCCATGTTTTTTAATGTTTTTATCTGTATGTTTTTGTTCAACTTTATCAGAAAAGAATCCAGGACATGTATCCACAATCTCTCCACTAATTGGTTTAAATTTTTTTGTTACTTTTGCTCCATTACCGCTAAAATGTTGATCCATTCTTCTATCTATATCAGTTGTTTTGCCAATATATTTTTTACCACCCCTTAATTCTAGTTTATAAATATCAGTTTCTGCATTAATATTTGTTGTATTGCCATATTTAGTTTTATACATTGGTGCTCCTGTTTTAGCATATGCTGTTGGATTACGAATGTATGTTCCATTTTTTGTATAGTAAGTTGGCATCTTTCTACATAATATTACTAATATATTTTTATATATTTTCAAATTACAACCATAATATTAATCTCTATATTCATTATACAAACTTGTAAAATATGTATCACATTGTAAATGTAATAATACACTATTACCACTATTATGAATACTATAATACCATTCACTCGGTATATACAACAACTCATCTTTTTTAAATTCTATTTTAATACCATATTTTTTGATATTATCATCTTTTAACATTGATTTATGTTTAGGATTATATAAATATAAGATACAATCACCATGTAAACATCCTATTAAACTTATATTGTTACGATTTTTTTCTAGTTTCATATCTATATTTCCTTTTAATAAACTACAAAAATATTTACTATTAAAACTATACATATTTTGAAACTTTTCAATGATACTTTCTGATATATATTTTAAATTTAAATCATTGTACAACTCATCATTTTTATAAATATAAACATCATCTAATATATCAAAATCAGATAATCTTAAACAAACATCACCATTACAATAATGTTTTAATGGATTATTTTTAATAAATTCATAAACATCTTTTGTATCAAACTTGTAACTTATCAATAATGGATCCATAATACGTTTATCACGATCAATTTCTATTTTATCTAATAGGACTAATTCTGATTTATCATTATATTTTTTCATATCCATAATATTTTTGACAAACATAATCACTAAAAATACAAAAAACAATTGTAGTAGTATATCAAACATTTGAAACTATATAAAGATAAGTTAATATAATTATAAAAAATGACCGAAGTAGAAATGAATAGTGAACTAAATGATAGTGTTCCAAATGATAGTGTTCCTGTAACCGTTGGTGAACATCTTGGACAAGTTCAATGGTTTAATAAAAAGAAGGGATTTGGATTTATCAAAAATGTAAATGATCCTACTAGTGAAGATGTATTTTTTCACTTTAGTGATATTCAATCTCAAGGATTTAAGATTCTATTTCCAGGAGAATTTGTTTCAATGAATATTGAACCTGGAAATGAAGGAAAAAATGTATGTAAAAATATTCGTGGTGTTGGTGGTCTACCTCTACTAACTGATAATGAGAATTATCATTATAGGGTTCTACCAAAACGTAATGTTCACCAATAAATAATGTTCATCAATAAGTAAATATATTTAAATTAAACATTCTTCAATATTTTCTATTTTATTTTTTTTCTTTTGTTTGCTACTTTTTTTAGTGTATTTATAATTTGTTCCATCCAAATCATAAATTGTAATATCATATTTACATTTGTTGTAATATGCTAATCTTTTTTTACTTTGATTTTTAAATGTACTAAAATCATCATCTATATCAACTATTAATGGTATAAACTTTCGTGTTTCTTTTTTTTGTCTTAATATTCTACCAACAGATTGAACTATATCTGATTTAGGTGATGCTAATATCATAGTATTTAGTTTTGGTATATCCATACCTTCAGATGCCATACTAAATGTTCCTAAGATAACATTTTTTTCTTGTGCATCTCTTAATGCTTGTGGTTTCATACCACCAACATAATATCCACATTCTATATTATGTTTCATTAATATTTTTTCTATATCACTTAAATGATTTCTACGATCACTTAATATTAATATACATCTACCTTCTTCGTATAATGGTAATAATTTTTCAATTATTAAATCGGTTCTAGGAACATAATTACAAATATTATTTATCATTTTTGGAACGCATGCTTTACCATTAAATGTAGATTCAACTTTTGAATATTTTTGATCTTCATTGTAATATTTAATTATATTTACTATAGCATTATCATCCTTTGTTTCTTTTGTCATATATGCTATATCACCTATATACCATTCAAATACTTTTCGCAATCCATCTTTACGATTTGGTGTTGCACTTAATCCTAACATATATTTTGATTGAACTTTTGCCATACATTTACTAAAAACTTCCGCCCCTAAATGATGACATTCATCAAATATCACTAAACCAAATGATTGGAATGTATCTTCAGGATATTCTTTCATTGATAAACTTTGAACCATTGCTAATACAATATCTTTACCATCAACATCAATTGTATCTTGTTGTATTTTACCTATTTTAGCATCTGGTATAAACTCACCAATTCTATCATACCATTGTGTCATTAAAAAATCTTTATGAACTACTACTAATGTTTTTAGTCGTATTTGTGATAATATATATAATGATAATACAGTTTTACCACCACCACATTTTAATGATATGATGCCACCTCCAGTATCCATAATTTGTTTATAAGAAACATCAAATATGGGTTTTTGTTCTTCTCGTAATCCACCTTTAAAATTTATATCTATAATTTCACCATCATTTATAGTATTTTTATCTGGTTCACCAAATTGTTTCAAACCATAAAATCTTGGTAAATACAACTTTTTAGGTGATTCTAAATATAAATAAAACTTTTTTTCTTTACCATTTGAAAAATCATCCATTGTATATGGTTTTGCTGTTAAATCATCTTTTATAGTTTTTATTTCTTTACTAGTAAAATCACTTTTTAGAATGGTATATCCATCTCTAGAAAGTTTTTTTGTCATATTATATATTATTATAGAAATATGTTTAAATAATTATTATTTATGTACAATTTTCACATTGCCATTTTCTATAATTTTTGCATGCTTTATAATCACCACCACCTGAAACACATTTAATATTATTATTTTTTTTACATACATCATTATTATCTACTTTCACACATTTTTCGTCCCATGTTCCACAACAACTCTTATTTTCTGGAACTGGAACTAAATCTGGAACATTATCACTACAATCTAATGTTTTTTCATCTAACATATTTATTAATTGTAAAACTTTTACAGAATTACATATTCTTGTAGTTAACATTTCCGCATCATCACCTGTCCATTTACCCCTATTTATACTATTACTAACTCCTGCAAAAAATGATTTTGTTTTTAAATATTGTACATCAGTAGCGCTTGCATTTTTTTCTTCAACAAGATTTGAATAATCTATTAATGTTTTTACATAATTATTTTTACGATCTAATTCTCCTGAACTAGTTCCCTCTTGAACTTCAATATACCAAAACCATAAAGAACTAAGAAATATATATTCTTCTTCTATAACTTTATCGGGATGCTTACAAAAATCTACATCATCGCCATCAACTTTATTCTCATTTATATAATTTTCAAATAGTTTATAATTATGTTGACCAGTTATTTGAGTTGCACCGCGTCCCCAAAAACAACATCCAGCAGATTTACTATTTGGTTCACATTTCATAGGAAACTGATAACCATCCTTAGTAGATCCAGTTATAGATGCATTCCATGGAATATCACAACGCGGATCACCTGTATATTTTGATGTCATATAATTATCATGTTGACCACAAGAACAAGGCATCATATCTCCTGATTTCAAAGTATTTAAGGCATCTTTTTCTTCACTCCATTCATCTTTTGTATTATATTGAATTATACATAATGGACTCTGAGGATTCCCATATTCATCAATGGTAGTAAAATTATCAGATTCATGCATAAAATTTCCTAACATTCCACTAATAATAACTGCTGCTTGTATATTATTTTTAATATATAAATTAGGAAACTTTTTAAACCCTTCAAAAAAATTATCAAGATTATATACTGATTTTACAGTTTCTTTTTTTTCTGGAAACATCTTATTAATTAATAGTTGTGTAGTATTTATATCATTTAATTTAAATAATTTTTGTATATTTTCTACAAATGATGTTTTATCACATAATTCTTCGGTTATTAATCTTAAATCATTTGATATATTTATAAAACATTCACGATTGTATAATAATTTAAACAATAATATACCAATTAAAAATGATAGTATATATAATATTAATACATTCATATATTATTAGAAATATATTATTATAAAAAATCTGGTCGTTTAAATTCAGCATTTTCACCTATACCTCTGCCTGGTTCACGATTGTAAAATGGTTGTTTTTTGACTTCAAATCTATTATCATCATGTATAACTAATACTTGTATTTGTCTATATTTATTATCACCACACATATCTTGTTTACCAAATGCTCTAGACATACCAACATCAATTCTCCATAATCTGTTATTATATAATGAATTCATAAATCTATCATGCATATATTGTGGTGTATGTGCTATAACCATACCCTGAATAGGCATAATTTTTTTATTACGTTTATTTAATATATTTAATAAATGTTGAAAACCTTCTTTTGTATTTTCATCTTCATCATCATCTTCAGCATATAAACGACACCAGAATGGACTTATATCATCATCTTGTCTAAATATTTCATCAAATAATTCTTCTTCCATTTCATTGGTCTTTTTTAATAACCATTTTTTGACTAATGCATTTATTTCATGAATTGTACATTTTTGTGCTAGAGCATGACTAAATCCACCATGTAAAAATAACCATGAACCAACTTGAACTATACTTTTTTTATGTTCAGCATAAAATTTAGATATTGCACCACCTCTTTCAAATGCTTTTAATCTATGATAATAACCTAATGGTAAACCATCTTTTGTTAATCTTGATGTTCTATCTTTTACTGGAACAAATTCTAAAAATTCTTTTGGTGATACATATCTGAAATCTCTATCAACATTCATAAGTTCATGATTTCCTAATAATGTTATAACTCTACCACCAACTTTTCTTGCTTGATCATCTAATAATTTAAATAGTTTCATAATAACCATATTATTACCTTCATCTGCTTCAACATCATCTAAATCTTCAATACAATCATTTTTCCAATTTTCTGGACGACATCTGTCAATTTGATCACCAGTTTGGACTAACCAAGTTTGACCACCTCTCCATTGAATCTTTTCTAAATTGAAATTATAAGGAAATATATTTTTGTCTATTACTTCTGCTAATTTTAAAGCAATTAATGTTACACTTAAATCACCATGAACATCACCAATAGCAACTAATCTTTTTTGTTTTGGATACATACCAACATTATCATATTGTGGCATTTTATCATTTAATGATTGTATTGCCTTTTGTGTTTCCAAATTTTGATTTGATTTAAGTTCATGATCACGTTTTGCGACTTTGACTTCTTGTCTTGTTTGTGGTTGTGACATTCTGCGATCTCTAACATGTTTTACATCATTTTGTGGTATATTTTCTCTTTTTACTGATGTTGAATTCGCAGATGACATTCTACGTTGTCTATTTTTTTGATTATTTACACTAATATTTTTAACATTTTTTTCATTTTTTTCATTTTGTTTTTGTATTATAAAATTTTTAACTAATGTTATAGCATTGCTACGATTTAAACTGCTACCATTTGTATTTATATTGTATTTTTTTATAATTTTTGATAAGTCCTCATTACTTAATTTATCTATATTGTCAACATTCATCGATTAATAATATTTATATATATTATCTATTTTTTAAACTAAAAATATTATTTATAATATATAATGCAAATATGGTTTTATATAATTTATATATTGATTGGAATAATATTATATAAATTACTAAATCTTAAAGAAGGTTTAAGTATTGGTGGGTGGGTTAGATATTATTTTATTGATTCGGATGGAACTAGTACACTAATTAATACTGATCAAGATGATTATGATCCTAATTCACCATCACCTGCGCCAAATGATGATCAACATTTATTAATAATTCATGGATCAGGTAGAATTCCGACTCTACCAGGAACAAATCAAGTATTTGAAGAGGAATATCAAAGGCGATTTGATGAAATAATGGAATCTTATGATTTTAATACGACCAATCAAGTTGAAGTAATGGGTCTTGATTTACAAGGTAGTATTCGTTCTTCTGATGCTACTGAAGTTCTTCCTGGTTGCCAATCACTTTCTACTACTAGTCCTAGTGATAATAAAGAAAGACATATTCAAAGAACTAATCTTAGGGCATCGCCTAGAACTGGTGTAAGTCAGTTAAGAGATACATTATTACTTACTTTTTATACTCCATATGGTATTGAGATAGTTGATGATTCTCAAGATCATATGGATAGTCCAATTCATCCAGAATCTTTTCATATGGCTTATATTAATTCTAATGGACATTATACTACACGTCGTGGTAGAGATAGAAGTGTCGAAGATTTAGCAACCAGTGTGAATAGGTGGTTTAATCAAAGATTTGTACCAACAAGTCCAATGGACGAATGGGGAGATCAAGAAGGGTATATTTCTCCACATTTTTCTGAATTAACATTAGGTAATATGGAATCTTATAATTTTCAAACTGGATTTGGATTTTTATCTTTTTTGAGAAGAAAGTCACAATCAATAGATAGATGTATAGAATTTATTGAGATTGTTAAACGTGAATTAGTTAGAAATAGAGTTAGTCTAGAAAATTTTAATTTAACGATTCATATATATTATGATCGTTTTTCACCAGAGAGTATAATAGATTATCGTGAATTTCCTGCAAATATTTTAGTATATACATTTAATAATACGAATATAAATGATTTATTAAATAATTTATTTTTGATTAATATATTATTTAATGAAGAAGATATAGCACATACAGAAAATCCTTTGAGTGGTGCGTGTGCTTCAAGACGAAGTTCTGACCCAGGTGGCGGAGAATAAATTATATATGAAATATATGGAATAAATTATTTTTATAATAATATAATATATAATGCAAATATGGTTTTTATATGCTTTAATTGCTGCCGTTTTTATTGGTGTTAAAGACATTATGACAAAAGATTTAACTAATAGATATAGTTATGTTGAATATATTATATTAGCAAATATACTTGTATTTGCTTTTACAATAATATATATATTTACAATGAAACCAAAATTAAAAAAACCCAATTTTAAAGATGGATTATTTATATTTTTAAGATTATGTATTGTATTTTTAATTATAGAACCCTGTATATTTATGGCATTAAAACATTGTGATAATCCTGGTTATGCTAAATCTATTATAAATTTAAATACACTTGTAGCATTTGTTTTAGGATTATTTATATTACATAATGATTTTGAAATTAAAAATATTATAGGTATTGGATTAATTGTTGGCGGAACATTATTGATATATTGATTTTATTTTATTTATATTATTATATGAACAAATTATATACATTTATAATATTTATATTATTTATATTATTTGGTATTATATTATTTTTATACTATAACAATAATGAAACACTAAGTATTGGTTGTCCATATGATGATAATCAATTATATTTAGTAAAACTTGAAGTTTATAATGATGTTCCTGGTAGAGTACCTGGTATAACACGTGACGATGCGACTTATAATTATCATAGAGATAATTATTTATTAGTTGATTTTGAGGTATTACATTTTGTATTAATAGATTTTTTACAAGATTTACAAGAGAGATTAAATAGTGAAGATCCTAATATAAATCCACATACAAATATTAATATAGTTATTTATAATTTAAATGATATAAATATAAAAAATTTTCTTGTTGAAGGAGAAGTTATACAATTTGAACAAGTTCCTGAAGTTGACTCAGATACAGAATTAGAAACTGATTCAGATAGTGAAGATGATAATAAAGAAGTATTATTTGCTGATTTAACAGAAAATTTACAAAAACAAGTAGAAGAATTGATGAATAAATTAACAGATTCAATGACACTTAATCAATTACAACAATATCTAACAGAAAATAAAATTGATTTACAATCAGGTCCTTATACTAGATTAGGTGTGTGTGTATTTACTCCTACTAATATAGTTCATACTTTAGATTCTCAAACAGAATGTAGTTCTGATCAAGATGAAGATGATCATAATGAACCAGAACTAGAACCTGAAGTTGTAATTGATCCAATATGGGTTCTTACAATAGATGATGATGGTACAAAAACATATGAACAATTAGAAGATCCAACACAAAGAACAAATACAAATCCATTTGGAGAGATGGTTCCAAATCATGCAATATTTACTGATGATGAAGGTGATACTTATTACTATAATTTAACCACATTTGAATCTACATGGGAACGTCCTACTAATGTTTATTTATTTATGGATGAAAGATATTATAATTCAATTAATGTTTGTGCCACAAGTGGTGGAAAAGTATAATTTAATAAATTGATTTGTATCTTTTGTATGCTTCTATAGGATTTATACGATTTGTAGACAATGGTTCTGTCATGTCCCTTAATAACTCAAATATACCATCTAATAATTCGCAATCAAATACATCTTTTATCAATAAATATAAATCATAATCATTTAACATTTTGAATTTTTTAATACAAAAATCAAATAATAATTTTGTTAATGTAAAACCTAAACTATATGTATCTAATTTTTCTATTGTTTGTTTATCATTTAGTTTACCACTTAATGCTAAATCCATAATATTTTGCCATTCCATATCATAATCTCTATCAAATACTATTTCATGTAAATCTTTCACATCATCATAATTTCTTCTGTGTGTAGTATTATTTTCAATATATAATCTAGGTTTACTCGGATATAAATATAATATATCATATGGATAATAAACATATATACGATCAGTTGAAAATTCTTGTAATGCTCTCGTTTCGATTTGTTTCGTATTTTTAAAAGTTGTACTTAATCCAAAATCTATATATTTGTATCGATCATCCGTATATGTAATATTACCACTTTTAATATCATAATGCATTGTTTCGTTTTCATACATAATTTTTAATCCTAAAAATAATGATTCACATTGTTCAATAAAACTATTGTATTTTTTACAGATATCTACTATATCTTTAGCATCTATCATATGTGTCATAAATGCTGCATCCATACTTACACCACCATAATCACCAAAAAATATTAAACTTTCTTTTGGTAAACTTGTCATTTTATTGTTTTTTAAACATTTATCAATGTCTGGTTCAACATTTTTTAAAGTATTATAATCTGCTGCCTCACACATATCATCTAATACTACTGACCATTCTTTACTTTTTGGTAATTTACTTATTTTTTTGTTCGTTTTTAATTCTTTGTATAAGTCATCTGGTTTTTTTAAAAATAATTTAGCAACACGTTTATCACTAATATCTATTTTTTTGTTTTTACAAGGTAAATTTGGTTTAAATACACATGTACTTGAACCTTCACCTATTAATTTGCCACCGGTTAAAATACCTCCCTTTAAATCTGTCATATAATTAATAATTATAAAATAAAATATAAGTTTATATTAATTATAATATGAGTCAAAAAATTTGTGGTGAAAATGGTATATGGAGAATTCATGATTTCAAATCTAATAAAAAATCATATATACTAGAATATATTGATGAAATTGAAAGTCATAATTGTCCATTAACTGAATGGTTTAAAGATAATTATTATATATTATCATCAGATAATAAATTTAAAAAAAATAAAGATTATTCATTTAATGATATTAAGAAATATATTAAAAATCATAATTATAATGAAGATTTAAAATTAGCAATTTTTAATCAAAGTAAATTTAGATTTCAAAATGATATGGATATTAAAAAAAGTAATAAATCTATATTAAATAATAAAGAAAGGCAAATTTTAGCAAATAAAACACAAATAATAAAAGATTATAAAGATTGTAAAGAAAAAAAAAATTATTGTTATGATTTTGATAATATAGATAGTATTAAAAGATTGTATAATTTTTTGAATATTAAAAATAAAAAAGATATTATTGTAAACAATTTACATAAAAAATATCCAATAATAATTGATATTATACAATTAGAAATTGATATTGGAAATATTACAAATGATGATATCAAATTAGATGGTCTTAAAAAAGAATTTAAACTTTTACAAAAAGAAATTAAAACTACTATAAATAATATATTAAATTTAAAAGATGATTATAATGATTATTTAGAATCAAAATTAACAAATATGGAAATTCAATTATATTTAGATTATATTGATGATTCAACTATCGGTGATAAAAATGATAATTATGCTAAATATGATCACAAAATGAATCCTTGGGATATTAATAATCTCGAATCATTATTTTCATCTTTTGAAAACAATCCAGAATTTAAAAGATGTATTGATGAAAAAATGACAAAAAATTCAAATAAATATTATGATAAAATTGAATATGACAACTTTATGAAAAGTATTGAAAATAGTAACGATAATTTTTTAGATATAATGGATGAAAATGATATCAATATGATTGAAAATATTTGTAAATCTTTTGAAGAATTAACACCATTTGATATTATGGATTGTTTAGAAAAAATAAATATAGATCCTATATTAACTAAAAAAATATGTGATGGTAATATAACATTACAAAGTGTTGATGTATTATTAATTGTATTAACTTTTTTTGGTATACATATTAATAGTGATAATATTAATGATAAAAATGTAGAAAAAGTAGAAGATCTTGTAGGTCGTATTACACCATATGTTCAAAAGATATTACGTAAAATATTAGATATGGGTGAATATTTTGAAAGTAATCATTGTGATAATGGAGTAAGTAATACAACTAAAGTATTAAAAAAATTTTATCATACATTATTTGATACTAAAAAATCAATAAGTTATCCATTTAGTGATTATAAGATAAAATGGAAATGGTTTAAAGATTTTAATAATCCTATTGGTAAGGTTATACTATTAGTTTTTGTTGCATTTATATTTGCACAAATTGTTAAACTATTTACTATGAAAGGTGAAGCATTACAAAAATAAAATATAT
>Ga0075480_10001237_pt1 | contig 16094 bp, 13 predicted proteins | sample DEB08_DNA_7_FD_81590 | JGI IMG/M metagenome (GOLD analysis project Ga0075480, IMG submission 81590) | Aqueous microbial communities from the Delaware River and Bay under freshwater to marine salinity gradient to study organic matter... | ecosystem: Environmental > Aquatic > Marine > Coastal ... | reverse complement strand
GACATATTGACTTTCAGGTTCGAGAATAAGCGGAATGAGTCACTTGGCGCAGAAAAATCTGCATCATAAGGATTCAGGATACCGTCATTATCTACATCGATATCGAGACTATTCGGAAGCCCATCTCCATCCAGATCAAACTCCGAAACAGCTCTTCCTAAAAAGCTCGAGACGCTAAAAGACGTGTTTTGCTGGCTGATAAGCCCTAAATTTCTACCATTGCCCTCTGGCACGCACTCAGAGCTGACTGGTGCAGATACCGAGGCATCCATTTGACGGCGTCCAAGACGCCGGCGAGGAGTGTAAAATCCGAGGGAGTTTTCTTGTTCATCGGTTACAAGCCTGAGCGCGCCTAAATTCACAACCCTTCTTTTATTACCACCTCCACGAGGCTTCCCCTTTTTGACTCCAACAAGTGCTACACTCTCAGGGCTAGAGCATACTCCAAGTCTTATCGCTTTTTTAACCGAATATACCTTTTTGCCGTTTTTGATACCCACTACAACTGGTCCAGAAAAAGTACCAATCTCATCACTTCGAAGGAGAACCCGAGCAGAGCTACCAGATATTTTGATCCGTTGACGTCCATCATTCTTAGAGACACTCACTTGACTGCCACTGGTAGCGAGGAGTTGCTGACCTTCAACCCTTGCCTTCACTGAAATCGCATTCGCTTGACTTATCCAGAGAACGCAGTAAATCAGAACAATAAGAGCGTGTTGAAGTTTCAATAGAAAACGAAAAGACATGGCAACTCCTTCGGTGCTACACAACCAATGCTCCCTGAATAGGGGCAAGTACCGTTACTCTAAAATGAGTTTTGCGCTGCGTCAGCCCACTAACCCGCAATATAGTAAAACAGCATTTCGGCAATGAGCCTTGTGTTGTTTCGAGGATTTCCCAAATCCTCCCTCCCTCATCATGAGGTCTCATCCACGGCCAAGAGAGCAACGGAGAGAACCAACGCAGCTATAACAAATTGAAATTACGCTCTCTTTCCAGACTTTCCGTGCGAAACTCATGTTTGTGGCATCTCGTTTTCGCAGCCGTAAGCCCCTAAAGTCTTTACATCCTTCTACGGGTAGGATACTCCATCTCTTCTCAGAATTCGCATTGGCGGTGTAGTATACCGAAAGGTCTGATGCAGAAACATCAGCTCATACCATCAAGGGTAAAACGCAATGGCTCTAACAAAGAAACAACTTACCGAACTTAAAGAACTTCTTATTGCTGACAAGAAAAGAATCCTCGACCAACTCTTGAAACGTCAAGATGATTCTCTCTCTGAGCTCAATGAACTCTCAGGTGATAGTGCTGACATCGCATCATTAGAAATCTCACAAGCCTCTCTGCACAAGCTTGGCAGTAGAGAACAGAAGCTTCTTGATAAGATTGAAAGAGCGTTAGCAAAGTTCGATGATGACTCGTATGGAATCTGTGAACTGACGGGAGAAGATATCCCCTATGCAAGACTGAAAGCTCGTCCTGTTGCTCAGTACACCGTTGAAGCCAAGGAGATGCTCGAAAGGAAAGAGCGTGGGTTTAGAAAAACCGAAGAGCTCGATTCATCAGAGGACTATTTTCCAGCAGACGACGACGAAGATTAAACTCGTTCCCGAGCTGACCTGTCTCGCTTTGTCTTAGCACTCTATTGCCTCTAGCATTCTATTGCCCACAGGACTCTATTGCCCACAGGACTGTATTCCTTTGAACGCTCGGTTGACTCTCCGATCACGTGGGAAGCCTTCTGCACGACCTTCCCGAGTAATGGTGGGATGCTCGCACACCCTTCCTCTTTGGCTTGAGAACATAGAGAGTCCCCTTTACTGGTATTGATAAACTTCAACATGCATCAGTGCTCACCACGTGGCGCAGAATAAGGGACGATTTCCATAACAGCTTAAAAGTACGGCAACCCATCAATGGCCGACTTGATCCCCCAACACATGTCCAAAAAACTTTCTGCCGCCTTGTCTTGCAAAAGAAGCAAGGAAAAGGAGCGCTACCAACGCTAGGGCTATGCTGCGGAGGGCAGGGAAAAGCCCCTGCTCGACATGGTGTACTTCCGATCCGAGATCGATAATACCAGAGTACTCTGGAAGCATGAGGTTCGTGACCACCCCTGCCATCAACGCGAGGAGCAACATTAACGCAGCAAAAAGAAATGCTATTTTTTTACCGTGAAGCTCCGATAAAATTCCAAAAGTGCTTATGTTTGTAGCAGGTCCAGTGAGAAGGAATGCGAGTCCTGCACCGGGTGATACCCCTGCAACAAGCAATGCAGCAACCAGCGGAGTAGCACCTGAGGCACACACATACACAACCATTCCGATACCACTAAAGAGAAACACCTCTAGTATGGGATGAAGTTGAGAAATCCCAAACTCTTGGACTACAGGTCCTGCCATGGCAGCAAGTACTAGCCCAAGTAACATCCATGGTGCTGTCGTATCTACAAGTTCGACTAACGCAAAATGAGCTCCTCTTTTTATCCTCTGATTCAATGACGGGGGAAGAGCCTCATTCAAAACTGGCAGCGTCTTTCTTTGGGTGATGAACCGTGAAACGATCGCTGCTACCACAAATGCAATCAATGCACTCGCAACTAGGCGTATTACCATCAGCTCCTTCCCGAGGAGAGGAAGAGACAGGAAGACCGCATCAAGCCCCAACTCAGGCGTCGCTATCAAGAAAGCAACCGCAGCAGCAGGTGGAGCACCTTTCTTCACTAACGCTTGGTAGTATGGCAATACGCCACAACTACAGATTGGAAGGGGCAGCCCTACCATCATTCCCTTCGCTGCCTGACGCACCCTGCCACCTTTTCTCATCCATTGCACAGAGCTTTCAGGGAAGAATCCATAAATAAAAATGCCAGCGAAATAGGCAAACAGAAGCGCTGGCGCACTGTCAGAGGCCAATGCCAGAAAACTGCTGAAAAAAGAGACCTCACTATGGTGATGACCATGAGAGGCGGGCATAGAGAAAAAGATAAAAGTTAATAGGAGAATTCCTAAAAGATTCCCTATTCCCTCGTTACTGATCCACTTCTCTACCCCCCGAGCTGGCTCTCCCAAAAGAGCGTGCGCATCATTATGACCTGACCCATGAGCTTCTGCTCCATGACCCTCATGCATATGGTGATGCTCATCTCCATGCAAATGAAAGCGAAACAAAACAACATGCAGTATAGAACCCGCAACAAATGCCTCTACCCAAGGGAAGGTATATTCCAAAGATTGCACTACGGGGCTGCCTGCAAGAACGTATCCTCCAAAAGTCGCCACAACAGCACAGGTAAGAGCAAGAAAAGCAATTGGAATTCCAAAGCGAGGCTTTAAAAGCCACCAAAGAGTAAGTCCAACAGGAAGTCTATGGATGACAATAGCAGGAGCAAGAGAAATCAAAGACGTGCGAGATGAACTCACGATTCCTTCCCCGTGATTCAACGCAAGGGCAGCACCATCAATCGAGGTATGAATCAGAAACCCAACTGCCCCAAGAATCATGGTGGCGATGTGCACTTCGTGCTCAATACGCTGAAAGAAACGCTCCAAAAAAAGCGGTCCAAAGAGACCGAGTGCAAGCACTCCAAGGGTTAAAAATCCAAAAGACTCATCCGACTCCGCCAGAAGATGGATGATTAACAGCCCGCTGATTGAAACAAATACAAAGCCATCGATCGCGTTAAGAGCCCGCGGACTACGGTTCACCAACTGGTAAAGAAGTGGCCCGGCGAGCAGGGCAAGACAGGCAAAAACAAGCATGATCATAGGTAATTACCTGAGTCTACTGAAAAAAAGTTCCAAAGAGAAGTTCCGCTCAAAAGGCTATTACTTTACTTAAAAAATAGAAGGCGTTAGACTACTTTGTTGAAAACGCAACCACAATAGAACAGCGTCACTATTCCCTAGGGTGGCATCAAAGTAAGATTAATATGTATTCAACTCCACAAGGCGATATCCCCTCTCCTGAAAGACCTGGGAAAAAGGCAACGCTTGAAAACATAAATAATCTTGATCGTAGCGATGTAGAGTTCATCCTGTCTCCGAGTGGACTCGCTCGAATTGGGAAGTCTCCTGATACCCTCTCTCCTGAAGAAGTGAAAGCCCTGAGTAAACGTATAACTGAACTTACAAAAGAAGTAGGACAAGACTCAATTCCCGTTCACTCAGGGAATGGAAGCTTTCAACTACGACCCAATAGCCCGCAGTGGAAGCGCGCTCTTGAAGATATGCGAGAGTTCGATAACTTGCACCGGAGCTCACTTGAAGAACAACTGTTTAAGGCATCCAGCCAAGAGGGCCCCAGAGCAGACTTCTCGAATGTACGATTTTTTGCAATCGGTCTTGCGAATAATTACGCTGAGAGAACAATCTCTGCCATCCGCGCTAACCTTGGCCGAGAAGCAGACGCCCAAAATGTGAAGCTCTCGCACTGGACTCCTGTCAGGTATGCAGACGGGGGAGAAAACTTTCGACTGCCAAATGTTAGAAAGAATCACCTCGTCATCTTTATTGATCCCTCCAAAAGCCCAAACCTTTGCATTGGAGAATTAAGCGGCTTCTGCACTGCTGCGAAACAAAATCACTGCAGTGATATCACGGTAATTTCTCCCTATTTTCCAATGCGTAGCGACCGACCTACTCGTGATATACGTGAAGCCGCAATGTATCCCGAATATATAGCGCGGCTCAAAGCGGTCGGAGTAAACAGGCTGCTGACATTTGACCCCCACTTTAAACAATTTGGTCTGGTGTCTGATGGAAACTTCAAAATCGAAGCTGTTTTTCCCTCCGCTGCCGTCTTACCGTATATGCAAAAACACCTTAAACTGCGAAACGGAGTGAATGGAGTAAACTGGCTCAGGGGAAGGTCTCTATTTCAACAACCTTCGGTTGGATTCATTAGTCCAGACAACTCCGCATATGCGAGGAATAAATTCCTCGGAGATCTGATTGGGATAGAACAAGCAGAGGTCGCAGTTGTAAAAAAGAGGAACGATGCTAGTGTCGATAGTCGGCTCTTAATGGATAAGAGCACTGAGCTCCCCGTCATTGCTCTCGGCTCAGATGATATCGGTTCCTCCCTCTCCTCTATGATCCTAGCAGGAGCACTTGCCAAGCATGGGCATCTCACAGAATCTGAAAGACAGCAGATTCTTGATGATCCAACTCAGAAACTGAGAAGAAGGCGATTTACCGGTTCGAAATTATTCATCGGAATGGTTTCTCATATGCAGGCTGTTGGTGAGTTTGCTGAAAAAGCACTTTCCTCGCCCTATGTTGATGCTTGGGTTATTACCGACACGTGCTCGTTAGTCGATATTCCCATGGGAAAATTCGGTCCGACTGGACCATTCGGAAATCGTATTCATGCTGTATCAACGGCCCAGATTACCGCTGATGCTCTCCAAATGCTCTTTGCGAAGCCGAATGGATTTGATCCCTCTATCAGCCGCCTCTCAAAGGCCCTCATACATCCAAAAGACGTCCTCTCTCTTTACGGAAGCGCCGAAAAAAACATCTCTCACCGATATACTGATTAAGCCAAGCGCTCCGCTCTCGGGTTCTTTCCGAACCAATCGAGAAAACATCTTGATACATCCCGAAATCCAACCAGGTTACGAGAGGAAATCAGGATACGAGGGAAACCTCTAACAGCAATCATGCCGCCTGCTCAGCTTCCTTTTTTCCGGGATAAGCAAATAACTGACCATCTTGCACCTGACCTACCGCCACTTGATCCTGAATAGTGAGCAATTCATCCATTAAGCGGAATGATGTAAATAAATCCTCTTGAGCATATTCTCGATGCGGGAGACTAAAACCACGAGCTTTTACTGATTCTGAGATATCGACACCATCACTCCTTAGAATTTGAAATTCTCTTGCGAGAGCAATAATCCAGAGACAGTCAACTTCAAACTTCGAACTCCTTACCCCCTGCAGGAGCACCGCTTCACAGAGCGAGGCCGCTTCATCATCATCACCAAGCTCAAATGATAACAAGACCTTTTGATGGAGCAGTGCTTGTGGCAGCGGTTCGATCTGCAAAGATTCGAGATATTCTTGCATTTGATCAAGATGGCCAGTTGCGAGCAACAAATTTGCGTGCCGTGCACTCTGCTCCACATTTCTTCCTAAATCCCGAAGCGCCAGCTCAGAGTTACAAAGTGCTTCTTCTTCCATTCCTAAACGAAAAGCAATCGTAGAAAGGCTAAGAAGAACATTCCTCCTAATTGAATCATATTTTTCTGGTGTAGCAGCTGTCACTATCACTTCAAGAATTTTATGATAAAACCTCTTGGCGGATTCATAATCACCTTCACTGACTGCTAGACGAGCCACCGCGCCCAAAACTCGCATATCTCCTGGACTTTTTAAGAGCAGATGGCGTAGAAGTGCTTTCGCCTCACTATATATTCTTTGTTCACCCAGTACCGTTGCCAGATTGAGCTGCACGTCAAAATTCTCAGGAGAATAAAAGAGCGCCTTTCGAAACGAGAATTCAGCATTGATAAAACGACCTTGGTTGGCATACCCAAGCCCATCCCTAACCGCTTCGATCAGAGCACTGTCGTTAACTGAAACATATGGGCTTGTGGAAGATTGCGAAGGCGGTAGCGCACACCCATAGCCGAATAAGAGAAAGAGAAATGTAGAAAAAATAATTCTCACAACGATAACTTCTTAAAAATTACTTCAGGGATAAGCCTAATACAAAGAAGTATCCAGCGCCAAAACCACGGTAAGTATACAATATCAGCACCTCTATCGATTGCCTTTACAATTCCTTCAGCCACTCTTTCAGGCTCTGCAAACAATGGCCCCTTGGGCAAGTGAGCTGTCATAGGGGTATCCACAAAACCGGGACGAATATCGATAATGCGAATAGGGGTACTACCAAATCGATTCCTTAATCCCTGGAGGAAAAGAGAAAGTCCTCCCTTAGCTGCTCCATAGATGTAGTTCGATTTTCTTGCCCTGTCACCTGCAACAGAGGTGATGACAGCAAGCGTGCCTCTCCCTTGCTCCTCAAACCACTGAGTTACCTCTGTAGCGATACACATAGCACTCATCAGATTCACTTCATAACTCTGCCATATCAGCGTCCACGAATTCTGTATATCTTGCTGATTGGGTAATACACCATGTGCGACTAATACCGTATCAACGACAGAACTCAATTTTGAATTTTGTGTAAAAAACTCTTGGATATCCCCTATCGCTGCAAGATCGAGTTGATAATACTGGACATCATTTGCACCGCGCATCAAGAGATCTTGCGATATAGCCCCCAATTTCTCTTGATTTCTTCCAACAAGAATAATACTCGCTTTTTGCTCGGCATACTTTCTTGCAACACACTCCGCAATCCGAGAGGTAGCGCCAAAAATGAGAATCGATCGAGTCATTACTTCTAGCTCCTAGATATTTTGCATCCTACGCCAGAAAGAAGAAGAAAACTTCGGATCTTTCCATCGCTTAAATTCCTCTAGTCTTGGAAAAAACTTTTGGAAACTCTCAGGTCGCATACATGCATCTTTTGCTGGATACAAAGCACCATCATATCCACAGACCAGCTCTTCAAGTTGGTGAAAAAGCCTGAGGGTTGAAGCACCCTCCATCGGAAAATCCAGGCACAGCGTCACTCCAGGTCGTGGGAAACTTAACATTCCTGGCGAGCGGATTTCGCCAAACTCCTTGATCACAGCGAGGAAAGACGCCTTTCCATTCTCAACGACTCGCTCAAGAATCGCTCCAATTCCCTCCTCTTTCTTCTCAACAGGAATCACGCACTGAAACTGCAGGAATCCACCTCTGCCGTAAATCTTATTCCACCCTCTAACACTGTCCAAGGGATAGAAAAATGGGCGGTAATGCTCACGTGTCACTTTTATCTTCTCTCGCTGACGATGATAATACAGGTGATTAAAAAGAGAGACTGTCTTCCTGCTTAAAACAAAACGGGGAAAAGAAACGGGGACACTGAGAAAAGAACGTCGAGCCGTCCTTAAGAGCTCACTCGAAGATTGAGCAGGACTGTGGTTTCCCCGCATGAAGTGGCCCCTTCCAAGGTGCGGAGACCGATTAACACAATCAATCCATGCCACGGTGTAATCATAGCTTTGATCCGATTCTGAAGCTATTTCAAAGAACTCTTCATAGCGATCAAATTTTATTGTCTCGACGTCAAAATATGGGGATTCTATCCGCTTCAGTTGAAGGGTTATAGTTCTTATGAGTCCCGTTAGTCCGAGTCCAGCGACTGTCGCTGCGAAAAGGTCTCCATGAGCCTCACGACTACACACAACAACCCCCTCTTCTGAGCGCTCAAGCTCTATGCTCAAAACATGTCGGCCGAAAGTGCCCGCGCAATGATGATTCTTCCCATGGATATCATTCGCAACTGCTCCACCCAAGGTGACAAACTGAGTGCCAGGACTAACGGGCAAAAACCAACCTTTTGGGACGGCAAAGCGAAGAAGCTGCTCAAGCGTCATGCCTGCTTCAGCTTCAAGAACTCCAGTGCTGGGATCAAATGTGATGATTCGATCAAGAAGTCCAGTGGTGAGCAGCGCTCCTTCATCATTGAGGCAGACGTCCCCATACGAGCGACCCTTACCGAAGGGAAGGAGGTTTATCTGCTTGTCTGTAAATTCAGAGAGAAGCGTCTCTGTCCGCCATTGGAGCGGATGCTCATGATGAATAGCCGTGGGATACCGTCCCCATGAGCAACTGCCTTCTCGGAATGAATACGCACTGTCAATTTCGGAACGGTTCATGAGGGATTTTCCCTTTCCTCTAAAGGCTAAGCCAGTGTACTTGCTAACAGCATTATTCCTAATGCCAGTCCAAACACGAGGTAACTTACCCGATCTCGCAAAGCAAACACTATCGGATCTTCATGCACCTCGCCTCTACGAGCAAGGAGCCAAATGCGCGTAATCCAAAAGAGGAGTACTGGACAAAGAAGCCATAAGAAGGCAGGCGCCTGATATAGCTTCGTTACAGTCGGAGAATTAATATAGAGTGCAAGCACGAGAACAGAGAGATATCCACTGACGGAACCGAAAATGGCCATCTGCTCAATGTCGTCAGCTTGATATCCACGACCAACTGTCTGTGTGAGGTTTCTCTTCGCAAGTCCTAACAACTCAGATAGTCGCTTCATGCATGCAAGACTGAAAAAGATAAAGAGAGAGAACGTCAGTAACCACTCCGAGACCAGCACTCCGGTAGCAGCGCCACCTGCAATAATCCGAACGGTATACAATGAAGCCAAAGTAACAACATCGAGGACCGCAACTGTTTTTAACGCAAGAGAATATGCCGATGTAAGAATAAAATATCCAATCAATACCAAGGAGAACTGAAGCGGGAGAAGCGTCGAGAGGGCTAGTGCTGTTACAAGCAAGGCGATACCAGTACCAATAGCAAATGGTATTGAGATATCTCCTGCTGCCAGCGGCCTCTTCTTTTTCAAATGATGTGCTCTATCATTCTCGACATCGCCAAGATCATTGAAAATGTACACCGCTGAAGCCGTCATAGAAAAAAGGAGGAATGCAATACAGGCTTGCCCCATCAGCTGAACTTCTGAGATTCGATGCGCCATCAAGATAGGCAAGAATATGAGGAGATTCTTGACCCATTGATGTATCCGTAACATTCGAAGCCCTGCAAAAGGCTTGCGACCAGAAGAAAACCGCTTCGCGTTTGGATGCAGTGCCAAAGCGCTCTGAGTGAGACGAGCTCGAGACTCTACAATTCCCGCACCGCTTGCACTCTTCCATACAGAAAGGTCGGCTCCTGAGTCGCCAATATATTCATAGACCTGAAATCGTTCTCGCAAAAAGGTTGCCTTATTTTCTCCCTTTAAATTCCTTTCAGCCGTCGTTGCATGAACCTCATCAAACAGACCGAGATGACCAGCAACCCCTTCTGCTACACGAGCATGACTCGCTGTAGCCAGAATAATTTTCCTGCCGCGTTCACGCTCCTGTTGGATATACGCAAGTACATCTTCGCGATACGGCAAGAGCTCAAAACGAGGAAGCACCTCTTCTGCTATCCACGCCTTACAACATGAACGACCTTTCAGCAGGGAAATGAACAACTCGAAAATGCGCCACGGACTCTTCCAGAGTAGCAGTACGATGCTTTCAAAGAAGAGATCGGTTTTTACAAGCGTCCCGTCGAGATCAACACACAAAGGTACCGCTACGTTTGCTGTTGAGGAATCGCTCCCCTGCTCCCTCTGTGTGCTTTGATGCTCCACCAAATCTACTTCCAAACATTGTACTTAATGATCGCATAAATTGCGCGAACTCCGTCTCGCCAGCCTATCTTCTTTCCCTCTTCATACGTTCGGCCATAATACGAGATACCAACCTCATAAACACGCCATCGTCCTTTGGCTATTTTGGCAGTAATCTCTGGTTCAAAGCCAAAGCGATTCTCCTCTATGGTGATTCCAGCAAGCACCTCCTTTCGAAAGAGCTTGTAGCAGGTCTCCATATCAGTCAGGTTAATGTTCGTAAACATATTCGATAAGAGCGTAAGTACTCTATTTCCGATCATATGCCAGAAATAAACTACTCGATGAGGGCCGCTTCCCATAAAGCGAGAGCCGAAAACAACATCAGCTTTATCCTCAAGAATTGGGCCTAAGAGAATTCCATACTCTCGGGGGTCATACTCTAGGTCAGCATCCTGAACAATGATCACATCCCCAGTTGCGTGCTCAAATCCAGTGCGAAGAGCCGCTCCCTTTCCCTGGTTTTGATCATGATAAATAACTCTTGAAACGCGGGACTCCATCTCATCGCGAAGAATCTGCCTCGTACCATCAGTCGAACAATCATCAACGATGATCAACTCTGGCTCTACGATGCCATCTACAAAGACCGGACTCTCCTGAACCACCTTTACAATCTCATGGATCGTGTGACGTTCATTATAGCAGGGGATGATGACCGATAATTTCATTATTAATCTCCCGTAACGCCTTAATCTTACTCAATCTCTCTTCAAAAAGTCTACTTTCTTAGCACCATTCAAGATGGGCACTACGATGATTGCTCTTTCTCAAGCCAATACCGGTACAGGTCACGCAGCGACTCTCTTAACTCCCGTTTTGGCATCCAATTACACGCGGTGTGAATCTTGTCGTAAGACCCCCGCACTTCCACCACCTCGGCTGGGCGCATGCGTTCCGGATCTTGTTGAATCTCGACTGAAATACCACTCTCTTCTATCAGAATGTCGAGCAGCTCTTGAATCGAAGGGGCTTTTCCCGAGCAGAGATTATAATTCCCTGCTTCTACCCCTAAGAGCGAAACATAGCCATCGATGATATCTCGCACATCAGTAAAATCACGCCGTGCTTCAAGATTCCCAACGCTGAGTTGAGGCGGCTGTTTGCCAACGGCAATTCGCGCCAGTTGAGAGGCAAACGCAGCTGTTACAAACTTCTCTGACTGGCCTGGACCAAAGTGATTGAATGGTCGTGCTATCACGATTTGCAGTCCAGTACGACGTCCAAAATAGCACAATGCGTCCTCTGCCTGAGCTTTTGTTAGGCTGTACGGATTCATTGGTCGTAACGGCTGTTCCTCGCGAATTGGGAGCTCATCGTCAGAGATTGCGCCGTAGACTTCACCCGAACTCGCAAAGATCATCCGAGCTTCGGGACAATGGTCAGCAAGTGCTTGGCACACATTGAACGGCCCTTGCACATTCACTGACAACGCTCGTTCAAAATGAGCGGCAGCATCTGGTGCGAAAGCTAGCCCCGCAAGATGATAGACGCAATCTGGGCGAAGTTCTCCGATTAACTCGCCGCACGCCATCTTGTCAGTTACATCAAGCTCTACCACGCTGGAAGCGAGGCTTTTTAAAGACTCCCCTTCACAGGCCGCCCTATCACCTAACGCGTGGCTATGGACCGATGCCACAACCTCATGCCCACCAAGATCCTGGAGCGCCTTCACCAGATACGGACCTACGAAACCACACGCTCCTGTGACGAGAATCCTCATGATCTGGCTGCTCTTTTTCTTCGCTTACGCTTTGGATTGATGCCGCTCGAGGTCTGCATCAACCATCATTGTAATCATCTGTTCAAAGCTTACTGAGGGCTCCCACCCAAGCTCTTCTTTTGCCTTGCGACAGTCACCGACGAGAAGATCTACTTCAGCAGGACGAATAAACGCTTTATCAATCTTAACATACTGCTCCCAGTCAAGACCCACATGAGAAAATGCAACTTGAACAAGCTCGCGTACCGAATGCATTTCACCCGTAGCGATCACATAATCATCCGGCGTCGACTGCTGAAGCATCAACCACATCGCTTTTACATAATCACCAGCGAATCCCCAATCACGCTTCGCATCCAGATTCCCAAGACGGAGTTCATCTTCGAGGCCAAGCTTAATTTTTGCTACCCCATCTGTAACCTTACGGGTCACGAACTCAAGACCTCGCCTTGGAGACTCATGGTTGAAAAGAATTCCTGAAACCGCGAACAGTCCATACGACTCTCGATAATTCACGGTAATGTAGTGCCCATACACTTTAGCAACACCATACGGTGAACGAGGATAAAACGGGGTAAGCTCTGACTGAGGGGTTTCTCTTACTTTGCCATACATTTCAGAGCTAGAGGCTTGATAGACCCTTATATTTCTATCTACAAAACGAACCGCCTCAAGTAAGCGCGTTACACCCACAGCCGTGAACTCTGACGTCAAAACTGGCTGCTTCCAACTCGTTGGAACGAAACTTTGCGCCGCCAGATTGTACACCTCAGAAGGCTTTGTCTCTTGCAAGACAGAGATCAAAGAGAACTGATCAAGGAGATCTCCCTGAACAAGCTCTATCTTATCTTTCAGGTGTGCAATTCGTTCACACTTCTCCTCAGAGGAGCGGCGTACCATTCCAAAAACTCTATATCCTTGCTCCAAAAGAAACTCTGCCAAGTACGAACCATCCTGACCTGAGACTCCTGTTATGAGAGCTACCTTTTGCGCCATCTCTATCCTCCTGAAAACGCCTAAAAATTTGTGCCCTGACTATATAATTGCCAAGAGAAAAGTCGCAACCTTGCGACAGAGTTTTCGATAATCTGTGCCTTTTCAAAAGAAGTTGAAAGAAACAAATTCCAGAAAACTCCTAATAGCATAATGATTTTAGGGGGTTGTGTGAGCACAGTCCTATGACCGCGCTAGATGAGCTCCTCCCGCTTTTGCTTCTTCAGATACTCAACGACTTTCTTCACATCCTGCACTCGAGAACGAGGGCACACTAACGTGGCATCTTTCGCATCAACCACAACAAGGTCTTCTGTGCCAACAAGAGCTACAAAGCGACCTGAATCCGAGGAAACAATATTGCCAGAGCCATCGAGAGAGATGCAATCACCTTTTAAAAGGTTACCCTCAGAGTCACCTTGAAAATGCTCCGCCCATGCGTCCCATGAACCGACATCATTCCACCCATAATCAAAGGCCTCTACCACCTTCACATTCTTTGCGTGTTCCATAATGCCAAAGTCGACCGATATCGATTCAATACGCGAATAAAGCCCCTCAACAACATCTGTTACCTGCTCACATTCAGCTGGAAACTCCACGGCACAAAACTCAGCATACATCTCTGGCAAAAAGCGCTCTAACGCGTCTAGAAAAACCTCAGGTCTCCAAGCGAACATTCCACTGTTCCAGTAAAAATCACCACTCTCAATATATTGCCTTGCTCGCCGCTCGTTTGGTTTTTCAAAAAATCGCTTTACCGAGTAAACCCTTCCTCCGCTATTTGTTCCACTGCTTTCTTGTTCCAAGGGCGCGCCCCTCTGAATATAGCCGAAGGCAGTATCAGGACGGTCAGGTTGAATACCTATGGTAACGAGCTCATCACTCGATGCCGCAAGAGCTGTCGCTGCCTGCAGTGTCTGGATTAATTTTTCATCACTTTTCACCGCATGGTCAGCTGGCAACGCGATCATCACTCCATCGAAACCTTGATCCGAAAGCCATTTCGCTCCCAGAGCGATTGCCGCTGCCGTATTTTTCCCGAAAGGCTCAGCTAATATCTGCACTCCAGGAGTATGCTCTTCCACCAATGATACTAAGTGCTGAGCGGTAATAACGACTATGCGCTCACGAGGGATGAGTGGTTCAAGTCGTTTGACCGTTGCCTGAATCAAACTATCACCGCTTTCTCCAAGCGAGAGAAACTGCTTCGGAAAGTCTTTTCTACTCAAGGGCCAAAACCGAGCCCCCTGCCCTCCAGCAAGAATTACCGCCGCTACCTCAGTCGTCATTGTTCTCTCCTCCATAGTTCGTCTCTTGGGCTACTTGTTCAAATGATACCCGTCCAAGCTCCTGTAGATGTGCGCGAAGTCCTTCTTCCCAATCAATAACCACCCCCGAGATAATCCGATCTAGCTTGGAGCAATCAAGCACCGAGTACCGAGGTCTTCTTGCTGGGGTAGGATAATCACGAGTAGTAATGGGATGAAGGATAGCTGGTGCCTGAGTAGAGAACTGAGCCATATTCCTAATCGCCTCGGCAAACTGATACCACGTAATAGCACCACGTGAGGATGCATGGAGATAGCCCGTTATCTCTTTTGAAGAGAGCTCCAACAACACATGGGCCAACCAACCAGCCCACGTTGGAGCCATGTATTGATCGTTTACTACTGATAGCTCCTCTCGCTCCTCAAGTAGCCGGAGAATCGTGTGTACAAAATTTGCTCCATAGGCTCCATGAAGCGACGATGTGCGAACAACGAGCGTTCCCTCCGGATACACCTCTAACGCAGCTAACTCGCCAGCTCTTTTAGAGGCTCCATACACATTACATGGGTCACTGGGGCTTTCCTCTTTTATCGGTTCACAGAGCTGCTGCTGCGAGTCACCCCCGAATACATAATCAGTGGAAACGGTAATGAGTCGAGTGGAAAACTCCTTCGCTGCAATCGCAAGGTTTTTGGCCCCTCCTTCATTAACAGCAAACGCAATCTCTCGCTCCTCTTCTGCCTTATCAACAGCGGTATACGCTGCGCAATTTACTACGACGTCAGGCGCCTCCCGCTGAATGATATCACGCACAACTTCAAGAGAAGTAACATCACCATGAATCTCGTCAAAACCGACGACCTGATGTGGGCTGATCCCAGGGGCTAGCAATTCCTTTCCAAGCTGCCCTGAAGCACCAAAAATACACAGCTTCATTAGGACTCCGTGGAGGAAGTTGTGTGGCGCGCGCCGTAGTGCTTCTCATAAAACTGCTGATAAGAGCCACTGATAATAGCCTGCCACCATGCCTCGTTGTTCTCATACCACCGAATGGTTTCAGCAATGCCGTCTGCGAATGACACTTGAGGCTTCCATCCTGTTAGCCGATTTAATGCGGAGCTATCCACGGCATACTTGCGATCGTGCGCAGGTCGATCGGTTACATGCTGAATGAGAGACTCTGGTTTCCCAAGCGCACTGAGAATCTGCCTGGCAACATGAATATTAGTAAGCTCTGCCTCCTCAAACCCACCGATATTGAACACCTCCCCCACCACGTCATGCTCTGCCAACTCAAGAAGCGCTCTGCAATGATCCGTAACGTGTATCCAACTTCTCATCTGCTTTCCATCCCCGTAGAGCGGAAGTGCTTCATCCCGCATAGCGCGCGTGATAAAGAGAGGGATGAACTTCTCTGGGAACTGGTACGCTCCGTAATTGTTTGTACAACGGGTTACTACCGCCGGCAGCCCGAGTGATTTGTGTGCAGCCAGCACCATGAGATCGGAAGACGCTTTCGACGCTGAGTAAGGGCTTGAGGGAACTATAGGATAGTCCTCAGTTGCTCGATCCTCTGGCCCCATCGAACCGTAGACCTCATCAGTCGAAACATGTACAAACCGCTTCACCCCACTTTGAAGCGAAGCATCCACTAAATGCTGAGTTCCAAGAACGTTAGTCGCGGCAAAAGTACTCGCTGCATACAGAGAGCGATCAACATGACTCTCTGCTGCAAGGTGAAAAACAATATCATACTGGGCATCTTGAAAAACTTCTTGAACAT
>Ga0075480_10001234_pt1 | contig 16120 bp, 16 predicted proteins | sample DEB08_DNA_7_FD_81590 | JGI IMG/M metagenome (GOLD analysis project Ga0075480, IMG submission 81590) | Aqueous microbial communities from the Delaware River and Bay under freshwater to marine salinity gradient to study organic matter... | ecosystem: Environmental > Aquatic > Marine > Coastal ... | reverse complement strand
GTCGGAGGCCTTACATCTAAAAAGTTACTTCTTCTTGGCAAATAAAATGATGAAATTTGCTGAAAAATCTCACATCCACACGTAGTTCGATATTTTGAAATAAGAATCGTATGATTTAGATTAGAGTATATTGACAATGTCGAAAACCTGACAATTTACAGCAATCTAAATTTAAGTTCAAAAGAATTCCCCTCAGATCTCAAAGTTAGATCTCTAGAGTTTAGTGGTACTACGATTCAAGGCCAGTTGATCATAACTACACAAGACACTTACAGCAACAGCTTCGATTTCAGCAACTTTGACTTGAACGACTTTCCTGTAATGCCTACCGTCAAGGAGCTTCACCTTGAGGGTAGTAATATAAAGTCGCTCAACTTTTTAAAGAAGTTTCCTAATTTAAATTCTTTATCTCTAGCTGGATCTGACATCGTCAATCTGGATGGACTGCAACAATGTGACAATCTAAAAAAGCTAGACTTATTGAATACTAAAATTACCAACGGTGATAAAATAGCTGAGTTAGATAAGATTAAAAAACTAAATCTAACTAATACACACATTAAGGACTTTTCATTTCTTAAAAAAGTTCATTCGCTCGAGACTCTAAACCTTCATGGGACTTTGTTTTCTGACTGCAAGCTTTTAAATCATTTACAAAACTTAAAGGAACTGAGGATCTCATACACAAATGTAACTTCGATCAAGGGAATCAACTTCTCTCAACTTGAAACTCTTTTTGTCGATGGAGAAAATAACATTCCAAATGAATCACTTATGGAAGTAATCAAGAAACACCCTAAGTGTTCAGTTATTTGGCTCTAAATAGAAAAAGACTCACCACAGCCACAAGTGTTTGAGGCATTTGGATTTTTAAAGACAAAGCCTTTGCCTTCGAGGCCGCCCTCGTGATCAAGCTGAATACCTTTTAGGTAGATAGTACTTTTTGGGTCTAAGAGAACACGAACACCATCGTATTCGATTATGTTGTCGCGTTCTTTTTCGAAATCGAAAGTAACTGAGTAAGAAAAACCAGAACAACCGCCACCTTTAACACCAAGACGAAGACCTTTGCCATCTTCTTCGTTCACTAGCAGCTCTTTAACTTTTGCTAAAGCTTTTTCTGTTACAGTAACCAGCTGATTATCACTCATAGTTATCTCCTATTCCTGAACCGTTTCAACTTCGACTTCTGGATTAAACTCATCTCTTAAGAAGTTTTTGATAGCCATCAAAGTTCCCATTGAAGAACTTGGGCAAGTCATACATGCACCTTGATATTGTACATAAACTTTATTTTCTTCTTCGTTGTATTCTTTCACAACTATATCACCACCATCACCCTGAAGTCCAGGTCTGACAGTTCTATCTAAAATCTCTTCAATCTCTCTGACTTTTTCTGGAAGATTTGCTCTGCGCTCTTCTTCGTCTATGCCGCATTTGAAATTTGGATCGTGAGTTTCAATATTTTCATGCATGATTGCAATGAAAGCATCCTCAACATCTTCCCAATCACCATCACCATTTTGTGTGGCTGTTATAACGTTTTCAAAGAAGTGAAGTTTAGTGATACACTCGATATCGAACAACTTTTTAGCAAGAGGATTATGCTCACATTCTTCAGGACCATTGTAACTGACTTTACCCTTAGTCTTCACGTCTTTGTTAAAGATAAATTTCATAGCCATAGGATTCGGCGTCGGTTGAGTAAAATATTTAAGATCCAGAACTGACATGATCTACTCCGTAGAAACTACTTTTTCGTTATCTAATGCAGCTTTTAATGTGTGCCAAGAAAGAGAAGCGCATTTAACTCTTGCTGGATATTCCCAAATACCTGAGAAAATCGTTAATTTACCTAGCTTATGCTCATCTTCTTCAGGATTGAGTTTACCAGTAACTAAAAGGTGAAACTGCTCAAATAGCTCTCTAGCGTCTTCTTCTTTTTTACCTTTTAAAATCTCAGTCATCATTGAAGCTGCTGATTTTGAAATAGCACAACCACTCCCCTGAAATGAGATATCTTGAATGATATTGTCGTCATCAACAACTGCGTATACGTCAAGATTATCGCCGCAAAGTGGATTGTGGCCTTCAGCAAAGTGGGAAGGATCTTCGATAATTCGAAAATTCTTGGGATTCTTGTTATGAGACAGAATCATCTGCTGATACAGCTCTCTCATCTCATTATTCATGAAAACATTTCCTTAATTTTTATGATGCCTGCTGCTAGCTGATCAAAATCTTCTTTCGTGTTATAGATAGAGAACGATGCACGAGCTGTAGCTGGAATTCCAAAGTGCTTCATAACTGGTTGAGCACAATGGTGACCAGTCCTAATAGCAACTCCTTCATGATCGAGAAGAGTTCCAATATCATGAGGGTGAACATCATCCATCCAAAATGATATAACGCCGGCTTTCTTTTCAGCTGTACCTATAATTTTCAGGCCATCAATATTTCCTAGTACCTCAGTTCCGTACTTAAGAAGCATTTCTTCTTGTTCCAGAATATATTCCCACCCCAAGGCATTTATATAGTCAACTGCTGCTCCTAAACCGATAACACCTGCTATGTTTGGTGTACCAGCTTCTAAACGAGCAGGAAGTTTATTGTAAATTGTCTTTTCAAAAGTAACTGAAAGAATCATATCACCGCCACCTTTCCAAGGAGGCATCGCTTCTAGGATGTCTTTTTTACCGTACAGTACTCCGATTCCTGTAGGTCCAAACATTTTATGTCCAGAGAAAGCCATAAATTCACAATCAAGTTCTTGAACATCAATTGCAGTATGAGCGACAGTTTGTGCTGCATCTAAAAGCACAGGGACTCCATACTCTTTGGCTTTGGCAATCATCTCTCTTACAGGGTTTATAGTTCCAAGCGCATTGGAAATATAAACGACTGATAAAAATTTTGTTTTTTCATTGATAAGTTTTTCAAACTCTTCGTAAATGAGTTCACCTTTATCATTAAGAGGAACAACCTTTAAAACAGCTCCAGTTTGCTCACAAAGCTGCTGCCAAGGAACAATGTTAGAGTGGTGTTCCATGCCTGTGATCAATATCTCATCACCTGCTTTGAAGTTTGCGCGACCATAACTCTGAGTTACTAAGTTTATAGAGTCAGTTGTTCCACTTGTAAAAATGATCTCGGCAGTTTCTTTGGCGTTGATGAAAGCACGAATTTTCTCACGAGCACCTTCATAATCTTTTGTCGCCATTTCACTTAAGTGATGAACACCACGGTGAATATTAGACGTTTCCATCAAATAATGTTGTGCAAGTTTATCAACAACTGATTGTGGTTTTAGCGTAGTAGCAGCATTATCCAAGTAAGCTAGGCGCTTGCCATGTATCTCTCTCCCTAATATTGGGAAGTCTTCTATCACCTGCTTTTGAACTACCATTTTCTTTGTTAATCCTGCTTAATTCAAGTACGTCATCTAAGAGCTTTATTAAAAATAAAGTCCTGACATATAGTCACCTTCGCAACAAATGCAAGTTAGCCTGAAAAATAAAGTAAGTCAAAAAAATACTTATTTAAATAGCTGAGTAAAATTTTATGACTTTCTAGCTATGAAAAGAAGTGAGTCAGATTCATCTTCATCTGACAATAGTGAGAAGGTTCTTGAAAGCCATTGAAGCTCATGAAATCCACATTCATTAAGGAGTAATTCAAGCTCTTCTTTATACCATGATTGAACTTCACAAGTTCCTTCGTAAGTAATGAAATCTCCCTTCATCCAAATATCACTGACTTCATAAACGCCATCTTTCATTTTATGAGCTTGGGTTTTGCGAATATATTTTTCTGATTCAATGAATTTAACTTTTGATATGAATGGTTCATCAGTTAAAAACTTTTCCAAGAACTTCCTGTTATCAACATCTCCAACTAACAAACCGCCTTTATTCAAATTGGAAGCAAAGTTTGTCAGAGCACTTTTCATTTCCCCTTTCGAAATGTGTCCTAGAGAGTTCATTATTACGATTACGGCATCTACTAATCCAGCTTTGAAATCACACATATTCCCTTGATAGAAGGGGATATCAGCCTTTTCTCGAGCCTGGCTAATCATTGATTGGCAAATATCTGAACCAATTACCTCATAGCCCTTACAAGCAAGAGGGATGGTCTGAGCACCAGTGCCACATGCAGCGTCCCAAACCGTTTTCACACCCTCTTTAGCAAGCACTTTTATTAGACCTTTAACTATCCGCTTGTTAAGATCTACATCCAACTCAAGTGTATCGTAAAAGTATGCAGCTTGGTCATAATCAAATGGTAATAATTGTTGAGTCATTGATTTCCTGTTTCACTCAGTTATTTTTAGGAAAATTTAAGACGCAGGAAGTGAACCAAATGAGTTACATTGAAGAACTAGATGACTTTTTAAGGAAAAGAGTCGATCAACTTGCCGAGCAAATACGTGGCACCCACAATCCAAATGCTCAGGTTCCTCCAATGCCAATGCTGTTACAGGCGGCATTAAAAAATGAGTGGGAAACTGCCCTACTAACCAGTCAGTGGGTTAGTGATGAACAAGATCCAGATTTAAGAATTGAATTAGCGAGATTAGCAGGAGATGAAGCTAAGCATTTTCAGATGATTGAAAAAAGGCTAATTGAGCTTGGGCACGAGAAAAAAGTTGAACCTCTAGACGAAAGAACTCCTCTCTACCATTTCCTTATGAAGCAGAAGACTACTTTTGACAGAGTAGTATCTGGCCCTTACACGAGAGAAGCTCTAGCGGTAACTCGCAATGTAGTTTTCCTCGAGCACTGTAAATCTATAGATGACTTTGAAACAATTGCCCTTTATGATGAAATTCAAAATGATGAAGGCTTCCATCACCGCATAGGAAAAAAGTATCTGGCTAAATTAATTCAAAACGATGAAGACTTTAACAAAGCGAAAGCTAAAGTTGAAGAAACACTTCAAGTAGTTGATGATATCCAAGAAATGATAGTCATGAACAAAGGTATTTGCCGTATTCCAGGATGTTAAAAAATTTAAGGTTTAAAGATGACCAATAACGAAATACTTAAAAAAATCACTATCGCTCATAACCTAAGACGTAAGGATGTCCTGGAAGTTTTTGAAATGGCAGGCCTCATGTACGGATACAATCAGGTAGGTAACTTTTTACTAAAACCAGATAATCGTCGTTATGTAGAACTTGAAGATGAAGATCTAGCAAAGTTCTTAGATGCCCTAATTGTTTACTCAAGAGGGTCTCTTGAACAGCCACAAATTCCAGCCCGATCGATTCTAAACTATATAATCAACCTTGCAGAACGTGACCAAGATGACGCATTGGATAGTATTATCGAGTGTGTTAACACTGCAAAAACAGCAGTCCAAGAAGCTAGAGAGCAGGAAGCTCAGGGCGATTCTGAGGAAGAATAGACTATAATTCCCACTTTTACGCCAAGGAAAGTGAATCAGCTCTTGATTCTCCATGCTTATTTAGTAAAAATATCAGTATGAAATACAAAAACCATTACATTGCTCCCGGTCCTACATGTAATGCACTAACCAGTAGGATTAGATGAGACAAAGAATTCTTGACTTTATAGACAGCCACAGCGGCAAACTTCTTAGAAAAACTCAAATGCGTCGAGCGCTGTGCAAATCGGCCGAAGAAAAAACCATTTTTAAAAGAGAACTCAGAAAACTTGTTTCGGCAGGTGAAGTTACTCGTGAACCAGGCGGCATTTACAAGAAAAGTCAACAAGAGTTTGTCCAAGGAAGAATCACTGTTAAAGATTCTGCATTTGGCTTTGTTGATATCGATGAAAATACAGATTCTATATTTATTCCACCAGGTCATACAAATGGAGCTTTTTCTGGCGACACCGTAAAAGTTCTTGTTACTGACAAAAATAATAGTCGTGGTCCTGTCGGCAAAGTCGTCGGTATCATAGATCCAGCCTTTAATTTTTTACATGGTCAATTAAATATCGACAACAACTATTGTTTTGTCAGACCAATTCGAAACGGTTCTCCTGATATCCAAATCCCAAGAGAGCAACTTGCTGATTTCCCAGATGTAGAAGAAGGCGATTGGGTCAAGATCGAAATTCTTGAACGAAATGGGAACAGCGTCAAAGGTAAAATAATCGAAAAAGTCGGTGATGCTGGAAACCTCAATCATGAATTAGATGCAGTTATTGCTGAATTCGGCTTGGAACGTGAATACACAGCAGAAGAAGAAAAGTCTGCAGGAAAACTTCGACAACGTCCAATAAAAAGAGTCGATCTACGCAAAGAAAATGTCATGACTTGTGACCCAATCGATGCAAAAGACTTTGATGACGCCTTATCAATCCATGACAGTTCAAACTCTAAAACTATCGTAATTGGTGTTCACATTGCAGATGTTGCTGCTTACATAAGTCCAAACGGAGTTTGGCAAAAGAATATAAAGAAGAGATGTTTTACTGCTTACCTACCAGGTAGAATGCTTCCAATGCTTCCAAAAGTTTTAGTTAGCAATCGTTGTAGTTTGATTGAAGGTGAAGACAAACCAGCTCATACTGTTTTGCTGCACATTAATCGTCGTACTGGGCAAGTAGAAAAGTTTGAACGCTTTCACAGTACAATCAATGTAAAGAAAAGACTTAACTATGAAGAAGTTCAAGACTTTGCTGATGCTGGCTTCAAACATGATTCATGGAGTGCTGAAACTAAAAAAGACCTTCAATACATCTATAAGCTTTCAATAAAAATGAGAGAATGGCGACGCAAGAACGAAATGTTCATTCCTCTAGAAGCACCAGAAGTTCGAGTCCTGTGTGACCACAATACTATGGAGCTTAAAGGCCTCAAGTATGAAAAGGCTCGTGAATCCAACCAAATGGTCGAAGAGTTTATGCTTGCTGCAAACGTCGCTGTTGCTATGGAATTGACGCAACGAGAACTCCCTGGAGTTTATCGAGTTCACCCAGAGCCTGATCCTGAAGCGGTAGATGAATTTACTGCCAATTCGATAGCTATCTATGGCATGAATCCGGGTAATCTGAATGAAAGATCTCAAGCCGTTAAATTCCTCAATGAAGTAAAGCAAATACCAGAAGCTGAAGTTGTTTCTTTTGACTTTTTAAGGATGATGCAAAGAGCTCTATATTCTGAAAAGGTGTCTCTTCATTATGGCTTAGGAAAATTGAAGTACGCTCACTTTACCAGCCCTATTCGTAGGCTATCAGACCTAATTGTCCATCAGCAATTATGGGAAGCTGAATGCGGCCGTAAAATTATGAATAATAAAAAATGCGGTTCAGAAGCAGCCCACATTACTGATATGGAAAGAACCATAGATGATGCGTATAGAGCGGCCAGCACTCGCTTTAAACTTTATTTTATTCGTCAACAAATGGATCTTGGGAATAATAAAACAGAAGCTTTTGTTTCAAGAATTTCTCTCAAAGGCATAAAAGTTTTCATTCAAGAATTTGGGCTGTATAGCAGCATTCACATCAAAAAGTTTGACGACGATTATTATGAAGTAGATCAACACTGCCGTTATATAGTTGGAAGAACAAATGGAGTAAAAATTAAATGTGGAGATAAAATTCCACTTCTCATAGAAGACGTTAATTTTGCTCGACGCGATTTAGTGTTAAAACCTCTACCAAGTGAAGTTGTACCTACCAAGCGAAATAAAAAGAAAAAAGAATCTTCTAAAAAAGCTACCAAAGGTAAAAAAGGCCCTAGTAAAGACCGTAAAAGCCAATCTAAAAAAAGTTCTAAAAAGAACTCTAGCAAGAGTAATAAAAAGACTTCACCTACCAGCCCTAAAAAGGTCTTTGAAAAAACCAAGGGCAAGAGTAAGTCGACCAAAAAGAAAACTAAAAACAACTCACGCAAAAAGCGTAAATAACTTAGTTTCATTATTTTTCTACAGAAAACTTTCTTTCGTACCCCAAACCATTTACCTTAAAGTTGGGTAAAACTTGAGGAACGAAAATTGCAAAAACTGAAGAAAGAAGAAATAATCTCGCAGGACGAAATCGATGACCTCTTAGCAATCGCTGATTTCATCGAGACTCAGGACAACAAAGATGGGCACAGCTTAATTGAAGAACTTAAGTCTGCTATCCTGGATTCTGGTAAATTGAAACTCAAAGAGTGGCACACTCTACGCCGTAAACTTCATGAAATAGAAGATCTCATTCCACATATAGATCTCATTATTCGCCTGAAGGAACAGCGCGAGTTTATTGAGAAAGTTAAGACTAACCTCTAAGCTTACGTCCTAGACCAAGAACATTTCTACTGAACTTGATACTTCTCTCAAGTTCAGATATCTGGAACTTTTGAATAGAAGCAATTTTTGGTTTATCCATCGGCTCGCCATTCTTGGAGAGAGCTTTAAATGCTGTATAATCAGTTTCACGAATGTCTTTATAGTACTTCCAAAACTCTTCATCTTTATGAGGAAAAAACTTTCCGTACTCTGAAATAATCTCTAGTTGGACTGGTGCATTAGGGCAAAGCTGTTCCCATTTTTTGAAATAATCCCGCCAGTCAACAACTCCATCACCCATGGCTGTCCATTGAGATTTAATTCCTTTCCCATCATCCCATACCATCGTATCACGGATTCCACTGCTGAGTACATACGGTGCAAGAATTTCTAAATTTCGAACTGGAGACTCAAGAGTAAAAGTCGCATTCCCAGAATCAATTGTGGCGCCAACAAATTCAGGACCAGCTTTTTCGATTAAACCTCTTAATTGATGTGCAGTGAGATCTCCTGCATGATTTTCTATGGCAATTTTAACTCCAGTATCGAGAGCGAGAGGCTTTACTTTTTTGCAAACTGCAATCGTCGCCTCCATGTGAGGCTTTAAACCTCCTGGGGTTTTTCTATCACGTGCTGAGCCTTGATAACATCTGACTACTTCAGAGCCTAAAGCTTTAGCAACTCTGATTGCCAGCTTAAGATGTTCTTCGGCTGTTCCAAAAGTATCTTTGAACGATTTTGAAGTAGGACAGATGCCGCCAGTTCCAGCTTGTATTTCAATACCTAGTTGATCTGCTTGAGCTTTTATTTCTTTCAGATAGCTTTCTTCATGGTTTTCATAAACATGTAAATCTGAAAAAAGAATCGTATCAACATTTTGGCTTGCTGCATACTCCAATAATTTCGGAGCTTTCCATTTCATTGCTCTTATTGAAAAGTTATCGAAGCCCAGTTTTAATCTTTGCTTCTCGTTAGCACATGAGGATAATGCAGTTGCTCCTGCTAACGCGGCCCCTGCTTTGACAAAATTTCTACGATCCATGAATTAGCCTTTAATTTTCACACTGACTGAACTTAGTCACATGTTAGTATATTCGTCAAGGTTCTTGCTAGATAAAAAAAATGCTGAAGTTCGAAAACTTCAGCATTTAATAGATTTTTGAGGTGACTATTTAGTCTTGAAAGCAGATGCTGGAAGACCTTCTTTATTGTAAAGGTTAGCTCCTAAAGCATTCGCAGACCAAGCGTAGCGTACTTCAACTGGCTTAGCTACGTCTTTATGCGAAACTTCAACTGTATCTTTTCCAGTTATCTTCGCATCAGCCCAATACCATTTATTATCTGCACCCATAATTTGAAAACGTTTTAATGGGTCATTTGCTTCAACTGTTGGATCCATGAGGTGTTTCTTACCAACCATCAAACCAGAACCAACATTATCGAAGGTTACGATTACCTTATTTCCTTCAATTTTTGAGCTCTTATAAAGAGGGCCACTGTAAACTAAATCTTTACCGTAAGCTTGTTTAAAAGCCCAAAGTGAAAGACGCTTTCCTGCATCAATCTTATTTTTAGGGTGAATGTCTTTTGCTTCACCAACATCATTAAGAACTGCCATTCCAGTATTTGGAAGTTCAAGAGTTAAGCGTTGCTGATCTAGAACTGTTGCCCATCCGTCACTCTCTAATGGTTGATCATTTGGAGCTTTAAATTGAGCTAGCTGACACCAATAGAAGTAGAAATCGCCTTGCCCCCAAACTTTTCTCCAAGCTTCTATCATTGCGCCAAAGTGTTCTCTGTAACTGTCTGGATAATGACCAGCATTGGATTCACCTTGGTACCAAATCGCACCTTTAATCGCGTAAGGAACTAGCGTGTTCATCATTCCGTTATAAAGAGTTGATGGAATTCTATTACTCTTATCTGGGCTTTGAGGCATACGTGGTTTACGAGGAGCTTTCTTTTTAGCTGCTTTAGCTTCTTTCGCTTTTACCTTCCAAGCTGCTAGCTGCTTTTCATATGCAGCTTTGGCTTTTGCAGGATCCCATTTAGCAAGTCTCTCTTTGATAGAAGCAGTCTCAGACTCATAGTATTTTTTTAAACTGTCAGTTGTTTGGAACTTACTCATTGGAATCCATGGCTCAACTCGAGTACCACCCCAGTTACAGTTTAGAAGACCTACTGGGACTTTAAGAGTCTTACGTAGTTCACGAGCAAAGAAGTAACCAGTTGCTGTAAAGTTACCAACAGTACCAGGAATTGCTTTTTCCCAAGCTCCTTCAAAATTTGTTTTCTCTTCGAAAGCAGAAACAGCTCTTGAAACTTTAATTTGTCTTAGAAGAGGATCATTAGCTGTATCGATTTCCTTGCGAATATAAACAGCTACTGGTTCATATTGTGGTTCTCTAGCCTTACCAATTAGCATGTTCAATCTGAAGTCCATATTTGACTGTCCACCGCAAAGCCAAACTTCACCAACTAGTATGTCTTTGATTGTTTTAGATTCAGAACCAACCTTAACTGTTAGTACAGCTGCTTCAGCAGAAGCATCAACTGCATCTAACTTAAGCATCCACTTACCATTAGCATCCGCTTTAGTTGATTTAGTTTGCCCTTTAAAGCTAACTGAGACTTCAGTTCCTGCAGCAGCCCAACCCCAAACTGGAATGGCCTGCTTTTGTTGAAGAACCATGCCATCTCCGAAAACCGATGGCAGTTTAACTTCTGCTCCAAGAGAGAAGCTTAAAAGTAGAAAAAGAATGATCGACAACGACTTTTTCATATATTTCCTTTACACAGCAATTAACATGTTCGCGATAAGTATAACTCCTTATCTTAAAAAAATAGCTGGCAAACTTCAAAAAAGTGACTGCAACTTTAAAGAATGCCGGATTTCACTCTCAAAGAAGTCAAAAAATACTACATTTGTTACTTATAGTTCTTCTTTATTTGATTCAAATAAAAAAATTTATGCTAGCTACCCCCTTCATCACAAAATTAGGTACAGCATATGCGATGTATTTTGATGTGAATATTGGGAAAATTAAATGAGAACGCTAAAACAGAAAATTACCTTTGCACTTTTTTTGAACTTATTGTTCATCACCTATGCATTTTGGTACATCAAAACCTTCGTAATCTAGTTTCAATAAAACAGCTCTAAGTTTTAGTGAAATATTGCATACTCTTGCAACCAAGAGTACATTCTCCCAAATCTATTCCCCTAAGAGAAAATTTTGAGTCACATATTAATTATCAGTTTTATGTTTGTAGTTGGAGGAATGATAGCTCTTCAAGGAGCTGTTAATTCACAACTTGGGAAACACCTTGGAGAGCCGCTACATTCTGCCATGTTTTCCTTTGGAAGTGGTTTCTTAACCCTGATCATTGCGGCTCTAATTATGGGTAAAGGTTTTCCTTCTGCCTCAAAAATTGCAGAGGCTCCAAAAATTTTCTTAATAGGTGGCCTACTCGGAACTTTCTTTGTTACTTCATGCATTATTTTTATTCCAAAAATTGGAATTGCGAATGTTCTTTTAGCCGCGCTTTGTGGTCAGATTATCTTTTCTTTGATCTTTGATTATTTTGGTATTCTTGGGCTCCCGAAGCAGGCAATAGACTTTAAAAGAGCCGCTGGCGCCATATTAGTCCTTTCTGGAGTCATACTTTTAAACATTAAAACTAAGTGACATGAACATTACACCCATCCAAGAAATTGATTTCGATTTCCTTCGAAGCCAAAGCGAACTTCTAGCTTATTCTTATCATACTTTACTCGGCTCTGAATTGACTCCTAAAGCAGCAATTGAAGATATGGCTGAAAAGCTTTATAACGCCGATTTTGTAGTCCTTTCTCATGATGGCGCAGAAGACCCGTGTTTTAATTATGCCAATAAAAAAGCTCAAGAGCTTTTTGAATTTGATTGGAACGAATTTCAAGGAATGCCTTCACGACTTTCAGCTGAACCTGATCTTCGTGAAGAAAGAGAAAAGATGTTGGAAATTGCAACTAAGCAAGGCTATTTCACTGGATATAAAGGTGTTCGAATTTCTAAATCTGGAAAACGTTTTTACATCGACCAATGCACAATCTTCAACCTTATAGATGAAGAAGGTAAGAAAATTGGCCAGGCTGCTACATTCTCAGAATGGCAGTACTTTTAATTTAAAACAAAAGAAGGCCACCTCAGGGCAGCCTTCTTTATAACAGTTCTTTAAATTATCTTACTCGCCATGCTTTAAACGCTTTACCATTCTTACAAGGTTAAGAAGTTCTTCTCTACTCTCATTAGCTTGAGTTGACTTACTTCCTGTAATCCATTGTTCAATACTAGCAAAAGTCGCATCGCCGCTGTAAGTCGAATTCTTTAATAACATTCCGAATGCAGCTACTGATGAAGAAAAGATAAAGTCTTTAGAGGCATCATTAAATTTAGTCTTTTTATCCTTAACCGGATGTTTCATCAAAACACTTGGACCACCTTCTGGAGACTTATAACGAAGTTTCACAGTTAGAAGTTCATCACTAAAAGCAGATGGTTTTGGTGCTTCAGCTTCTTTCTTTTCTACTGGCTGATACTTCAATTCATCGACCTTAGGTCTTGCATTAGCTGATCCAACTGGAACGATTTCGTAAATTGCAGTTACACTATGACCTGCGCCGATTTCACCAGCATCTTTTTTATCATCATTAAAGTCTTCATTCTTTAGTTTTCTGTTATCGTAACCGATAAGTCTATAACTGTGAACTAAAGCTGGGTTAAACTCTACCTGGATTTTCACATCTTTAGCAATTGTAACCAAAGTACTGCTTATCTTTTCACAAAGAACTTTGGTACTTTCTTTAGCTGAATCGATGTAGAAATAATTCCCGTTTCCTTTGTTAGAAATTTCTTCCATCATACGGTCATTTAAGTTACCTTGGCCGAACCCTAAAACTGTAAGGTAAGCTTTTTGTTTAGCCTTTTCTTTTACAAGTCCAATAAGTCCTTGGTCGTGGCTTACTCCAACATTGAAGTCTCCATCTGTTGCTAGAATCACTCTATTGGTTCCACCTTGGATAAAGTTTTTCTGAACAAGTTTGTAAGCCTCGTTAATTCCACCGGCTCCATTAGTTGATCCACCAGAGTTTAAGCGACCAAGAGCACCGATGATCAAATCTCTTCCTCTTTGATCACAAACTGTAGGCTCCAAAACTACGCCTGCATTTCCTGCGTAAACAACTATCCCAACTCTATCTTTTTCATTAAGTTGAGAAACCATTTTTTGGAAACCTTCCTTAAGAAGTGGCAGCTTGTCTGAAGAGCTCATTGAACCTGAAACATCAATCAAGAAAACAAGATTACTTGAAGGTCTCTTATCAACTTTAATCTCTTTACCCTTAAGACCAATTTTAACCAACTTATTTCCGGTACTCCATGGGCTTTGAGCAACTTCTGTATTGACAGAAAATGGTCTACCCGATTCTGGCTGAGGATAATCGTAGTCAAAGTAGTTAATCATTTCCTCAATACGTACTGCATTTTTATGAGGAAGATAACCATTCATTAACTTCCTACGAAGGTTTGTGTAACTTGCAGTATCGACATCAATTGAGAAAGTTGTTAAAGGACTTTCTTTGACAATACCAAATGCATTTTCAATGTACTCACCATATCGCTCAGTATTCCCTTCTATTGGAGCATGTATTCTTCCCCCTCTAATTGATCCTGGGACAAAATGATCCATTTGTTTTTTACTGAGTTTCTCAGATGTTTTGCTGAATTCTATCAAAGCGATCGATTCTTCTTTTGTCTTTTGATAATCTTCTACGCTAATGTCTTTTGAATCAGCTTTATCCGCAACAAGCTGAGAGGCAAACTTTCGTTTCTCTTCTTCCATTCTGGCTCTGAGTTCTCGCTCCCTCATAAGAGTTTCATTATGAATTCGCTCTTCTGCCGGAGACTTTGTTGATACAGATGGTGCTTGAGGCTCATTTACATCCAAATCACTATTTGGAGAATCTTGCTTAGACTGATTAGCCTTATTTGCATCTTTTAATACCGCATTTTGTTCTAAATTTACCTTTGCATCGTTTACAGCTTCAGGGTTTTTCTCAAACATGGGTAAAAGAAAGAAACCAGCTGTCACAGCTGCGGCTGCGCCAGTCACTAAAAGTGGCATTAAAATTGGTGATTTCTTTTCTGTTTTTGCAGTTCCGCCTGAACGCGATTCTTGAAGAATTTTCTCTCTCTGAGAGCCATCCAAGGCTAATTCTTCTTCGAGCTTGAATTCGGCTTCAATTTCGCCAGTAAACTCTTTTATAAGTTCAAGTTCTGCTTTAAGTTCAGGATTAGACTCTAACTCTTTTTCAAAATCTTCTTTTTCTTTGCCTGTTAACTCTCCAAGAGCATAGGCTGTCAATTTTTGGTCTTCTGTATTCATGATAAATCTCCCGCCGGTGTCTGTTGCTTAAACTGCCATCTAAGTTCTTTAATAGTTTTGTGAAGAATGAAACCTACGTTGGTCACACTCAACTCAGTGATTTCACTTATTTCTTTGTAACTCAGTCCATTTTGAAACTTCAGTCTCAAAACTTCTTGTTCACGCTTTGGCAGTTTTTGCATTAAGCTTTTCAAAGTGTGTTTATCATCTGTCAATTCTGCATTTGATGCCGGCGACTCATCCTGAGCTTCCGTTTTCTGCAGATCGATATCTGTTAAGGCTGTCATTCTCTTTTCCTTTCTAAGAATTTCAAATACTCGGTTTCGACAGACTGTGAATAGCCATTTGACCAGATAAGTTTCTACTTTGCTGCGATCTTCACGACAAAGTTTTAAAAATGTATCCTGAACTGCATCCCTTGCTGTTTCGAGATCATTGCATAGCTTGTATGCATATCTCAATAACGGCCCCTCATGGCAGTTCAGAGTTTCTCTGATCCATTCCTCTTTCACATGTCCTCTCTTTCCAATTTTTTGCCGGCTTTCAATACTTAGAATGAACGAGCAGAAGGTTTATTAGAAAATTTTTTAATTTTTTTTGAAATTAATTTTATTTCACCCTAAAAAGCTACCCAGTTGTCAAAAATAATTTTTTAGTTTGTATCCCCCCATCGCAAACTAAAATTAAGGAATTCAAATGAAGTACATATTTATAACAGTCATCTTCCTTCAAACCTGTCTTTTCTCACAAGATTCTAACATTGAAGTAAGATTTTCAGCTGTTTCTGTGCCCCTAGATCTAGTTCAAAAAATCAATCTTAGTTATTTCCCAGATAAGTTCGGAAAAGTTTCAAAGCTTATGACTAATGATGAATATGAAAAACTTCTTGCATATTTATTAAAAAATAAAAAAGCATTCAAGCTTTATGATACTGTAGTTAAATCAGTCTCTGGCAAAACAAGTGTAAATCGCGATGTAAAAGAATATTTGTTCCCAGAGTCTTATAGCCCGATTACCTCCAAACAAGCGGCTAAGTATAATGAAACTATTAAAAAAGAAGAAATTGATTCCAAAACAGGTAAAGCAAAATTAAAAAACTTAATTAGCACAAGAGGAACTAAGGAAGCTGAAAACTCATCAGTTACTGGTTTTAAGGCAAACTTTGGAGAATTGCGTGATGTTGGTCTCATTCTTGAATGTACTCCTCAACTGGAACCAGATGGAGTTACGGTTTCTATAGACCAAGCAACTCAGCTTATTGCTTTACAAGGCTGGCGAGAATACAACAAAGACCATGCTATAAAAATGCCATTGCTGAGATCCCTTACTCAAGAAACTCGACAAATATTACTTATGGGAACTACTCGGATTACAGCCTGCCTTTTTGATCCAAGTTTAAAATTGTCATCTTCACTATTCACCGCAAAGCAAGCTAGCAATGAAAATTGT
>Ga0075480_10001233_pt1 | contig 16124 bp, 33 predicted proteins | sample DEB08_DNA_7_FD_81590 | JGI IMG/M metagenome (GOLD analysis project Ga0075480, IMG submission 81590) | Aqueous microbial communities from the Delaware River and Bay under freshwater to marine salinity gradient to study organic matter... | ecosystem: Environmental > Aquatic > Marine > Coastal ... | reverse complement strand
TTGGAAGCCCCACCATCCGAGTGTCCTTCACGGCTTCCGTGACGTCTTCGTCGTCACCGATAACGACGATAAGGAAGACGGATCGAACCCTGGGCAGGACCTGGCGAGAAAGATCATCACGGATCTCCCTCACGCAAGGAATGTTTCTCTCCCGAAGGGGAATGACATATCAGATTTCGTTCATCAGAACGGGAAAGAAGCCCTCACTTCCCTGCTGGGCTTAAGCACCGCCGCATGACAGAAGACGAAATGGAGATGTTGTCATGGGCGATCCAGCACATCCAGTCGATTGGATTACGGATCATCAGCACGAATACGACAGAGGGGACTATCACTCTGTCCATCCACTCACCGACCACCCAGCGGTACGACGCCATGGGAAGGGCGTGGCACCAGAGCACTTAGCGGACTTCATCATGAGCATGGCTCGCATGAGTGCATCTCGAGTGCAGGGAATAGGTGCGGAGCAGTACGGAGGTGAGATCCAGAAGTTCGAGCGAATGTCGGCTTCTGAGATTTACGAGGCTCTGCTTGAGGAAGTCGCAGATATTTTCGCGTACGCGAGTTTCCTCGCCATCAAGGCTGGTGCTGCGCGATGAAGATCTTCATCATCTCCGACATTCAGGCCCCGATGGAAGACCGTCGAGCAGTAGCAGCGGTAACGGAGGCGGTGGCGGACTACCGACCTGACCTTCTTTTGTGTGTAGGTGACGAGGCCGACGCCCCCGAACCAGCACGCTGGAACAAGTCTTTCGCAGCGGAATATGCAGGTACCTTGCAAGCAGGTCTTGACAGGACCCACGACATCATGCGTGGGTTCCGTGAAGCAGCAGGTAAGAAGACTCCGTTCATCGTGATGCGTTCGAATCATGGTGACCGCATCGAGAAGTACATCTCCAAGTACGCGCCAGCTTTGACGGGCCTGCGCTCACTCGAGTACGAGGTTCTCCTCGGTTACGAGGAGTTGGGGATCGACTACAAGACGAAGCCGTACGAGTTCGTGAAGGGTTCGTGGCTTGCTCACGGTGATGAAGGATCCCTGATCCGCACGCCTGCGGGTACGGCTATGGGCTTGGCGAAACGCTGGGGTGTGCAGGCTGTGTTCGCTGGTCACACGCACAAGATGGGCATCCAGCATGACCACTTGTACTTGAACAACAAGCCAAGGGCTCTGCGATTCGGCATCGAGGTCGGGCATTTGATGGACCTCAACAAGGCTAACTACTTGAAGGCTGGCTCGGCGAACTGGCAGGCAGGTTTTGCCACGGCTGAGTTCGACAACGGTCGAACCTTCCCCGCTGTTCACCCAATCATCAACCGCCGCTTCACCTTGGAAGGTCGTACTTACCATGCGTAAGAGTGAGCGGAAGTGATCATCGACGAGGAGTTGATGAGTGATGTGCAGGCTGTCATATCGGGTGCGTCGCACGCGCTTGCGCGTGACTACCGCCTCTACACGCCAGCACAGGACATAGCGCAGGAGATGTGGGTGTGGTGCGTGAAGCACCCTGGAAAAATTTCTGACTGGTTGGATCGTGAGGAGAAAGCCGACCGTGCGCGTGGGATGAAAGCGTTGAATAAGACGCTGATGCGGCTGGGGGTTTCGTACTGTCGGCGGGAGAAAGCCGCCATCTCGGGTTACCACCCGTCTGACGAGTACTTCTACACGCGCAGCTTGATAGGTGCGCTACTCGAAGCCATCTGGAACGACAGCACTCTGGTCGTCAATGTCATAGATGACATGCCCAAGAGGAAGAAACTCGATAGCGAGGGGAACGATTTGCTGGCGATGATGTGTGACGTTGAGCGTGCCTTGAGTGTGCTCGATGGGAATCAGGTGGACCTGCTCATGCAGATCCACGTGGACAACATCTCTGTCATCGATCTGGCTGAGCGGGATGGCGTGACTCGGCAGGCTGTGGAGAACAGGGTGAGTCGTGCGCTCGATAAAATGATCACGTTCCTCGGGGGTGAGTACCCGTACTGAGGGGGCTGGGGAAAGCGGGTGAGACTCCCGCTTCCCCTCGGTTACTGCTTGCCTCACCCGCTATCAGCCTGCCGCCGTTGTCAGGCTGACAGGATCATTCTAGTTTGCATGTTGCTTAGGTTCTGTGCGACACGCCTTGATCGTTAGTCGATCCCACAGCATCCCGCACAGGATCCACAGGGGGACGAATCCAAGGAACAGGACCCCGAAGGTTCCTGGCTTGGTGGAGTCAACTCCTAGACCGTGAAGGGCTAGGAGTAGCGCGATGAATACGGCTGCTGCCCATGGGTTGGCGGTCACTCTGGTACTTCTACCAGACGTTGGATCACGCTTCTGGCTTGGCCTGGGCCAGGGCTGACGAGTTTGTCACGGGCTCGGGTGGCTTGCGCCTTCGATGGGTACGGCCCGAACGTGTACACCATCGACTGGCCCTCGACCTGCATGAGGACGGCGTAGGGCCTGTTGGCAGCCTTGGATACATGTTGCTTTCGGACCTGATCTAAGGCCTGTATGGCCTGCTCTGAGGCTTCTTCGAGGTTGTCCTGCGCTTGCATGAGGGCTTCCGCTACTGCTTCACGCTCTGCCTTCTTCACTCTTGGCATCTTTCTGCACCTCCTTGAGGCCGATGGCGGCGATCATCCCCCAAGTTCGCCAGTACTGGTAGGAGTTCGTTTGAGCACGCGGGTTGCCTTCGATCATCGAGCGCACAAGGGACACACCTGCCTTTCTGCCGAAGTTCAAGCCAGACTCCCACGCATCCATGAACACCGTGGGCTCTGTGATCGGGGTGAACCACCCGTCGTCGGGTGGTTTCACGTCAGGTGGTCTCATCGCGCTTCCTCTCCACGCACATCACGAACAGGGCGTACTTCTCTGGATCCTGCGGGTCAGGTTTCACCTGAGCCTCGAACTTACCGACCTCCCTGTACCCGTCCAGCCTGCCATTACGAATGAGGCTGGCTCGTGACAGGGCGGTGTTGTAGTTGTCGTACTGAGCGACGTTCGCCCATCGACCTGGCCTTGCGGCCACTCGCTTCGCGAGCTCGAACGCTTGCGCGTACCTGCCCGACCGTTTGGGTGGTGACTCCCACCTGAACTCGTGCGTCATTCCTATTGTTCTCCTTCCAGGAGTTCCTTCACATCCGCAAGAGCGTTTTCCACCAGCACGTCGAAGGGTGCTCCCATAATCAGTTGACCAAGTACGGTCAATCGAGCCATCAACTGCCATGCCATGATGGTCTGGTCGTCATCGTCGCAGCCACCACCGTCCGCGAACTCTCCTGTGTGGTGCTGGTAGTCGTAGACGCGCTGCCATGCCACGTCCACAGGGTGCTCTTCCTCTTCGGTGCTCATCTGAAATTCCTCCATTGTGTGATGTCGTCCCAGCAGCAGCGGCACACCTCGACGTGGTGGTCCGCTATGAACGTGGAGTCCGCACCGCAGCAATCGGTGCGAACGTCCCAGTAACCGGCGTCTGGTTTGTACAACTCAAGGGCAGACGTGGTGCCGGTGGTCTTGTTGCGGTTGTGTGGGCAGGTGCTCATGCGATGGTGATTGCTTCAACGCAATCAAGATCGACGACAAGAGGGTTGTCGAAGTCGAAATATCCCAGGTCATCCCCTGCGTGTGGGCTTAGTTTCAGGCCGTTGCCCCAATAGTCTTCGGTCAAGCGCATGACTTCACCAACAATCGTCGTGTCGTTGGTCATGCGAACTTCGACAACCCATCCGCTGAGCACCGATACCAGCGTGTCGTAGTCGGCGTTCCCGCTCAATCGAATGTCGGGCATACGAGCCTCGCGTTTGATCACTTCGCCTCCTTCGTGATTACGTACAGAACTTCCTTTTCAAGAATCGCCTGCATGATTGCGTTCAGCATTCTCATGCTGCCGTTCAACTCCTTCAGTTCCATCTCAATCTCTGACACGTCAGTCATTGCTACTCCTTCTCGTCGTGGCACTTGCAGTCGCAAGTGAGTTCGATTCCAAACACGGACCATTCAGGACCAGAACACCTGTCACATTCCCTCTCCTGCCCACGGTGGTTCTTGCACCACGAGGAGACAGGCATCAGTCATTGCCTTCGACAACGATCGTGTAGCCAAGAGCCAGACCGAGTCGTGTGTACGGGCCTAGCTCGTTCGCAGGAATGGACTTGATGAACTGATCGTCACTCGTGTACAGGTCGTATCGTCTGTGACGAGGTCTAGCAAAAATCATCGCAACACCTCTTGGCTTTCGATGGAACAAAGATGCGCTTCCCGAGCAGAATCGCCGTTGCCGCCTCATGGATCGGCACCCATCGCTCCTTGAACATGAACGCTTGACACTTGTACGGGTTGTATGTGACCTCTTCGAGCAATGGGTTCGTCGTGTATGCGTCCAGCAAGTAATCAGGCAAGGGTTGACTGCTCGCGTCGGTCAGTTCGCCGCGCACAAACGCATGCACGTTCTTCCTGCCCTCGCTCAGCACCTTGGCCCTACCCGCAGGCTGAACCGTGAACTTCACGTCATCAAACATGAGGAACTCGTAGTGATCGACAGAACCACCGATGGGTCGCGCCGATAAACACTTCTTGTGCAGGTTGTAGTACGCCTCAAAGCGAGCCACGACCATCCTCCTTCCTGGGTGGGGGCCGAAGCCCCCACCCGTTAGCATGTTGCATTTAGACGAGCAGGAGATCGAGTGCCTTGCCCTTGATCTCATCGAACTCGCCGAGCAGAACCTTCTCCGCACGCACGCTCTGCTTGTCGTCGCCACGTACTGAGGAGTAGTGATCTGCGAACTCCGTCACAGCGTTGAACAAGCCCCACGCTGTCTCGTCCTGAGCACGAACCTCGCTCTTCTTGTACAACTGGAACACGCTCTGCCGCAGGGTGGACTGCTTGGTGATGATCCGGTTATCAGCCGGTGACAGCAACTCACGGTCCATGTGTGGCTTCACGTGGTCAGGGAACGGGAACAGGGTCGCAAGAACCTCTGCCGCATCCTGGTCACGAAGCGTGATACCGAGGAGCCGGTTACCCATCTCCTGCATGGACTCGCTCATCTCCGTGCTCAACTCGAGGACCCGCTGCGCTTTCTGCAGGTCGGACGAGCCGTCCAGGTGCGAGGTGTGACGGAACGTCACCTTGCCCTGCGATAGCCGTTGAGCGAGCCGCCACGTGTTGGAGCACACGATACGAACGCCGGTCAGGTCGAAGCGAGTAGCAGTCGAACCGTCGAACGACGTGGTACCTGTCAGGTACAGGTTGGTGGCGTCCTTGCCGCCGACCATGACTGTGTCAGGGAGTCGGACGACGACGAACTCACGCTCACCACGACCGAGCGAGCCGACGGTTTCGAGCACAGCACCGCCGCCCTGTAGGGCGTCGATGAAGGAGAAGATCTCGTTGGCAGAGTGGACCGTGTACTTGTCACCCACGGGTCCGAATGCCTTGCGCTCGTTGTCACGCTTGTTGCGCCGAATGACGGCGAACTTTTCAGGGATATCGATGGTCTCGATTCCTGTGCTGTCGAGCACGGTCGTGTGGATAGGAGACTTGCTCCACTCGAAGTCCATGTCTGCGGCAATTAGTGCCTCGTCGATGGACATCGCGGTCGGGGATACGTACCCCAGGCCGTGCCATGCAGGTTCCTTGTACGAGTAGAACCTGTTCTGATCGATTGCATCTGGCATGCTGTCGAACCTCCTTGTTGATTGCCTTGCACGTATGTTACATATTACCATGGGCTTTGATCAAGGCCCCACTTGTGGATTGAGAGGACTACTTGTAGTCCTCGCGAAGACCATCGACGGTCTGGTTGTCGTAGTCCAGGTACGCGATCGCTATGCGAGCGTATGCGTAGGCCCATTCAGGTGCGAACGGTGCCGGTTCAGGGGTCTTCCCCCTGTACTCGACGTGGTGCACGTACATCATGCGAGCCAGCATCGCTGCTAGTTCGTCTTCCAGGCTGAGATTCACGTTGATTATTGGTCCTTGTTGCATTGGTCCGTCACCTCTTTCGGGTGCTTGAGCTTGCGAGTGTACTTGCGCTTGTTCTTGTGTGGTTGAGCAGCGTTGCTGCTCCTGTTTTCCAGGACCCTGCGCTGGTGCTCAGGGTCACGGCGTTGGTTCATGATTGCTCCTTACCTGTGGTGGAGGGCTGCTCTGATCGTGTAGCCAAGAGCCAGGCCCAACTGTCCAGTCCGTCCTGTGCCCAATCGGTACACAGACTGTCGAGCGTGTTACCAAGCCGACCGTCGATTTCATCGAATGCGGAGGAGAGTGCTTCGGCAACTTGCTCCTGGACACGGGGGCTTAGACCGTCCCAGTCCTCGGCTGGTTCGTACGATTCGTCGATGATGCCGTAATCCTCGTTGCTTTCGCTTGCGAAAGAGAAAGTGACGTCGTCGATGTCAAACTCGCATAGCCGCAAATGCATGCGGCCATGTCGGCTCCTGGGGAAGACGAACGTCGGTGCTATGTCCGTGATGGTCAGGGTGCGTGTCGTGCCATCGACTGTGAAGTCGGTGGTTGCGTCGTCCATTACTTTTCCTCCTCGTATTCGTGTGCGGATGGGTAACCCTCGTAGGTGGTGTAGAAGACGGGACCGTCTTCGACCCGCATCTGGTCGACGTTGTAGTGCACGCCGCCGAGACGGACGAAGTCCTCGAAGAGGAAGTTGGAGATCTCGGTCACGTAGACATCGTCGACGTTGTGGGACTCGCCACCCATAACGGTTGACTTACCTGTGAACGAATCGTCGGGGAGCATGTCGAGGAAACGTTCGGCGTCTTTGACGCTGAACCACACGTAGGTGTTGGCTGCGTTGCCCCAGTAGCGCGTCTTGAACGCTCGGCCTTCGCCTCCCAGTTCACTTGTTTCGACTGCGATTGCGTACATCGCTTTCACTCCTTCCATGCTCACGGCCAATCTCGTAGCCGTCCTTGTGTATGAGATAGGCAGCGATGGCGGCGGCCACCAAAGTGGCCACCACCAGCACCGCACTCACTCCCACACCTTGTTCTTCGGCTTGCGTTGCAAGAAGTCGTTCACGGCAGGTTCGAGTTGATCGAAGTAGTGCCCCTGCACACAGAGCATCGTCGCGTCCTCACGGAGGACGAAACTCCAAGTGACGTAGGGTTCGTTGTAGTGGGCTTCGCCGATTGCCCAGGCAGGGACCCTGATGGCTATGAGCACTCCCCCTGGGTTCATGCTCTCGTCGAAGTACCTGTCATCCCACTCGAAGTCGATGACGGTGGCATCCTGGACATCAACGTTGTCCAGGATCTTCCCCCTGTACATGTGCTTGACTGCTTCCTCACGGCCAATAGGCCGTGTTTGCATGTTGCTTTCAGGCATTGATCATTCCTCGCTTTCCACTAAGGCTTGCTCCCCCACCCATGCGAGCTCGGGAACCTGCACTCGAACCGGCTGCGTTAGCAGACTTGCTGTACCTGGCACTGCTTCCGCCCCGCCAGGACCCTGTCCTGTTACCGATCTTCGACTGGTAGAACGCTTCGACCTCATCCACTCTGCCCTTGAGTACAAGAGCAGCAGACTCTGTCTGACCTTCGGCCACCTCCACTTGCTCCGCTTGAGCGATGGCTTCCTTCTTCGCTTCGCGAAGACGTTCACCGATCCGACTTCGGAACCCTTCGTAGAAGTTGCGGCGAGCAGTCCGACCATCCATGCGCTTAGCCTCACGCCTCCAGCCTGACGGATCTTCGTAAGTGACCCACTCGTTGCGGTACTCCTTGCGCTTGAGGTACTGCTCCGCAGACTGAACCATCTGTGCGCTCAGGCTCTGGTACAGAGCCTCAGTCACGTCGATGTCCGAAGGGAAGCCATGAGCAACAACGTAGTTGTTGTAGTGGCTGATCAAGAAGCGCAAGTCATTGGCTCTGCCAATAGCCATGAACAGTTCGATGAAGTAAGACTTCGTCTGAAGTTTGTCGCTCACCTTGAACAGGGTCACGTGCCGTGCCTCCGGCGTCTCACGCTGCTCCTTCGTCTCCTGCCGGAGACGCGCAGCCTCCAAGTCGATACTTGCCAAGGTGGCAAGTTGCTGCGCCTTCTTCATGAAGGCGTCCTGCTCGTGCTCGTTATCGCTGCGCTCTGCCTTCAGCAGAAGAGCACCGATCTTGTCCATGAGATCACTCATGCCGCTATTCCTTCCGGTCGGATTGGATTCATGCCACTCTCCATGAGGAGAGTCGAGTAGACGAACGCCGTCTCAGGGCTGATCGCTATCTCGAAGAGATAGGTGAGCATCCCTGCGAAGGTGGCGTCATGGCCGTGCCCAGGGGTGAGGAAGTGAGCCAACTCGTGGAGCACCACGGTCCTAGTCCAAGCCCAGGCCCCACTCTCCCTATGAGGGAGAACAATGACGCTTCCTGTGCAGTAAGCCTTCTTGCGAAGGTCCTTCCTGCCCAGCCTCACCTCTGGGTGAGTGTGACTCCTGCCAAGTTCGATATTGACTACGTCAATGACGCGACCCACGTACACCCTGATGTGTTCGAGGTCGGAGAACTTGATCTCGTCGGGCAGCACCATGGTGCTGCCGTGCACCTTGTACGGGGCATCGTTAGACATGATCTTCTCCAGCGTCCACTCTGCCCTGTACACGTCCTGCTTACTTGCTACTGCCACCACTTCTCCTCCTTGCGCACTAGCAGTTTCAGTTCTCCGTCTTGGACGACCCACACTTCTTGGGCACCGTCCTCGCCGATCCACTCGATGTACGAGCCCTTGTCCATGAACGGGGCAACTGCTCTGCAGAACAGTTCCTGCTGTCCTGCCTTGCCGTCGTAGTAATCGAGGCTTACAGCCTTGCCCCACGGCTCGTCGATGATCTCCGTATCGAAGCCGAGTTCATAGAACACTTCCTGCACACTTGTGCACGTCTCGTCGTACTTGGGTCCGATTCCTCTGAACCAAGACTCCGTCTTCTGGCCACTCTGGTACGTGCCGCCCTCCTTGAGGTCGTCCCGCTTGTTCAGGTCCTTCAGGACCTGCAGTACCGACCATGTCTCCGGTACATGGAAATGCGCTGATCGCAGATTGACGTAGTAACCCATCGGTTACTCCTTCCTGTGTTTGTATGTTGCTATCGGCCCGAAATGGCGAAAGTTATGTCCGTCTTGCCCGAAGGGCAGAGAGCGCAGGTCTTGCAAGCACCACCATCGGTGGTGATGAGAGGGATACGACCGGCAACTTCGGGGCACTTGCCCACGCGAGCTCCGAGAGCGTCCATGTGAAGATCACGAGCCTCCTCGAAAGTGTCGGCCAGGGTCGCAACCTTCAGGTTGGGGAACCTCGTACGCAGGTCGTGCGCTAGGTCCGCATTGTCCCTGTCCATGGAGAAGTACAAGCCGAGATTGTCGTGGTCCATGATGGCAAGGTGCTTCGCAGCCTCACCGTTACGTGTGTATGCCCAGAACTGGACGTCCTCGAAGATCCCGATGACGATGGACCATGCAATGGTGTACTCCTGAGAGAAGAAGTCGCCATCCCAATGGATACGGAACATCTTCGGAGCACCGTGCTTCTCGCACTCACGGACGAAGTCGGCGATCATGTCCCTGAGCAGGTAGAACATCTCGTCCTGCTCTGCCGTACGCAGGAGATCCCAGTTGTGCTGCAGCAGTCGGCGCACCGAAGGTAGGTAGTTCTCGATGCGCTTGCCATAGCAGACGGCACCGCAGGTGGCGGTCTCCCCTACACAGGAGAAGTCCTTACCGGCAGGTAAGCCGAAGGCATTCTTGATCTTCGATTGGTCGCCACGTGCATTCGACATGTTCGTGGTCTTGCGGTCGTTCGATCGCTTTAGAGTCATCGCGGCCCTCCTTGGGGGTCGTCGTTGTCGGTATCGAAGTTAGCATGTTGCGAATCCCGATGTCAATGACTATTGACATCCGTGCGTGACACGATCACGCGGTGTCCGCGTCGTCGAGCACAGGGAAGAGCCGGTCCGAATCGACCCACTTCTTGCCGGTACCGTGCGCAGGAGAGACCTCGTAACGGAACTTGCCGTAGGCAGGCTTCACGTCAAGCAAACGCACGAGGACCTTCAGGTCCCCTTCGACCCTGAGCATGGCGAACTCTGACGGCACGACTGCCGTAGGCAGGGGCAGAGTCTTACTCATCGCGACACCATCCAATCGTTCCGTAGGAGGAGAACTCCACGGTGTGGAGACCCTTCAGGTAGTTACTTGTGTACAAGGTGATTCCAATCTCTGATTGACTTGAGGCTAGGCAGCCCCTCCCTATGCACGTGCCGCAGCTCGTGCACAGGAAGCGTGCCTAGGAAGTGAGGACCTGGCGTACCTCGTACGAGGTGAGAGGGTTCGACTCGCCGAGACCGTCGCACTCTGCGCAGGAGGACACTTCGTCAGAGTCGAGGTCGAAGCCTGCACCTGCACAGGGACGGCACACGAGGACCCAGAAGTCCTCGCCATCCTCGTCTGTATGTGAGTAGCGGACGCTACGGAGTGCGTAGGGATCAAGCACCTGAAAGGCGTCAAGTTTGCGGGACTCTGCCGAGAGGCTGATCGTGCTCATGTGTAGTTCCTTCCGTCATCGCAACGGCTCATTGGGCCGAAGTCGCTACCTCCCAAAAAGCACACCTACGGTGTGCTAAAAGGGAGCGTGTGGGTCATGCAGGTCATGCGCAGAGTTGGTAATCCTTGATCCAATCGGCGAAGCCGACATAGTCATCGTCGCCGAGACTGTGAGCCAAGCAGTAGAGGTCCATCTCGACCTTGTCGAGGTTCCCCCGTGCCCAGGAGAACTGCAAAGGCGCAAGTAGCGCAGGAGGCAACGTTCCACAGAACCCTGGGACCGCAGTCCAACGCACGGGGACCTCGTCCAAGAAGTCTTCCTCGTCGGTCCACTCCTCACCCGAAAGGGTGAGCATGAAACCATTCCGAACGTCCACCACCAAAGTGGTGGAAGTGTCGCCACATTCCACCGCTATGCGGTGACTGTCGTGGTCAAGCAACATTTTCGACTCCAATCTTCGATTGAGGTTCGAGTGCTAGTGCACTCACAGGAGGCTCAGACCGTGGTCTGAGCCCCCGAGCGAGCACTAGACCGTGAGAGCCTTGGCGATGGCTTCGGAGATCATGTCCTCTAGGACACTCTGCGAAATCCCGTTCACCGTGTGCACCTCAGGCTTCGCCTCGACCGTGTGCAGGGTGTCGCCATGCTGATTCCCCGACAACCGACGAGCCTTAGTCCCCTTCGGGAGGACCGGAGACTCCACAGACTCCGAAGGAGACGGAACCTTCCTCGTGGTCTTCCGCACAGTCTTCGACTTACGCCGAGACCGCTTGGGCTTAGGTGCCGCAGGAACTTCCTGCACAGGACCAATCAAGCCTCCGGCTTCGAGGGCTTCGACGTAGGCTTCGCCAGAAGCGGTGAACCACACGACCCCTTCGGGGTCATCAAGACTTGTTACCGTGCCATCGTCCCCTACGAAGGAAGCGATAACGTCGTCGTTCCGTAAGGAACGAACATGAACCCTCATAGCCTTCGTCAAAGACGAGTAAGCAATCCCCTGGCCATCTCTGATGGCAACGATCGTGTCAAGGTACGAAACCGACATGAGCATGATTCCTTTCGACTGGCCGACCTCATTCGGACCGGCTCGGCACCAACCTTGGCAGCATGTTGCAATCGATGTCAAGCCTCGAACCGTGCCTTGCTCCCCGCCGTTCGCCCTGCGTCATGACGCGAGACCACCCGCCGCATGACGTGATCACCCGCGAGCTCACGCGCACACAGCCTTCGGCACCCAATCAAAGCCCAAGGTGAGCCATAAGGAGCCAAAACCAAGGGGCCATATCTCCGATATGAAAGGACAGGCTGTCGCCTCGAGTGCACGTGAGCATGACTCGCGGTACCCCCCGCCCGCGCCGAAAGGCAGACTGGCCCCTAAGTCCGTTATCGTACAAATCGGACATGTCGGGACGAACCGGGGGCTTTTAACATCGGGCCGCCCCCCTACCCCCCACCTAGCCTGTGAGAAAAATTCACCAAATGGTGGGGGTGTGGTGGTTCTTTTGGGCTATTTATGCCCTTGTTTGGTAACGATTTTGTCTCTGGGGGTTGCATAGTGCCATTCGCAACCCCCTCTTTATTAGTAGAGGGTGAAGAGCTTCGCTCTGAACTCACTAGCGTTCGTTCAGGGCTCGTCTTCACCGCTTGTTTGTAGCCACGAAGTGGCTGCTTTGAGGGCTTGCAGCCCGAGGTCTCAACCTGCCAGAGGTGTACCTGGGGGTACCCCCCTTGCTCCCCCTCGTATCGGGTCTTGTTCTTGTTGATGGCATGTTGTGTTTTGGTTGTTGGGCGTGAGGCTTTGCTGCCTCACGCTTCTGCTGGAAGCAGCTTTTGTCACCGCCGCGAGTTTCTTCCTTGGGGGTTGCTTTTCGTGCTCGCAACCCCCTCTATATAAGTAGAGAGGTTTTTTCGTGGCGAATCTTCATAGGCGGGATAACCGTCCTGCGTCCCAGGTGCGTGATGCCTTGGTTGATCAGGTTCGTCAGGGCTCGAGTATCGCTGCCGCGTTGAAGGTTGTCGGTCGGTCTCGGTCTTGGTATGAGGAGCAGCGACGTAAGGATAAGGATTGGGCGCTGTTCATGGACCGGGTCCGGTCGGCTTCCACGGATCCTGATGCTCGTCAGCAGGAGGCTGGTGAGTTCACGGATTTCGCTGGCCGTTACTTGAACCGGAAGATCTGGCCGCATCAGGCGAACATGGTGGATCTGCTTGAGGGTCGTGAACCTTCGCAGCTTCACTCTTCGATGGTGTACGAGCCGGGTGCTGCTGGGCATCGGCGTCTGCTGGTTAACGTCCCGCCTAATCATGCAAAGTCGATGACCATCACCATCGAGTACGTGTCTTATCGGATCATTCAGGATCCCAACATCTCCGTGATGATCGTGTCGAAGACGCAGGAGATGAGTAAGAAAATGTTGTACGCGATTAAGTCGCGTCTCACTCACCCGAATTACGCTGACCTTCAGCTCGCGTTCTCACCTGTTGACGGGTGGAAGGCTACGAGCGATCAATGGTCCGCTACCCGCGTCTACCTTGATGGTGATTCTCGTACTGGTGAGAGCAAGGACCCCACGATCGAAGCACTCGGCATGGGGGGCCAAATTTTCGGTTCGCGTGCGAGCCTCATCGTCCTCGATGACACGGTCACGTTGTCTAACGCTAACGAGTGGCCGAAGCAGATGGACTGGGTTCGTCAGGAGGTCGCGTCCCGCCTGGGACCTGGCGGTCAGTTACTGATCGTCGGCACTCGCGTGGCACCCGTCGACTTGTACTCGGAGCTGCGTAACGCGGAGCATTACACCGACGGCGTGATCCCCTGGACGTACTTGAGCATGCCAGCGGTACTGGAGTACGCGGACCAGCCGGAAGACTGGCAGACCCTTTGGCCCGTATCGGATGAGGCTTTCGTTGAAGGTGACGAGCCCGACGATGAAGGCAACTACACCCGGTGGACGGGTCCTCGCTTAGCGAGCGTCCGCAACGAGGTCGGACCTAAGAAATGGTCCCTCGTGTACATGAACCAGGACGTCGAGGAAGACGCCGTGTTCGATGCCGTGGCCGTTCGAGGCTGCGTCAACGGTGGCCGCACCAGCGGCCCCCTACAGCCAGGTGCCACCAGCCACCCCAAGAACACAGACGGTTACTACACCGTGTGCAGCATGGACCCCGCTGTAGCGGGGAACACCGCTGCGGTCGCTTACGCAATAGACCGCTACACCGGCAACCGCTACGTATTGGATGTGCGGGTGATGGCGGGGCCTACCCCCGCGCAGATTCGTGACTTGATCTTTTCGATGACTGACACGTATCGGCCTAACGAGTGGGTGATTGAGGCTAACGCCTTCCAGGGTTTCTTGGTGTATGACGAGGAGATCAATCAAAGCCTCGCGGATCGGGGCGTGGTCGTTAAGCCTCATCACACGAACACGAATAAGCAGGACCCTGATTTTGGTGTCGCTTCGATGTCTGGCTTGTTCGGCACGATCGCTACCGGCCCCTCGAACCAGCGCACTCATCAAGGTGACGGTCTCATCGAGTTGCCTTCGTCTCAATCGCATGGCGTGAAGATGCTGATTGAGGAGTTGATTTCTTGGTCTCCCAACGTGAAGACGAAGTACCGCAGGCAGGACACGGTGATGGCTTTGTGGTTCGCGGAGCTTCGAGCGAGGGAGATCTCATCGAATTCCCGTAGGCCTGTGTTCTTCGGGGGCAGTAACCAGTTCCTGAACGAGAGGGACCGGGATAGGCAAATGGTTGTCAATCTCGACGAGTTGTATCAAGCGGATCACGCGGCAGCGTGGGTTTAGGAGGTCGGCTATGCCGATGGTTAACGGAAAGAAGTACCCGTACACGAAGGCCGGTAAGGCAGCAGCGAAGAAGGCTGCGAAGGGTCGAGGTGTCGCCAAGTCAATGGGTACTGCTGCCGCTAAGTCAGCCAAGAAAAAGAAGAAGTAGTGGCGGCGAAGAAAGCCTTCTGGAACAAACCAAACCCGAAGAAAAAATCTACTCCCTTGTCTGGTGCGCAGAAGGCTGCTGCAAAGAGGCGGGCTAAGGCCGCTGGTCGCCCGTACCCGAATCTTGTGGATAACGCTGCGGTGAAGAGGAAGAAGAAGAAGTAGTGGCCTCCAAGAAGCCAGGTAAGAAGAAAGACTCACGCTTGGAGCGTGCTGGCGTATCCGGTTACAACAAGCCGAAGCGGACACCTAATCACCCCACGAAGTGGGGTGTCGTGGTTGCCAAGGAAGGCGATCAGGTGAAGACGATCCGTTTCGGGGAGCAGGGCGCGAAGACAGCAGGTAAACCGAAGAAGGGTGAGTCTGCGGCTAACAAGCAGAAGCGAGCCAACTTCAAGTCACGCCACGGGAAGAACATCAGGCGGGGAAAACTCTCCGCTGCGTACTGGGCTAATAGGGAGCGGTGGTAGCGGCTCATGGCTGACTTCGCGCACGAAGCAACAATTACGATGGATCGACTTCGTCGCCAGAACACCGCACGGGATCAGCGCATGCGTGCCGTGAACTTGGTCCGTACAGGTAAGCCAGAGTTGGTGTTCAAGGGGTTGTTCCCTGGTGACTGGCCTAAGCCGGTCGTGGGCAACTTCATTGATGTTGTCGCCAGGGATACGGCAGAGATGGTCGGCGTCATGCCGACCCTTACCGCTGCTGGTGACAGCGTCCTGGATGAGTCGAAGCGTTCCAGGCAGGACAAGCTGACGCGGATCATTAATGCTCTCGCTTACAGCTCGAGGCTCGGAACAAACCTAGTGACGGCTGCCGACCGCATGAACACGTACGGCTTCGTGCCCTTCCGCGTCGAGCCCAACTATGACGGTGGGAGCCCGTTCGTTCACGTAGACGACTCGATGGGTACGTACTACGAGAAGGACCGCTGGGGCAACGTCGTTCAATACGCTCGAACCTTCTACTACCGTGCAAGCGAACTAGCAGCAATGTTCCCTGAGCATGCGTCGCGCCTGGTGAAGAACAGCGCGTACAACAATCGTGACAGCGACGAGACTCTCGATCTCGTGCACTTCTACGATAAGGACAGGGTTCTACTGTTCGTCCCCAAGAGGGACGGCCTGATTCTTTCTCAATACGAGAACCAGATTTCCAGAATACCCGTGACTATCGCGGAACTGCCGACGCTCGACGGTGAGCAGCGTGGCGCGTTCGATGACGTTCTGTGGGTGTTCGCCGCGAAAGCGTACCTGGCGATGTTGAGCCTGGAAGCCACTCAGAAGGCAGTCCAGTCACCCATTGCCTTGCCGCAAGATGTTCAAGAGTTCTCGTTTGGACCTGACGCGATCCTCCGTTCGCAGAACCCCGAACGTATCCGGCGCATTCCACTTGAGTTGCCGCGCTCGGCGATGATGGAGAACGCGGTCCTTGATGATGAGCTTCGCCTCGGGTCTCGCTACCCAGAGGCTCGATCTGGTGAGATGGACGCCTCCGTCGTGACGGGCCGTGGAGTTCAGGCCCTCATGGGTGGCTTCGACACTCGAATCAAGACGTCGCAAGCGATGCTCGGTGACGCGCTTGGCGAGGCCATGAGCCTCGCCCTCGAGATGGATGAGGTTATTTGGGGGGACGT
>Ga0075480_10001225_pt1 | contig 16162 bp, 20 predicted proteins | sample DEB08_DNA_7_FD_81590 | JGI IMG/M metagenome (GOLD analysis project Ga0075480, IMG submission 81590) | Aqueous microbial communities from the Delaware River and Bay under freshwater to marine salinity gradient to study organic matter... | ecosystem: Environmental > Aquatic > Marine > Coastal ... | reverse complement strand
CTGAACCTACTACTGAACCTACTACTGAAGCAACAGAACCTGAACCTACTACTGAACCTACTACTGAAGCAACAGAACCTGAACCTACTACTGAACCTACTACTGAAGCAACAGAACCTAAACCTACTACTGAACCTACTACTGAAGCAACAGAACCTGAACCTACTACTGAACCTACTACTGAAGCAACAGAACATGAACCTACTACTGAAGCAACACATGAAACTGAAACCTCAGAAACTATGTAGGAGGGATTTAATATTTAATTTAGAAATAATTAATTACGTATAATAAATTATTTCTGTATATAATATACATGAGTAATTTCGGATTTATTTTTAAAAATGCTAATCCGGAAAGTAAACCAAGTAAACAAAATAATTGTTTTTTTTTTACACATCCGGTTTCAAAGAAACAAGATAAGATAAAGTTTGAAGCCGAACCGGTGCCTGAAGTCGAAGTCACCCCTGAAGTCGAAGCCGTGCCTGAAGTCGAAGTCACCCCTGAAACCGAACCGGTGCCTGAAGTCGAAGTCACCCCTGAAGTCGAAGCCGTGCCAGAAATAACCTCCGTAACCCCTGAAACCGAACCCGTTGTATTTTGGAAAGAAATCACTGAGAATAACGTTACATTTAGCGAATGTGAATTAACTACTAAATTATAATCCTGATATGATATGCCAGGAGTAGGCTTGGACTGATTTTTTTATCTCTTTCCAAATTCCAATGTATAATTGATTATTGCGTAGTTGGTAATCTGTGCCGATATTTTTCTTATTTGTTTTCGAAGAACTTAAATGCCAAATCGTTAATTTAATTTCCAATTCGCTATAATGGTCATATTTTTCACGAATAAAAGTAATTAAACTCGGACTTGTATGAAAATCAATAGCTGATAAATACCAATCACGTAAGGCTAGTCCTCGTGAAGCATATGTCATATACCCGGTTTCTCTTTTCAATAGTGATAAATGTAATGACTTTGTATGAAAACGTGCAGCCCATAAAACGGCAATATTTTGACACAATTCCATATCATGTTTTAATCCACCATACGTTTCGCGGAATAATATCGAATAAATTAATGTTTTCCCTTCTACGGGTAAAACAGGCAACCTTAAATTTTTTATAAACGTATTAGACGATATGGGATTAACTTGTTCATAATGTGAACATTTGGCTAAATCATAGACATATTTTAAACACCAACGAATTTGGTCGGTATTTAAAATATAACCTTTTGAATGTGCGGACATAAACCACGTCAGCACTTCATAACCTTCTAATGGTAAAGCATCTTCAATCGCGATAATAAGAATTCGTCGTAAAAACATACTCATGTCATGTTCTATAAACTCACATGCGGTTAAAATTGCTCGATACGTATTAGATAATCGTATCGATTTTTGTAAATGTGATTTTAAATAGGATATATTTTTTAAATTTTTATGATCGACTATAGCTGCGCTACCAGAGGAAGGTTCATCTGAAGCGATTAGTATGTCCCTTTTAAAGGCCGGCCATTTAACATAGGTTCTAAAAACTGCGTCTTTGTGGTCATCCGCATTACACCATTCGGCTGTATTTTTTTCCCAGCAGAGATAGAAACAGGTTGGATGTGCATTCAAATTCTGACCCGTGTCAAGAATTTTAAGAAACTTATCCATTCTTTTTTTATGCTTTATTTTATTTCACTTTAAAAAAAAATAAAAAGCATAACTATATATAGAAATGTCACAGAATGAACTTTTAAATATAATTCGTCAGTTAAATAAAGATGTGAAAGTCGACTCCGAACGTAATAGGTACTTAAAAAAATTATTATCTAAACAACCCAACATTATGGGCATTATAATTAGTAAACCTACCGGTAAATGTATTGGAATGATAGAAAAAGATGGTAAAATAAATCACGTTTCGAATAAGGAAGCTAAATCGCCGTATAATATTGTGGTCAAAGATAATAATGAAGTTAATATACAAGATATGTTGGTAAAAAATGATTTACATGGTCTCCCTGCCGATAAAATCGTATTAAAAGTCATGACAAATTCTAATATGAAAATTCTTGGCCAAACCGTTAATATTAAAGGTAAAATAGTTGGGCTGATTATTCGAATGGGAAAATCAAATAATTATATTCAAACACAACAGGGTGAACCACTCGGTGATATACCTATTTTGGCGATTCTTCATAAATCTTCTTCATCAATTAAACCTAAACCCGAGGCCACAGAACCGCGGGTGAAACCACCTACCACTCCTGATGTCAAAAATAAAAAAACGGCAAAATTAGTGCCTAGTGCTGAACGTCCTCAAGGCGAATGCATTAAGCCTTCGGTCTGTACGGCCGAACCTGTAGTTGCTGATTCTGGTGTAAAAAGCAGTCCTATCAATAACGCAATTAAAAGTGTTAGAACCCAAGTATCAAATTTATGGCAAAGAATTTAATTTAATATATATATATGAAAGGTTTTAAACTTGAAATAGATGAAGCAGGTTATCCTATTGCTGGTAGTTTTGATGATGTGGGGATTCAAACATTCGTTCAAGAATTTCTGAATAAACCTGGTTTTATTGATCAAATGATTTCGGATCCAAACTTTTTAGATTATTTAACTATTAAAAAAACGGAACTTCGACTTTTTAAAAGTTCACCACAAAAGGCTAATCAAATTATATTAGATCATATCGACACACACGTCTTAGCACATCCTTTTATTGAACATTTACTTAAGGAGGCGAATCAAGTACCCATTAAGCCTTTTAAGCCGTTTAAGCATATTATACAAGTGGGTGGTGTGGTACCCTATATCGCAGGGGTCTTAGTGGTTTCATCGGTTTTATATCTTTTTAAAAGGACGGCAATTGCTACATATAAACCCTTAAGTACTGATGAGCGTCGTTGGGTTATTACATATAATTTCAATACGTTCCCGAATGCGCTACAGTTTGTAGTAAAATTTAGTGTCGATGTATACTTTATTCAAAAATATAGATGGGAATATAATATATATACAAAACTCCATGCGAAAAATAACGGTTCGTATATGGTAGAAAATTTTTATGATTGGCAAGAAAGGCAAATATATGTTGATGAATCATTTGAATTTAACTTTACATATAAAAACAAAGTCTATAAACATATTGAAAACCCAGAGAATTTAATGGATTCATCATTTAAATCGCATTTGATACGCTATGGCTCTTTAAATACAGGAGCATTAATAGGTATTTATAATCCTCGCCATTGTCCTCTATCTGATATTAATATTATTGATATCGATGCTTATATACACATTTTATACATTGTTGTTACAAATTTAAATGCGGCTTTTACGATTGGTGGTCTACTACATGGTGATTTTAAATATGATAATGTATTAATTGATATTCAGACAGATGAAGCTTTGATTTATGATTTGGATTTTTCTTATATTGTCCCGACGCCTGTTAATCTTCAATCTACAGTTGACATTCAAAAGATAAACGGAATCTATCATCCCACATCGGTAAATTATTTATTTTACAATAAAACCATACCCCAAAAAATAAATGTCTTATTTTTACATTTTTTTGATATTTTTTTCCTTGCTTATTCGATTCATTACAATAATACAGAGTTTGTTAACCACTTAAATTATTACTTACAAAAACAATATGGACGCAACCAGGATTTTGATATATTTTTGTCCTGTTTTAATTCATTATCACAATTTCGTAATACGTATAAAGATCCGTCGGATCCTAATAATCCGTGGGAGTATTTAACGCATGATAAAATTATATTTATTAATCAATCTACCGTGTATCCAACAAATAATAATAAATTCAAAGTGTATTCCGATAATAGTATTACACGCTCTATTATCCGAGATATTTTATCGGTTCAAAGCGGGTGGAATCGATATAGATGAAAAAAAGTAAACTGATTTTTTTTCCAAGAATAAAAAAAATGGCTTCCGACTTAGTAATTGGTATTGATCTTGGTACGACTTATTCCTGTGTGGCGATATGGGAAGGCAGCAAATGCGAAATAATTGCGAATACGCAAGGAAATCGCACAACACCTTCTTATGTGGCCTTTACAGACCAAGAAAAGTTAACTGGTGAACCCGCCAAAAACCAATCAGGATCAAATCCCAAAAACACTATTTTTGATGCTAAGCGTCTGCTTGGTCGCAAATTTTCTGACCCCCTTGTTAAATCGGATATGAAATATTTTTCGTTTGATGTTGTCTCTGATGAAACTGATCGACCTATGGTAAAATTAGAATCGGGTAAAACTTATTATCCTGAAGAAATTTCAGCAATGATTTTAACTGAAATGCGCGATATCGCTGAAAAATACACAGGTAAAAAAATCACCAAAGCTGTAATTACGGTTCCAGCTTATTTCAATGACGCTCAAAGACAATCTACGAAAGACGCCGGGCGCATTGCCGGCTTGGATGTGCTCCGTATTATTAATGAACCAACCGCCGCTGCGCTGGCATATGGGTTGGATAAGGCTAGTAAAGACGCACCCGAGAAAAATGTTTTGATTTTTGATTTGGGTGGTGGAACATTTGATGTAAGTATATTATCGATTGAAGATGGCGTTTTTGAAGTCAAAGCAACCGCAGGCGATACCCATTTAGGAGGTGAGGATTTTGATGCGCGGGTTGTAGCACATTGTATTTCTGAAATCAAACGTAAACATAAAGTCGATATTACACAGAATGTCCGAGCAGTGCGGCGCTTAAAGACAACTGTAGAAAAGGCCAAACGTACATTAAGTTCAACTTCAAGTGCGACGATTGAAATTGAATCCTTGTTTGACGGACAAGATTTCACCACTAATATTACCCGTGCTCGATTCGAAGAACTCTGTGCCGATTTATTTCGTAATACATTAAATCCGGTGGAAGCGGTTTTGCGGGATGCGAAAATGGATAAGTCACAAATCCATGAAGTGGTACTTGTTGGTGGTTCGACCCGTATTCCGAAAATCCAAAAACTATTATCGGATTTTTTTAACGGCAAGGAATTGAATCGTTCCATTAATCCCGATGAAGCCGTGGCTTATGGAGCAGCAGTTCAGGGCGCCATTCTTTCCGGTAATAAATCCGAGTCCTTGAATGAAATTCTTTTGGTCGATGTAGCACCTCTTTCTATCGGAATTGAAACGGGTGGAAATGTAATGACAGTAATGATAGCCCGTAATACCACCATTCCGACAAAAAAGACGCAGACATTTAGTACCTATGCTGATAACCAACCGGCTGCTACAATTCGCGTTTTTGAAGGGGAACGTGCCTTGACGAAAGATTGTACTCTACTAGGTCAATTTGAATTAACTGGAATTGCGCCCGCGCCACGTGGTGTACCACAATTAGAAGTTCAATACGATATTGATTCTAATGGTATTTTAAATGTTAGCGCATCGGATAAATCATCCGGTAAAAAAGAACAAATCGTGATTAAAAACGATGCTGGTCGGTTATCGAAAGAACAAATTGAAAAGATGGTTCAAGAAGCCGATCGTTTAAAGGATGAAGATGAGAAACAACTAAAGCGTATCGAAGCACGTAATATTCTCGAAACATACGTTTATAGTCAAAAAGTCGAAGGTAATACAGAGATTGAGGAATATGTGAAATCGGTTCAAGAATGGATTGAACAAAATACGACTGCGAGTAAGGAAGAATATGAAGCCAAAAAGGCCGAATGTGAAATGCGTTTTGCCGAATTAAATCCTACGCCAGCAGGGACGAATAATTTTAAAGGTATGCCCCCTATGCCGAATATGAATACTGCCTCCGATGCCAATATTGAGGAAGTCGATTAAAAAGAACATCCACAAGGGTTAGAAAGTATGAACTATATGGAACCTCCGCATTAAGAAAAAATACATATTTTACCCGATGATTATATAATGAAACATAACACGGGGGTTATTTTATCAACCTTTTTTTATGAGGGTCTTACGAATAATGGTACGGAATTAATATAAGTAATGTATATTAATTCCGTACCATTATTCGACGATAAAAATAAAATACTCGTCTATTCTATGAAACAGGCATTGTTAAACATTTTATTGATTTGACAAATTTAGTTAAAGAGAATATTTTAAATGGTATTGCCTATGATCCGGATAAAAATACAGGCATCAATTGGCCTTTATATTTACGCTTAAAGAAGTCAATTTGTAGGATTATATGATTAAATATAGTATGCCGAACCAAAGATATAATTAGGAAACTTGATAGAGTCTTGATAGGTTTGTTCGGGATGTATAGTTTCAAAAGCATAGCGACAAATCTCATTAAGAATGTCGGTATTCATATTTGGAAAGGTCGAATAGAACAAGCCTTTGACTTCTTTCGATGATGATTTTTTTTTATATGCGACAGAAAAACGCGCCATTAAAAATGCCCAGAAATCATCATCCATTGTTTCGTTTATAAGTCCATCGATTTTTTCACGAAATATATCGGTCATTTTAAATTAAAATTCAAAAATGAAAATAAAAAGATGAAAATAATATATGGAAGGTGCGTATGGTTGTGTTTTTAGACCCGCTTTATGTGACATCGGCGACGAGAAAATGGTATCAAAAGCGTTTGATCAGAGCGAAAATTTAGAGGATGAATATCAAATTCATCAAAAGATGAATTTAGAGTCTATACAAAATTATAAACGATATTATATCACAAATCCAAAAAAATGTCATTTAAACAGACCGGTTATGTGTAAAGATAAGTCTTTTTCACTTGTTTTAAATTATTTGGATGGTGGCGAGACATTAACAAAAATGCTTGGTAGTAACAGCCGCAGTGATCCAGTTCAGATATTAAATGGATTAACAAATATTTTTTATGGTGTCATGTTAATGAATAATATGAAACGATATCATTTAGATATTAAACCTGATAATATTGTATTGGATGATAAGGGACAATTTCGGCTAATTGATTTTGGATTTAGTAAAAATTTAAACTTAAATACGGTTTCAAATCCCTTATATGATTTACCGTATGAATATTGGCCATTTGAAATGTCGGCTTTGAATAACTTTAACGGTAAAATAAGCAATAAATATTTAAAAGGTTATTTATCCATTTTGAATGACGAATTTATTACTTTGCGTAAAAAAGAAATCGTTTTTGATACAGATATTTTTCCCCTTGAAATAGCAACTGAGGAAATGATATACGATAAATCTGATGTTTGGGGCCTGGGATTGACATTGTGTAAAGTCTATGAATCATCACTCGGTAAGACTTTGTCAATGCGGGTGCGTGCGAATTTACTGGATTTTATAAAAACACTTTTAATTTTCAATCCTTTAAACCGCCCAAATGCTCACGAAGCGTATACGATGTACACAAAATTAAAATTCAATTAAGCCAAATAGTTCAAATAGTCTATCCATTCCTCATAGCATTTGCCCGTGATATGGTGTACATAATTAATTTTATTATATGAATGCTCAATATAAAATAGTTTTCCTTCTTTTAAATGGGTAAATTTTATATAATTTGAATCTGAAACTATTATAACAAAACCCGCATCATTCGACATTCTATGTATTTTTTTTTTTAATTTACCGTCTTTATTTAAATAATCGACACTATAATCATCATTATTATTCATATAAATTATATTAATCATAATATAATTTATTTAATATTATAACCAATTATACTTCCTACAATAACATCACTTATCCAGTGTCGCTTATGATACACACGTGATATTGCCGTAATTACCGCTAGGCTATAAAACATAAATTTTAGTTCTGGATTGCCCGTATAAGCTGAGGCAAAAGCAAAGGCTACCGCGGCGTGACCCGATGGAAAAGACTGAGTTGAATCTGACCAAAGTCCACGTAAAAAGGCAAATTCCGATCCAAACCGTTCTTTTGTATCAGGTCGTGGCCGCCCACAAAGCACTTTTAATATACCGGTAATAAAGCCACTTAGGAAGACCGGTTTAAAAACAGTTGGTCCTTGGTACAAAGATAATATAACTGTACTAGGTCCCCAATAGCGTCCTACATTCATTAAAACATCAAACATCGATCGATATATTATATACATTTTAATTTAACATTTTACAACATATGGTCGAAATTTATGGCATTGTGGTGTGCCGTAAGTCCAATAATACTTATTGTCGGCCATGGGTGGGCCTTGATATTTAATAATTGTACAGTTTTTCCCTTTCACACAAGTACGATGAAAAAGAGTTGACATACCGAGACCCCAAACAATTGACAATAAAACAATTGTTACGCGCGATTTCAAATATTCTTCCAGCATTATATACTATTCATTTATAAATTTTATTTTAACTTTAAGGTAAATGTAATTTTCAAAAATTTTAAAACAAACCCATATCTCTTCCATATTATTAGCCATAGTTAAATAGATAGTTAAATAGTTTTCCTCCCCAGATGATAAGAGGTGTAAATTGATTTCTATCTCCTTTCATGTAAAAATGGACGACCTTTTTAAAAAAACGGAAGAGTGTGTAATAGGATGCTTTCCTATTTTATGTTTAAAAGCAAACAATGAGGAAAATTCATTTCTTAATGAAATCTATAACCGCGTACCAAAAGCCGATTATTATAAATATAATATGGGTGGTTTAAAACCCGAATTAGGTACCTATCAAATTTTTAAAACATCGGGTAAACCGAGTATATTAAATTGCTATGTAAAAACATATCCTGGGTCTTTTAAAAGTGATAATTTAGATAAACGCCGAGAGTATTTCGAAAAAATATTAACAGATGTTCTCAAAAAAAATCAGTCCAAATCGGCTTTCGATTTTTATTTTTCGGCTTCCGATATTAAAGGAATGGAAGATATAGTATCCCGATATAATGGTATAATTCTAGAATTGCCTAGTGAAACCATAGACTCCCCCCCATTCGATCCGAAAGACATTCAAAAAGTCGTATTGTACCCAAACGATTATGTCAGATTCAATTAAATAAAATTAAATTAAATTAAATATATAATATAAGATATATAATGTCTGGGACTTTTCAACGACAAGATTTTGATGATGGAGCATATAGAGCAGAATTAAAACAATCCACAGGGCCTTTAAAATATCTTTTAGACCCTACGCGTGCTAATCAAGAACGACCTTGTCGACCAACCACACCCGGTTACATTGGTCGTGTGGGCGTAAGTTTAACTCATCAACGGTCATTAGTTGATGTGGAATCTGATTTAAAATTACTTCAATACCCCGCATCAAGGGATCCGGAAAAGCAATATAAACCATCATGTCCGCTTTGTGGTCAACACAAAGCACCAGGGTCGAATGCTGGTGAGTGTTCGAGTTGTCAGGCCAAATTGTTTAATTTACCCGAATGTGGTAATACAACCGAATATTCAAGAATATCTAACCCCATTTGTACTAGTCGCGAATTAGGGATTAATCGCTTTCAGCCTTTACGTTTAAACCCACAAGATGAAAATCGTTGGCTCCACCCTTCCGAAGTCGGAATTAATTATCGTATGGTTGTAAAAGATAATTATCGTCCATGTTATTAAAAAAAAATAATATATAATATATATGTTTACATCTGATGCGTTTAAAAATCCCACGGCATTTTCATTGCCCGGAGGGAGTGAAGATATTTTAAAGAAAACTGAAGAACTTATAGAGCGATTTCAAGCCAAAAGAGAAATGGCAGAATCCCTTGAAACCATTGAATCTACTGGCGGCGCATGGCGTGCGGGGTTAAATCTTGGTAAAATACACAGTTTAAAAGTAAATTCAGTTAAACAGAGTAAAAGTGGTACCGTATATGCTTTGGATGTTGCCAAAGACAATGAGGATTATGGTTATGGCTTAAATTATACAAAGTATCCACGTGTCATTAAAGATAATCTTATGGCAACGGCTTATAAAAAAATTCATACAACGTATTTAACACCGGTAATTGGTGTTGGATTGGGTACGGCAAAACATAATGATGACCGTCATTTAGCATGGAATGTAAATATAGGTACCGAAACTTCACTTACTTCTACTTTAACCTTTGTATCCAAAATGAATTATACTGATTTTGGAAAAAATTCGCGCGGGTTAACGAGCACCTATGGTTTACATTATACCTTTTAAAGGCTTATTAATCGGTAATCTCTTTTTCAATCCCTTTTCTTATGCGAAAACCGTAAAATCCACCACAGCCCGAATCAAACCGTTTTGACCGATCAAATGGAAATTTGCCAATTTTTGCCAAGCCATCTTTAATAGATAAGACAGAAATAGGGCGGCCACCCATTGTTGTTTTCCAGAGATTTGCGATTTCTGTGCGTGAAATCCATTCGTCAACTACTTCAAAATATTCATCAAAAAAGGTTTTAAAATCATCATTAATTTCGCACGTTTCTTTGGAATTGTCCATAATATACGCAGGTATATTTAACCCATCGCGGTAATACAAATGCGCATAATGGATAATAATTCGCACAAATGCATCACGATTTTCTACTTGTTGGAATTTTTGACTTAATTTTTTATCCATGGGAAATTCCAAGGTATTTTTCACGGGACGTTGATCGAACGGACAGGATAATTTCCCGGTGTCAATAAACTTTGAATTAAAATTCATTTGGATGAATCGTCGTGCCATACCACCATCCGATTTGAATTTCGGCGTGTAATTCGACAAAATAAAAGCCTTTCCATAGATATTGATTTTCTCGGTTGTACCATACATAACTTCATTGGTAATATAGGTGCCGTTCGCCAATTCTTTTATCAGACTCTCATTAATGCTACTGGTCTGCGGAAATTCTTCGGTCCAGATAATTCGTTTATTTTGTATTTTCGTTAAATCCTTATGTGCTTTTTTATTGCCTTCTAAAAACGCATTTCCGGTTAATTTAATTAAAAACATTGGAAATAAACATGTCAAGGCTTCAAATATCACCGATTTACCATTTCCAGCCAAGGGTCCAATCAAGTTAAAAAACAATTGTTGTTCGGATGCCCGTCCTGTTAGACTATACCCAATTAATCGGAGATAAAAATCCATATGCTCATCATTGTCATTGTTAATTTGTTTAATTTTATCGTAAATAAATGCTTCGGCTTCTGGTGTCGCACTACGCGGATAATTATAAGGCAATGTATCTGTCAGAAAATCGTCCCATCGCAGACCTTCGCGAAAAGCCAAGGTTTCTAAATTTAAAATACCGTCTTTAAAAGGTAAGCAGTCTTGAAGCACATTTAAACACGATTTAAAATCAGGTGTTTCTAATTCGGTTTTAAAATGATCAATAATGCCGGATTTAAATGCCGAACTATCCACGTGATTGTAGTCTTTGATATAATCGTCTTTGCTATAGCCAATATCGGTTAAATGTGCATCCATAACTTTGTGAATGTGGTCAACAATAATTTTGTGAGGATGGCGCGTTTCACGCCATAAGGAGGTCTCGGTATGCAGATAGAACCACGAAGTGTCGTATTTTAATTGTTTAGCAATTGCTTCTTTAATAAAATCACCCGTTTTCGAGGGACCGTAAGGAATCACATCAAAAATACTATCCATTTCATTTTCGGTCAATTCGGATAAGGTCTTTTCAATGTCCTCTTCAGAGCGTAAAAATGTATCAAAATCTAAATCTAGAAACGAAGGTTTCCAATCTTTAATGATAAACGTCACGGGTAACTTGGCATTCACACGATCCAATATTTTTTGAATGCTATCAATCGTTTTTCCAACACGCGATACCAGACAACCGTCAAATAAATACGATCCTATCGTAAAATGAGCTGCGCGTAAGGTCTTGACTAAACTATAAACATATTCGGTTTCATGCGTTTGTAAAATCATACTTAAATATCCCGCCGGATGGGTATGCTCATTCTTGCGTGCTTTTTCTTCAGTATAGTCATGAATTAATTGCTGGTAACAGGGCAGAACCGTGATTTTCGCGGTTATCTCTTTGAGTTCGGCTTTTAAAGTGCTGGCCAAGGTACCTGGTAAAAAAGGGTTTTTGCCCAAGTAGACATCTTGACAGATTTTATCCGGTCCAGCACCGAAAAAAGTCATATTAAAAATATGTTTCGCAAAATCATGTAGTGTAACATTATTATATGTTTTCAGATTATACCGTTCAACATCCGAACCCGTAATGTCAAGCGTATCAAAAAAACGCGACCGGTTTTTCACATAGGCTTTTAAAGTCGGGCAGTCAATCCCATTTTGCTCACATAAATGGCTTAAAATAGTTGGTTGGCAGTTTTGTATGTCAATATCTAAATAATTTTCGCCAAATAAATGGGTTCGCACCGCTCCCCATTGATAAGCACTTATTTTCATTTTTTCTTTCGTAAAAACAGGAAATAAACGCCCGTAGTGGTTCTCGCCATATTTATGTTGTGTATATTTAACCGTAATTTCATTATTGTTTTTTAATAAGGTTCGATAGAGATTTTTATAACCGTGAACGTCCTCCTGATTGACATAGGGTGATTTTAATACATCAAGCACTTTTTCAGGAGATATACGTTCGACAAGTTTTAAACTCATCATATTATATAAATACATTTTGATTTTTATTCTTAACTTTATGAAAAATCATTTTTGATTTTGACGGTGGTTATTTTTTTTTTAAAATTAGCGACCTGTAGCTCGCGTATGATAGGGAACGGAGGGTAGACTTGTCAAGGATTTATGTTTCACATAATTATTCTTACCTAAACCAATGTCATAGTATTCATTATTAATAACAAAAATCACATGCGGGCGCACTAGTTCCGAGCCATTTTTTTGGTAATACGAATTCGGATATAAAACATCGAAACTAAACGTGCCATTCGAAATCGGAACACGTCCGCTATTGGGACTATTTTCATAGGCTACCATTTCATTCGGAAAAGGTAATCCTGAACCCACAAGACTCGTGCGGACATCAGGTGGAGCACTAGCTGTATATGTAACCCAGCCTGATTTAACGGGACAGTTGGCTCGAATTGTAAATGTATACCCATTCTTAAGAATTACTCCTTGACAATCATGAATTTTGAATTCTTGCATATATATATTAATGCCAGACCATTTTATTCCAATATTTATGCGTTGAGAAATCTAAAACACCAGAAGTATCTATAAGTGGTATGTAATTCAACGTACAGGTCAACCATAAAGGCGTCACTGGTTCGCGCCAAAAAGTAATACGAAGTGTAACAGGATTTAACGCTGATGTAATGATTTTTGTGTCGTTAAAAAAATCTAAATCTGATGAATAATCTGGGTTAATAGGGTCTAGATTTATAGGTTCGATTTTATTAAAATTTTGAATTTGGTACAAGAGAATATTATCACTAAGATAGTCAACTGATTCGATATCGTTTATCGAGAGTCTTAATTTATAATTCGGTTGACCTATTGGCATTGTTCGATCAATAATTAAAGGATGACAATGGAGTTTTAAATCGGAAACATATTGACCTGACGTTGGCAAAGCATATTCGTATACGGTTTTATCCTGTATTTTTGGATAAATTGTATGTTGTAGTGTACCCATATCGCTTCTTATATCTTTTAATCTTTTGAAAAAAATACTTATTTAACGCGTGGATAAAAAACTGTCGACGGTTGTAAAATAAAATTCTATACTAGTTTTTAATGCGCCTTCGATTTTTTGGCCTTTATTCAGGGCGTATTTAATATTTGATAAGGTCCACCGTCCGGATGCCAATGATTTTTTTGTAGGGGGACGTGGACGAACTTTTATGTAAGATAATTTATTATTTTCGGCATAGACTAATTTTTGGTGACTCGAGGTCAATTCGCCTTTCAAACCATGTTGACCGTATTTTAAATACCAGGCTCCCTGTAAAAAACAATCGGCTAAATCATCTTTTTTTTTGAATTTTTCGAAAAAAAGACATAATTCAGGATGTGTTTTAATCGCCCATTGACAGTATTTTATCCCGTACCATTTGTTTCGCGCATATTGCGTTTTTAAATGACATGAAATCGCGGGACCATCATAGACCGTTAATTTATTTTTCGCATCGATAAATTGGAGATTTGTATATGTACATTTATTATCGATGTACCCTCTTAAGACATAATAATCAAACAAAGCATGACCAACGCCTTTAATTTTTTCCCGGGCTTTCAAGGGCTGATTTTCAATTAAGACTTGTTCTACATTTAATAGCCGTGGTACGGCGTCTAAGGACGTAAAAAGGGTTTTTTTAAGTTCGAATTCCGAAACGTTTTCAACCGTCATATTTCGCACCAACCCCGGCAGCGTTTTTCCGTGTAAAAGACAGTAACCTACACCATTTTCGTCCGTGAAATAGGCTTTTTTTCCACAGAGTTTACCAGATTTACAAAAACTTTTACAGGTTAAACTTGGATTTCCAGAAGCTAAATTAATAATATCCCAATCGGAAATAGTATATTTTCCATCCGTGTAATTTAAAATGCAGTAGGCTAAATTAATAATGCCGACATCAAAGGAAATAATGGAACCTGGTGGAAGATTGTCACAGGGAGTCCAAGGTATACGTTTTTTTAAAATAATTTTTTTTTTCGTAGCCGAAAGCATATTTTATTTTTGTAGTTAATATATTATATTTTTTATTTTTTAAATTGAAAAATACAATATAATAAATAAATAATGTATGACACCCATATATTCAGTGGTGATAAGATAGAAATAGGGTCTAATCTCTGTGACCCTTTAACTTTGGAGCCTTTCGACCAACAGACTGAATTATTGCTTTTTAAGGCTGGTAATAGTATAACGACTTATGATTTTCATGTTTTCTATAACGCGATTCATAAATTAAATGAATATCGTATACCACACACACGTGAAGTTTTTACTTTGAATCAACGTCAAGAATTTGACCAAATCTGCATTAGGTATAATCGGGAACCGATATTTGAAAATCTCCAAAAAAAAGAACATTTTCTTTGTGATTTGACGGCGTGTCAAACGGAAACAGATTTATTCAATTTAGGTGAAAAATATGGTTATATCCCATTAAACGTATTAAATAGTGTCGAATCTAGTCTAGAGTGTCATTTATAATATGAAATCGCATCGATTTTAAAGTGTCTAAAGACGGATTCGTTTTTAAATGTGTTAAAATTATATGATTGAATTGAGCAAATAAAGGCTTTGGTATTTCAATGATGCCTTCGGGATGTTTATCTTTTAAAAATACATTTAATCCCGAAGGAAAATGTGCGATAACGTAATTGGATTCTGGATGATCCGCACGGTATGTAATTTCTTTTACAAGATTAAAAGGTTCAAACGCATAAGCAATAGAAAAATGTCGTATAAATGAATTATCGGAAAATGTGTCTTGATTAAATTGTATAGTAATATTGGGTAATTCCGCCATTTCCGCCATTTATTAAAAAGGATGATAATTATTTAGTATACTTCCAAATCTGTAATATTGTATCGGTACATACCCATTGCTAAATAAAACACGTATAAAAATACGATTAAGCCTGTGTAACAGCGTAAATGGAAATAAAATTGTTTGTTTTTTACACATTGCTCTAATATATTTATATTACGTTCATGATAAAGTTTCAGGCGCGATTGTATCCGAATTAAAGAAGTATTGTAATGATTTAACAAATAGCATGTATCGTCGACATGTTTAAAGGCTTCGAGACCGATTAATAAATGTTTAATAAATACATTTATTTTTCCTTTTTTTTTATGATAAAAATTGTTTACTTCGGTGATATTACTTGTAATTTCACGTAAAACCAAGGATTTTTTATAATCTTGAAGATTTTTAATTTCGTCATTAAAAATGATAATTTGTTGGATTAAATCAAATAAGTCTTCTTTCTTTTTCAAAAGAGCAATTTCTTTTTGTAAATCAGCAATCTCAGCCATTTTATTATTTAAATCCAAGGTTAAATAATAATTTCGTTCAGCCATTTTTTGATTATTTTCACTAGGAACATCTTCTTCATCATCGGAATAAATAATAGGGGTCTGATTTGCCGGCCTCAATAAATTAGGATTATTTTTTATCGCATGGGTAAGTTTGTCTAATTCTTTACGGGTTAACTCTTCAGATTCTTTTCTACATTGTTCCGATGTTTTTTTTTTCATGTATTCCATGTTATTTTATTTAATTTAATTTAATTT
>Ga0075480_10001222_pt1 | contig 16189 bp, 10 predicted proteins | sample DEB08_DNA_7_FD_81590 | JGI IMG/M metagenome (GOLD analysis project Ga0075480, IMG submission 81590) | Aqueous microbial communities from the Delaware River and Bay under freshwater to marine salinity gradient to study organic matter... | ecosystem: Environmental > Aquatic > Marine > Coastal ... | reverse complement strand
TATGTTGGATTTTGAAATTTCACAAAGTTAATTTGGCCGTAAATGTCTGATTTAATAATATTTGTAACTGAGTTTTAAATTTGACGACCATCAACTTTCCCTTTAATCCAATATAATTGTTTATAGGGCTTTTTCATAATCCAACTTAATTGTTTTTCCTGTTATTAAGTTGGATTCTTAAGTTTTGGGATGAAAAGGAAAATTTCGTACGCCGATGCTTAATGGTATTTGGAATACTGAGGTTGAGTTATTTCACAAACTTATTGTATTCCATGAGTTGGCGGATTTGTTCGTCGTTAAGAGCGAAGTTAAAGATGTAAACTTCATCAAGAGATCCTTTGAAGACTTTGTGTTGCTTTTTGCCATAAATTTGCGCCATAGCATCACGACCCATGAGGACTTTTGTAGATTTTTTACTCTTAATATCTGTTTTTACATCGAGTATAGATTTTCTTGAGGCCGGCTCAAGTTTTCCATCGACATAAAGAAGGATATGGGTACTGACATTGGGTTTGCCATCACCAAACATAACGACTGCTATGTGATGCCACTTGTCATCGCGAAGGTCTTGAGTTCCGACAATTTGTCCATGGTAAAGTCCAGCTCGTAATGCACCAACGTTGCCATCTTTAGCCTGCCAGTTCCAAGATACTTGCCACGTTCTACCTTTCCCTAGATATGAACCCCAGGCCAACATTGAAGTAGCTTGATCTGTGCGAACATCTTTTGGAATTTTTACCCAGAATGAGACTGAACGGGCATGAGCACCACCGATTCCTGGAAAGCCAGTTTCGATGTAATTTCCATTCCCATCGAAATGAACGCCTTTGTTAAATTTTCCGTTTATCCAATTGGGACCATTACCATTGGCGTAAGTCGATTTTAAATAGGCGTCGTAGTCTTTATCTTTTAGGTTCTCTCCTTTATAGGTGGAAACTTTTCCTTGCCCTTCATTAAGAGGCCAATGAATGTAGCTTATTTCTTCTTTTGGCTTTTCAGGGAGAATGCGCATGAACTTTCCTGCATCGGCAGCTTTGGCTACGGTAGATTTTGCAGTAATAAGGGTGGCTTCAGATTTATTGATTAGTTTCTTGTTTGAGCCGGTTATAGTTTCAACTTTGCCATCTAAAACGTGAACTTCTGTGTCGCCATTTTCTTGAACACTAACCCCAAACTCTGTTCCTAAATCAACAACATTAGTCTTTGGCGTATCGACTTGAAAACCGATCCCTTCTTCCTCAACAGCAGCGACGATTGTACCTTTCTCGAGCTTGACTTTCATGGGAGAAACTAAGTCAAACTCGGCCGGACCTTCTACGATTAATTTAACACCTTTGCCATTGCTTATTTCACAGTAACCTGACTTTAGAGAATGCTTGCCTTTTTCAAAACCGTCGCCAACTTTGAAGTTTTGATTCTTGTCCCAGTTTGCACTTACTGATTTTAGAAGCGTGTAATCTTTTTGAGCTAAGTTGCTTTCATCAGGCTTTTCTGTTTTTGGCAAGACAAAGACCAAAGTTAAAATGGCCGCCAATGCAAGGATGGGGGCGATGAACTTTAAGGTCTTTTTCTCAGGTGGCTGGTTAATCATCGGTTCTAACCCAGATGGGAGATCTAGACTTTGATCGCCAAAATGCCAATCTAGTGCAATGTGAGTGTCGATATAATCATTGTAGTAGTCACGGGCTTCATCGCTACTCTGAAGTATTTGATCTAGTTCTTTTTGCTCTGAATCGCTAAGGGCGCTTTCCATAAGAGTAGCAAGTAGTTCTTCTAGTTTATTTCTTTCTTCGCTATTCATGCTTCGGCCAACTTTAACTTTATGCACTTACTCAATGAGTGCCTTATTTTATGCAAGATCTTACTGACAGCATTTTCTCTTTTGCCTGACTCCTGGGCATATTGTTGAACAGAAAATTTACCTGAATATCGTTTCATTATTAATTGTCTGTTATCCGTAGAGAGATCTTGAAGACAGGTGTTCAGAGCAGAAAGCTTGTCGTCAAAAATATTTTCTTCTTTGGTATCACTCAACAGTTCTATAGTCTGATCGCTCAACATTGGTCTAGAATTGGCTTTTTGTCTTTGAGATAAAATTTGAAAATGGGCAATCCTGAAAACCCAGGCAATGAAATTTGTCCCCGGCTGATAATCGTCAGCCTTTTTGCAGATCACCAAATTGGTGTCCTGTAAAATCTCTTTTGCCAGGTCATGGTTCACTACTCTCTTAAAAATGAAGCCATAAATTCTAGGTTGGCTTGCCGTCAAGAGGGCACTGAATTCGTCAGATACTTCTTTCGCCATTTTTTCTCCAAAACATCTTCTTACCTTAGCTAATAAGAATCTTAAACAAATCTTCCCACCTTTTCTGAAAAAAAATTAAAGATACTGGGAAGAAATCGATTTTTTACATATTTCCCTGGTAAAAATGTAGGAGAAAATATGAGAAAGTTATTAGCTTTGTGTGTGACGCTAATTTTTGTTTGTTCGTGTGTGAGTAATGAGAAGAATGAATATGATGTGGTCATCTATGGCGGGACATCAGCAGCTGTCACTTCGGCAATTCAAGTTAAGAGAATGGGTAAGTCAGTCATCGTTGTAAGTCCCGATAAGCATTTAGGTGGATTAACAACTGGTGGTCTGGGATGGACAGACAGTGGTAAAAAGCACACCATTGGTGGTTTGTCGAAAGAGTTTTACCACAGGGTTTTCTTAGAGTATAAAAAACCGGAAAGCTGGAAGTGGCAGAAATTTGAAGAATATGGTAATCGAGGGCAGGGGACGAAAGCCTTTGATGAAGAAGATCAAACAATGATGATCTTTGAACCAAGTGTTGCTAGAAAAGTCATCAATACATGGTTGGAAGAAGAGGATATCACAGTTTTAAGAGATGAATGGTTGGATCGCGAAAAAGGAGTTGTTGTCCAAGATGGAAAAATTATCTCAATAAGAACCTTGAGTGGTAAGACTTTTAAAGGCAAAGTTTTTATCGATGGAACATACGAAGGCGACTTAATGGCTGCCGCTGGAGTGACATACCATGTAGGACGTGAAGGCAAAGAAGTTTACGGGGAAGAGTGGAACGGAGTACAAACTGGAGTTCTTCACCACAGTCACCATTTTGCGGATAAAAAAGTTGATCCTTATGTCATTCCTGGAGATCCTAAAAGTGGAGTTTTACCAAGAATTAATCCAAAGCATCCTGGGGAAAAATATTCGGGTGATAAGAAGGTTCAGGCCTATTGCTTTAGAATGTGTTTGACCGACCACCCTGAGAATAGAATTCCTTTTCCCAAGCCAAAGAACTATGACCCTAAGCAATATGAACTGTTGATTCGTATCTTTGAGGCTGGGTTTAACCCAATGTATGTATTTAGAAAATTTGATAGAATTCCAAATCATAAAACAGATACAAATAATCATGGTCCATTTAGTTTCGACAACATAGGCATGAACTGGGATTATCCCGAAGCTAGTTATGAAAGACGCCGAGAGATAATTGAAGAGCATAAAACTTATCAGTTGGGAATGCTCTATTTTATATGTACAGACCCTAGAGTTCCTAAAGAGCTTCAGGAGAAAATGAGAACTTGGGGCCTCCCAAAAGATGAATACCAAGATACTGAAAACTGGACACCTCAGCTTTATATTCGTGAAGCTCGCAGGATGGTCGGCGACTACGTCATGACTGAGCTCGACTGCCTTAAGAAAAAGGTGACGCCAAATTCAGTTGGAATGGGATCTTATACTATGGATTCACACAATGTTCAGCGTTACATAACTCCCGAAGGTTATCTCCAAAATGAAGGCGATATCGGCGTAAAACCTAAAGGCGCTTATTCAATAGCATATGGGGCTCTTGTGCCTAAAAAGAAAGAGTGCCGTAATCTTCTAGTCCCTGCTGCCATGTCTTCATCTCATATAGCTTATGGCTCTATTAGAATGGAGCCTGTTTTCATGATTTTAGGTCAATCTGCAGCTACAGGAGCGGTTATGTCTATTGATGCTGGAATTGATGTTCAAGATGTTCCTTATCTTGAATTGAGAAAGAAATTATTAGCAGATGGACAGATATTAGAAGATCCTAAAGCCGCTCCAAAGCTGGCAGGGTATGTTCTTGATGAAGACCAGGCAAAGCTAAGTGGAACCTGGAAGCATGGTTCCATGGATGCAAAGCATGAGGGAAGGTACATACACGATAACAATGCCGACAAAGGTGAAGCTCTTGCTCATTTTAAGGCAAAGTTACCCAAAGCTGCTAAGTATGAGTTAAAACTTCACTACACTGAAAATGAGAATAGAGCATCAAATGTGCCGGTCACGCTAAAGTTTAATGGTAAAGTCAAGCATTTTACAGTTAATCAAAAAGAGGCTAGCTCGTCAGGTTTTAGTTTAGGGACTTATGAACTAAGTGAAGCTGAAATTATCATTTCAAATAAAAATACAGATGGTTACGTAATAGTTGATGCTCTTCAGTTTATAGAGAAGTAAGCAGAGTATAATCGTTGTTATTTGGTGGAGTCTCTTACTGATTCCACCTTCTTTTACTGAAACGCTAAGAATAGCTTGTTGTTTCTCAAACGTTTAAAAAGCTGGTAAATCGGCCTTAGTCTATTAACTTAATACATAGTTAATCGATTGAGAGAAACTGATGAAAGTTATCATTCTCGGTGCAGGTGAAGTAGGAAAAGGGCTTGCTGCCACTCTTTGCCTTGAGAAGAACGATGTAATAATGGTTGATATCGATGAGAAGCTTCTTGAAGATTTAAGTGAAACTCTCGATATAATGACTTACACAGGTAATGGGGCCTGGCCGTCTACTTTAAATAATATCAATGTTCAGGAAGCTCAGTTATTCATAGCAGTAACAAGTTTTACTGAAACGAACATATTGGCGTGCTCTGTAGCTAAACAGCTCAATAGTGATATTCGAACCATAGCTCGAGTTGACAGTCCAGACTTTTTCCCAGAACATATGGAAATGGACCCCAGATCATTGGGGATCGACCATGTAGTTATTCCACAAGTAGAATGTACCGCATCAGTTTTAGAAGTTTTAAATAAGCCGACTCTTAAAGAAATGGTTCATTTGAGTACGCCAGGTGCCGTCATTAGCGGCTTTCAGATTAACCCTGGTTCACCAATGGTTGGTACGCAGTTATTTAATTTTCCCAGAAAAGACCTTTTAGAAAAAGTTAGAATCTGCGCCATTTGGAGGCGTGGGCGACTTATTATTCCAAGAGGTAAAGAGCGTTTTAATAACTACGATGAAATCTACGTTGCTGGTGACCAGGAATACACCGAGAAGCTTATAGATTGGGCGACAATTGATGAACATAAACTTTCCCACGCTGTAATAGTTAGTGCAACACAACTAGGCCTTTCTTTAGCTTCAAAGTTGAAGGAGCAAGGTGTTTCTGTAACTATTATTGAACCTGACTTAAAGAAGGCAGAAAACGCTTTAGATAAAGTTAAAGGCCATGTGACAGTTCTAAATGCTGATGCAACATCTGCGGATGTTCTTACTGAAGCAGGAGTTGAAAACTGTGATGCTTTCATAAGTACCCTTAAAGAAGATGAAAGTAATGTTTTATGTTCTCTAATGGCAAAGAGAATGGGAGCTCAAAAAGTTATTCCCATCATCAATAAGCCAGACTACCGCGAAATTATTTCTAGTATGGAAAAGATTGACTGTTGTTTTAGTCCAAGAATAGCCGCATTGAACTCGATCATTAACCTTGTTAAAGGAACTGACAGACGTATTGGTGCTCTTCTTCAGAGAATTTCAGCTGAGATTTTTGACATGACTGTTATTCCAAATTGTAAAATTGCTGAAAAAGCTATTCGAGAAAGTACCTGTCCTACAGATGCTGTTTTTGCAATGATTTTAAGAGGGAATGTTATTATACCAGCAATTGGTAATGAAGTCTTTCAAGTGGGTGATCGTGTCGTTATGATGGGGACTCCGAATGCTATGCGAGCTTGTGAAAATCTTTTTATTAAGAAGTCATTTTTCTAAATCATGAATGCCAAAGTAGTTATTAATGTAGTTTCAGCATTGGTTGTATTAACTGGCCTTTCAATGTCTGTCTGCTTAATTCCTGCTTGGATTATGGATATGCCAGAAGGTAATGAACAAGTCTTCTGGAATTTCCTATGGTGTTCTCTTTCGACCATTGCCATTGGTACAGTTGTTTTTCTTAAAACCAGAGTGAAAGCAGACGTTGGTTTTCGTGAAGGTTTTGCCGTTGTAACCTTTGGCTGGTTAGCAGTCTCAGCTTTTGGAGCTTTGCCATATCTGTGGATTTGTAAAGATCCTGTAGCACTTCATCAAACACTAGAACAAATTCAAGCTTTAGATGTGGCTATGGGAGAAGAAGCTCGAATAGCGAAAATAGCAGAGCTAATGGATGCTACGAAATCTATAAGTGTTGCAGATGCCTTTTTTGAAACGATGTCAGGTTTTACCACGACTGCAGCAAGTATAATGATGGATATAGAAGCCCAGCCATATGGAATACTTTTTTGGCGTAGTTTAACAAACTGGCTTGGAGGTATGGGTATAGTGGTACTCTCTTTAGCTATTTTACCAGTTTTGGGAATTGGTGGTATGCAGCTCTATAAAGCTGAAGTCCCGGGGCCGACATCAGACCAATTAACTTCTCGAATAACATCAACAGCAAAAATTCTTTGGCTGGTTTATTTTGTCTTGAGTATTGCCTGCTTTGTAATTTTGAAAACGATGGGAATGGGCTGGTTTGATTCTATTTGTCATACTTTTAGTACTTTAGCTACTGGAGGGTTTTCCACAAAAGATGCCAGTATTGGTGCTTTTGCCCCTCATTTTCATGTCGTGATCACATTCTTCATGTTTTTAGGTGGCTGCAACTTTGTTTTGCATATAAAGGCCTTAAAAGGTAAACCTTTATTTTATTTCAAAGACGAAGAGTTTAGGTTCTATTTCTTTTGTGTTGCTGCTGCAATAATCATCGTTACTCTTTCATTGGTTTTTAACGGAAATAAGGAAGGAGCTACATACACAGTTGCTCAAGCATTAAACTCAGCAAGTTTTCAGGTTGTATCCATAATAACTACGACTGGATATGGAAGTGATGATTATACACTGTGGCCAACTTTGGCTATGGGGATAATAGTTCTCTTTTTCTTCTTCGGTGGATGCGGAGGTTCAACTTCTGGTGGAATGAAAATAAGTCGATTAATGCTGATGTTGAAATACTCAATAGTTCAAGTGAAGCAATGTCTTTTCCCTCACGCACTTTCTAATGTTCAATTGAATAAAAAGCGTGTTCAACCAGCGATTTTAGATAAAGTTTTGAGCTTCTTTTTCCTCTACATTGCCATTTATATCTTCATCAGCCTACTGCTATGTCTTTGTGATGGGATAGACATCGAAACTGCCTTTTCTGGTTCAATTGCCTGTCTGGGGAACATCGGGCCAGGTTTATCTCAGGTTGGACCAAGTGCAAATTACGCTTGGATGCCCGACTCAGCGAAGTGGCTTCTAAGTTTAGCTATGCTTATTGGGCGTCTAGAAGTATATACTGTTATAGTCTTGCTTTTACCGCAGTTCTGGAAAAAGTAATCAAGGCTTTTTCATTTGGAAAGGAACGCTTTCTGTAATCGCGATAATTATATCCTGGAAACGATAACCATTATCTTTAGTTTGTGAGACTATTGAAGAGATGGTTTTGTAGTCACTTTCTTCAAGTCCGCGACCTAATGCATAGATAAGTAACTTAGTTATGAGATGCTCAGCAAACTTTTCATCTTTTGAAACTAGGTAACCCTGTAAGCTTTTTAATCCGCTTAGCTCAGTACCATCTGGTAATGTACCTCCTGTATCAATCGGCTTACCATTTTCTTTGTCACGCCATTTACCAAGTGCATCAAAGTTTTCGATGCAAAAGCCAAATGTATCCATAATTCTATGGCAGCTGGCACAGGCTTCATCGGCACGGTGTAGTTCTAATTTCTCTCTTAAACTCATATTTGGATTAACTTCAGCAGTTGTCTCAAGTGGGTCGACATCGGCTGGCGCTTCTGGGGGAGGAGTACCTAGAACTTCATCGAGAATCCATTTGCCTCGTTTTACAGGACTGGTTCTAGCTGGCATTGAGGTAACGGTAAGAGTACTACTCAAAGTTAAGATTCCACCTCTATTAGCAGGCGCTTTTACTTTTCGAATGTGGTTACCTTTGATATTTGAAATGCCATAGTGTTTGGCAAGAGTTTCATTGATGTATATATCTTCATTCGAGATAAATTTTTTGATAGATTCATTGCTGCTCAATATTGTGTGGAAGAGAGTGACAGCCTCGTTTTTCATTGAATCCTTAAGACTATCATTCCAGTATGGGAATTTTTCCATATCTGGTTGAAGTCGATCCAAGCTCCTTAGCATTAACCATTGTCCGGAAAAGTTTTCACTGAATTCTATTAGTTTGGGAGACTTTAGCATTCTTTGAACTTCTACTTTGAATACATCTGGCTTTGAAAGTTGATTCTTAGCAGCCAAGTCTAGAAGTCTTTTTTCAGGCATGGTAGAATGAAGAAAATATGAAAGGCGAACAGCTAATTCATAGTCAGTCACTTTAGTGATTTCATTTGGTTTCTTTTCCATTCTAAAAAGGAAATTCGGAGAAACGAGTGCAGCCATGTAGGCTGTTTTTAGAGCTTGGTGGAATGAACGGCCTGATTTTCTTTGTTTTGAATAAAGACTTACATAGCGAGTTAATTGCTCATCGCTAACATTTTGACGAAAGGCCCTTTGAGTAAAGGCTTTAATATTCTTGATGGCTATTAGCTCCTCGTTTTCACTTTTAGTAGGAGCATGAGGAATAAGATTAAGATGGCTCTTTGGAAGAGATATGTTATTCAGAGGCCCTTTGATATCCAAGTGCTTTACAAATAGATTCCTGTCTTGCTTCTTCTTTGGATCATAAAAGTCGTTGATAAAGGTAACTTCAATTAGCCTTTTACCCTTTTTTAGATCCACCTCAATTGGGAAATTCCCAGGGCTGTACTGTTTGTTTTTGATTTCGAGGGTTTTAATATTTTTTCCATCAATTTTTATAATAGCTTTAACTGGTTCGCTGCCAGCTTGAGTTCCATAAGCATTGAAGGTTAATCTGTATCGGTTGTCGAACTTTGCTGTAAAGTCTGTTCTTATAGTTCCATTTGAATACAGGCCAGCACCGTTAGCACTTATATTTCCTGCACCTGAAAGCTTTATGAATTCACTAGCTCCAAGGCGTAAATCTGTTTTTGGGTTTGGATCTTCCCAGATAGCTTTGTTTAAAGCATTGCGGGCAGCTGCCAGGTATTTTTCCATTAAGAGAGGAGGGACATGTAGTAGTTCGGAAATATTGTCGAAGCCATAACCAACACTATCAAGTGGAATTTCAACAGTATGATCTTCATCAATGTAAAGAAGGTCGTTTAAGGTATTTTCATATTCTGTACGGTTTAGTCTTCTAACAACGGTCTTTCCTGGATCATCAGGCATTAAAGAATAAGTCTTTTCGAGAGTCCCTTTTAACCAGGAAATTATTTCATTTCTTTCTTCCTCGGTAGGTTGCTTTTTGCCTTCCGGTGGCATAGTTCTATCTTCAGCCATTGAAAGAGCATGGCGCCAAAGTTTGATGTTTTTAAGGGGAGCTTCCACTGATGCAAAAGAAGCCAGGTCTATTTTACCTTTTTTCTTTTTATCATTATGGCAGCGAAAACAATGCTGTTCTATTAAAGCAAATGCTTTTTGGGCTTTGGGATCTATTTGATGAGCTTTTGAGTCAGAGCTATCCTCACCAGGAGTACAGCCAAGTAAGCTTATCAGAAAAAGAATAAGTACATAAATTAACTTCATAAAATTCCACACACATATATAAAACTAAATTAAAGTTTTGTTCTTTAGATCATTTTTAATGAACTAATCTCTCACATTAATGTCAAGTTTTACTCAGGTGTGACAGTCAATATTGATGAATTATGAAATTTTAGGAAGGCTGAAGATTTCATTCTCTTTGACGGTTACAGCTTCTTTTTCGCTGCTAACCTCAAAATTATTTTTCAGCCAGTCTTGCACTTCCTGTACGATGCTTTCTGGAGTTGAAGCACCCGCGGTAATTCCTACCGTTGAATTAGGAGAAAACCAATCCGCTTGCAATTCGGTAGCTGAGTTAACCAAGTAGGCCTTGCTACCATTATTCTCCGCAACTTCTCTTAGTCGATTAGAGTTTGAGCTATTTTTACTTCCAACAACGATAACTATATCTGCGTCTTTGCTTACAACTTTGATTGCTCCTTGGCGGTTAGTTGTTGCATAGCAGATATCAGATTTCTTAGGCGCTTCGATATTCGGGTATCTTTCAACTAAGGCATCGACTATACTTTTACAGTCATCGATACTCAAAGTTGTTTGAGTAATGTAGGCCAGTTTGTCTTCTGCCGTAAAAGGAAGTTCTGCAACATCTTCAGGTTTTTCAACAACATGTATTTTATCTTCTGCCTCACCGATCACGCCAACAACTTCAGCATGTCCTTTGTGGCCAATAAGCAAAATGTTATAGCCATTTTTAGCATAGCGAATAGCTTCAAAGTGAACTTTATTGACCAAAGGGCAGGTTGCATCAATGACTTTTAACTTTTTATCTTTTGCTTGTTGGATTAGAGATGGAGGAACGCCATGGGCATTGAAGATAAGTGTTGCACCATCTGGAACTATATCCAAACCTTCAACAAAAATAACTCCTTTGTTTTTGAAGTCTTCAATAACGTGAGAGTTGTGAACTATTTCATGATTCACATAAATAGGGTGAGGAAGAAGCTCTAGGGCTTCATCAACAATCTTGATAGCTCTTTCAACTCCTGCGCAAAAACCACGCGGACTGGATAGTAGTAATTCCATTAATAAACCTTAAAAATTTTCGCTTATTATAGATCATTCTTTAATTGTTACAAAATCTATGTCAAAAAACTGTTATGCGGCTTTGTGGAAATTTGAAGTTTCCTGCATGACGCCTAAACTGATTGGGTCATTATGAAATGATTTTTATTAAGATCAATAATTTTAAGTCAGATTTTCACCAGGAGAATAAAATGGCTAAGCCAATTCGCGTCGCAGTTACCGGTGGAGCCGGTCAGATTAACTACAACCTCCTTTTCCGTATTGCTAATGGAGACCTTTTCGGTCCAGAGCAACCAGTTGCTCTGAACATTCTTGAACTTCCTGTAGCAATGAAAGCTCTTGAAGGTGTAGTTATGGAACTTGACGACTGCGCATTTCCTCTACTAACTGACATCGTCGCTACAGATGATGCAAATGTTGCTTTTAAAGATGTAAACTGGGTTCTTTGTGTAGGATCTAAACCTCGTGGTCCAGGTATGGAGCGTGGTGACCTTATTCGTGAAAACGGTCCAATTTTCACAACTACTGGTAAAGCAATCAACGACAATGCAGCAGATGATGTTCGCGTAGTTATTGTTGGTAACCCATGTAACACTAACTGCCTTATCGCTATGAATAACGCTCCAGACATTCCAAATGAGCGTTTCACTGCTTTAACAAGACTTGACCAAAACCGTGCAATGACTCAGCTTGCTCAAAAGTCTGGTACTACAGTTAATGATGTCAAAAACATGGTTATCTGGGGAAATCACTCAGCTACTCAGGTTGCTGACTACAAGAATGCTCAGATCAATGGTCAATCAGCAGTTGATGTAATCGGTGATCTTGATTACCTACAAGGTGAGTTCATGACTACTGTTGCTAAGCGTGGTGCAGCAATCATTGATGCTCGTGGTAAATCTTCCGCAGCTTCTGCAGCTAACGCAGCTATCGATCACGTAAGATCACTAGTTAATCCAACTCCAGAAGGCGAAGTCTTCTCAATGTGTGTTCCTTCTGATGGTAACCCATACGGAATCGCTGATGGTCTAATCTTCTCATTCCCGTGTCGTTCTACTGGCAATGGCGATTGGGAAATCGTTCCAGGTTTCGAGCTTGATGAATATCTTCAAGGTAAGCTTAAAGCTACTGAAGAAGAGCTTCTAAATGAAAGAGAAGTAATCAAAGAGCTATTAGGCTAAATTAAGCTTTAAGTTTTTAAGCTGAGGGGCTTTGCTCCTCAGCTTTTTTTGTGCCTAAATTTCGTAATGTAACTTTATAGCATGTTCCATGTACTTGGATGGATTCTTGTGAGAAGGAGTCCCAACTTCTTTGGCAGGAACACCAACTACAGTTGTGTGGGCCGCTACGTCTTCTAGTACAACACTACCAGCACCAATTTTGGCTCCATCACCAATATTTATATTACCAAGTAGTTTTGCACCAGCACCAATAAGTACATTGTTACCAACTTTAGGATGACGGTCACCGCATTCTTTACCACTACCACCTAAAGTAACTTCATGTAGTATCGAAACATTGTTGCCAATAACGGCTGTTTCACCACAGACAAAAGAGTTTGCATGGTCAAGTAAAATGCCTTTACCGATTTTTGCAGCAGGGTGGATGTCTACAGAAAAGGCTTCAGAGTTTCTGCTTTGTAAGTGCATAGCCATAGTTTTTCTGCCAGCATACCAGAGGTGATTCGCCAACCTGGCAGCTTGAAGAGCTAGGTATCCTTTAAAATAAAGCATTGGCATTATGTAGCAGGTCGTAGCAGGGTCTCTGTCTTTAATTGCTTTTAGGTCAGCAATTGAAGCTTCTACAATCTTTTCATCTGACTGCATTATATCTATAAAAAGGTGATTATAAGAAACAGCTGAAATTGTGGAGTCTTGAAACTTGCCAGCTAAGTGAAAAGCAATCGCGTGAGCAAAGTCAGGTTGATTGATCACAGATTCATGGATGTGTGAAATCAATGCAGGTTCTTCTGCAGCAATTTTCTTTGCTTCCTTAACTATCGTTGACCAGATTGACTTCATTTTTAAATTTCCATTAATAAATCTCTTGCTGCTTATTATGGCTTAAAAAGTACTTAAATCAAATTATTGAGGCTAAGTCATAGATAAATACCTCTCTTTAAAAATGATAAAAATGACAAAAGTGTTAAATAAGTTGAATTTGGCATTGAAAATCACTTTTATCAATATTAATATATTAATTCAAGGAAGATGAAAGGACATAAGAGAGGTAAAAAATGTCTGACTACTATGAAGAGGATGTCTGGGACGAAGAAGTTCAAGACGGATTGTTATCAGAAGAAGAGTTGTACGAAATCCAGGAAGAGTATCGTAAGAGAAGATTGCTAGAATCTTTGATAGGTCCTTCCATATCAACGGGTTTTCATATCTTATTAATAGTCCTTCTGGCTATTTTTATAGGAGATAAGCTCAAGCAGCCAATGGCTGATATTCAGGTTACTCTGGAAGATGTCGACCCTGTGAAGCTTGAAGAAATTAAAATCGAAAAACCAGAATCAAAAGAGTTAGAAAAAACTGATGTTAAGACTCCAGAGTTAACTACAATTAAAATTGAAAATGTAGAAACAGATAAAAATGCCCTTGAAGACACGAATGATGATGTTCCATCAACAGACGATAAAATGGCAGAAAATGCTGTTTCGGACATAATTGTAACTCAGTCAGCTGTTGCATCTCCATCAGTTTATGGGGGCCGTACAAAAGCTGGACGTGCCAGTGCAATCAACAGATTCAATGCTTCGAAAGAAGGTCAAATTGCATTAAATAAAGCCCTTTGGTGGTTGAAGAAAGTTCAAAAGCCGGATGGCTCTTGGGGAACGGCTGGTAAGCCTGCATTTACAGGTTTGGCACTTTTGACATTCCTGGCTCATGGAGAGACTCCAACATCTAAGCATTTTGGAACAACTGTTAAGAAAGCAATGCAGTGGTTGGCTAATGATCCAATCAATAAAAATGATAGAAATGGCTACCCTCATGCCATCAAAACATATGCTTTGGCAGAAGCTTACGCAATGACTGGAATTTCAATGCTTGGAGAAGCAATGAATCAGAGCGTAAGAGTATTAATTGACGGTCAACAGGAAGGTGGTTCTTACAACTATAAATACTCTACTAACCAAAATCGTCAGGACTTGTCTTTTGCAGGTTGGAACTATCAAGCACTCAAAGCAGCATATGGAGCTGGTTGTGAAGAGCAAGGACTTACTGAAGCTATTTATAAAGCAATTGAGTGGTTGAAAAATAACTCAAGAGATAATGCAAAGTTTCCTTATTCTACACAGGATAATCAACCAAAAACGGCCAAGGCAAAACATACGATGAGAGCTGTGGGAGTTCTTTGCCTTCAACTATTTGGAGAAGGTGGTGCTGGTGAAATTAAAGATGATATAAATGAAATCGCTACTACTGATCTGGCAAAATTGAATTGGAATAACCCACCAAAAGAAAGTTTATATGGTTGGTACTATGCAACTCAAGCAATGTTCCAGGCAGGTGGTGCAAAATGGCGCCCTTGGAATAGAAAGTTCCAAAAAGAACTTAAAGAATCACAGCATCCAGAAGGCTACTGGGTTTACCCAGGAGATTACCATGGTGGTAATGTCGGAGATGATATTACACAGAAGGTTTACGCAACTACACTTTGTGCTCTGATGCTAACAGTTTATTACCGTTATTTACCTTCTACAAAAGGTGCGATTGGTAATAGAGATATGAAAAATAAAGCAGTCGATAAGAAAAGAGATCCAGTGATGAAAGAAGAGGCTCTCGATCTAGTTCAATAAATGATAAACCGGCGTCCTGAAAAGAATTCGGGTCGTCGGTATTTTAGTCAATTACGATTCTTGCACTAGAAGAGTAATCGTCAGATATATCAAGTTGTCACTTTTATCATTTTTTTCGAAAATTGCTTGATTTTCATTTTTTTAAGATCATATTAACTATGAGTCGTTAAAGTTCTCTAATGGTAAAGAGGTTTGGTTATGTCTGAATATTATGAAGAAGATGAAGAGCTCTTAGAAGAAGAGTATGATGATGGTCAATTGACCGAAGAAGAAATATTAGAAATTCAAGAAGAATATCGTCGCCGTAGATTAATTGAATCTTTGATTGGTCCAGTTATCTCTACAGTTTTCCATGTTGTCTTAATTATCATTTTAGCAATTTTCATTACAGATAAGGTTAAAGAGCCTGTCGCTGAAATTGAAGTAGTAATGGAAGAAGTTGAAGAAGTTGAAATCGAGCCGCCTGTAGAACAGCCTGAGCCGGAAGAGATTGAAGAAACAGATACTACTAACCCAGTTCTAACTACAGTTGCTGTAGAAAACGTTGATACCAACGATGCTGCTTTAGAAGATACGAATGATGACGCACCTTCTACAGATGACAATATGGCAGATCAAGCAGTTTCAGACGTAGTTGTTTCGCCATCTGCATTTGCTTCTCCAAGCGTATTTGGTGGCCGTAGTGCAGCAGGTCGTGCAAGTATGGTGTCAAGATTCGGTGGTAATAAAGTAGGTCAAGATAGACTATTAAAAGCTCTATGGTGGCTAAAGAAAGTTCAAAAGCCAGACGGTTCTTGGGGAACAGCTGGTAAGCCAGCATTTACAGGTTTGGCACTTTTGACATTCTTGGCTCATGGAGAGACTCCAACATCTAAACACTTTGGAACAACAGTAAAGAAAGCCATGCAGTGGCTTGCTAATGATCCGATCAATAAAAATGATAGAAATGGTTATCCGCATGCCATCAAAACTTATGCACTAGCAGAAGCTTACGCAATGACAGGTGTTTCTATTCTTGAAGAAGCAATGAATAAATCTGTCAGAGTTCTTATTGATGGACAGCAGGAAGGTGGATGTTATAACTATAAATACTCTACGAATCAAAACCGTCAGGACTTATCTTTCGCAGGTTGGAACTATCAGGCATTGAAAGCGGCATATGGAGCTGGTTGTGAAGAGAAAGGTCTAAATGAAGCCATCTACAAAGCAATTGAGTGGTTGAAGAATAACTCAAGAGATGATGCAAAATTCCCTTACTCAACTCAGGATAATCAGCCTAAGACATCTAAGGCTAAGCATACAATGAGAGCAGTTGGAGTTCTTTGTCTTCAGTTATTTGGAGAAGGTGGAGCTGGTGAAATTAAAGATGATATTAATAAAATCGCTACAGCAGATCTAGAAAATCTAAATTGGAACAACCCACCAAAAGAATCACTTTATGGTTGGTATTATGCTACACAGGC
>Ga0075480_10001219_pt1 | contig 16194 bp, 16 predicted proteins | sample DEB08_DNA_7_FD_81590 | JGI IMG/M metagenome (GOLD analysis project Ga0075480, IMG submission 81590) | Aqueous microbial communities from the Delaware River and Bay under freshwater to marine salinity gradient to study organic matter... | ecosystem: Environmental > Aquatic > Marine > Coastal ... | reverse complement strand
TGGAATGCCAATTCAAATAATTAACCGTAGTGAAAAAACTCATGCTTTGCTAAATGCACAAGTGAAACACAATGGTAAATTCTTACGCTCAGTTAGAGAGAAAAGCATTCAACTCCCTGCGAACACTGTTGTAGGAAAATTCCTCTACACGAAGATCCCAAGTAAGGGTACTCTGGAGTATAAAACATCGATTCATGCCAATGAAGAAAATGATTATGCAGTTAGAAACCTTAAGATTACTCCTACTGGTTATTTAAATTCAGATTATCATTACATAGGCAAAAAAGCAGTCGAAAGTTTCGATCTGCCATCGGATGGTATTTTTCCACATACAATAGAAGTAAATGCTCAGCTGGAAACTTCTTTACAAGAAAAAGTATTGAACGCTATGAAGCGACTTAAAGGCTACAAATATGGCTGTGCAGAACAGACTATAAGTCGTTTCACTCCATTGATTGTTGTAAATGATTCCCTCAAAAAAATTGGTGCTGTAAATCCTTTTGAAAAAGAAATGCCAGCCATAATTGATGCTGGACTTGCCAGACTTTATCGTTTTCAACATGCTGATGGCGGCTGGCTCTGGTATGAATATGGTAAGAGTTCATACAGAATCTCTACTTTAGTTCTTGAAGGCTTAATTGAAGCTCACGCTCAGGGAATATTAGTTGATCACAACGCCATTCACAGAGGTGCCGAATTTGTTTCAGCCCAGTTCAACAACAATGTTCAAGCATCGGATAATGATTCAGTTATCGGAGTTGGTGACAGAACAAGTTATCTCGCTTCAACTGTACTAAGTCGATATGCTTACCTTTTTAACAAGGAAGAGATCACTAAAGAACTTAAACAGAAAGTCAAAAGCTTGAAAGAGAGCATTAAACAAAAACAGGAAGCTCTTTACCTTTGTAAAACTTTAGTCCATTTAAAGGAGAAAGAAGAAGCTTTAAAACTCTTCAATAAAACCATTTCTGAAAAACTCTCTTACGAAAATAGAGCTGATGTTATTCTTGCAGGCGCTAAGCTTGAATTGGCTAAAATTTTAACTCCAAAGCAGAAATATGACTACGACATCCATCAACTAACGGGGATGAGAAAAAATGGCTGGTGGTACGATACAAGAGCGACCCATATAGCTATTCGTGGTTTAGCTAAGCATTTGGGTTCTGATACAGATAGATATGCTATTGAGGTATATTTAAACTCAAAACATATTGGTCAACTCAATTCTAAAAACTTAAAGCTCCACTTAAAAGGCAGCCAACTCAAAGGAGCCAAGCTTAGCTTTAAGAATCATACAGGCAACAAGTATAATGCCTTTGTTAGCATAAAAGCTTATGGTTCAAAAAAGCTACCTTTCAAAAATCCCCAAGCTAGCATAATTAGCACATTCAGAGAACAAGTTTCTCAAGCACCTTTAAGCTCAAAAAAGGCCTTAACTTTGAATAGGAAAAAGTACTACACTTATGAAATTCACTTTAACTCTAAAGTTGATTTAAAGTATTCCAGGTTAAGTATTCCTAGGCCTGCAGGAATTGAGATTTTATCCAAACCCAAATTAAGAGCGGGAATTGTCTCATTTGAAGAGTATGACGATAGCTTTGATTTCTTTATAGAAAACCTAAAAGCTGGTACCTACACATTAACTATGAATTTCAGAGCTGACTTACCTGGTGAAGTTTTTGCACCACTTCCAGAACTGGATTCTATGTATGGACAAAAATTAAAAGTGAATTCTTATGCTCCAGAAAAATGGATCATTAGATAAAGCTTACAGAATAGCTGGCTACACTAGTCAGCTATTTATCTTCTTCATCATTCTTATCTTTACCTCTAGGGCCAATCATTAATATTCCCCCAACCATAACTAGGGTGCCTAGAGTGAGTAATATAAGAGTGATGAAAAACTTTGGATCTTCTGTCATTTAAATTCTACTATCAATGGTTCAATTCCCCTAACCATTAATTGCAAATCCGGCTTTTCAACACAAGTCATCATTTTCTGATTAACTTTTACTAAAGCTGTTTGGAATTTACTTCAAGATCTTTGTTAGAATTATTCTCTTCCGTTTCATCTAGTTCATACGTTGGTATTTTTATTTTATCCCATGGTACACTCATCAACATAAATAAGCCTGAAAAACAAAAACCTATTGCTGCTACATATTCAGATTCTTTGAAGCCTGCGCTGAAAGAAATGCTGGCGCCAATAAAAAACAATGCACTAGTTATTAAGAAAATATGTTTTGAATTAATCATATATGTCTCCCTTTGACTCACAAAAAATACCCCCTATTCAGTACTTATCAATTATAGTATTTCCTAAACTCAATCTTCTTTAATAAGTCCTTAATTACCTTCTTCAGCCCAAACAAAAAGCCTACTTGCTCAATATCAAACCTTTACAAAAAAACCACTTGAAAATTTGCCTATCATCCTTTATTGGTTATGCGTTACTTTGAGTAACAAGTATGAAATTATAAAACTTTTGGATAGTGTGTAATGAACAGAGGCAACATGTGTATTTCTTTATGTGAAAGCTTTTCACATTCATCTTCTCCTCTGCTTTCCAAGCACAACTCCGTCTCTAAAAGAGTAGAAATTACCGAGCGAATCAACCATAGTGCAATGATTCAACAAATGAGAAGTGTCTTTTCTCAAAGTCCGGTTCTAGCCAGCTAAGCTGGCTTAATAAGTTCACATCAATATCCTTTTATCTTTTTAGGCATATTTGTCTAGTGAGCTTCATTTAAGTCTTTCCATATTTTTCCTATAATCTTTCTAAACGAGAAGGCTTTATAGCTGTTTTCGTAAATCTTCAACCAACAAATTTGGGCTGTATTAATGTTGCAAAAATTTTTGAACTTTAGAGACTTCTAATGGATGCATTAGTCATACTCGCTATTGGGATGGCCGTCGTTATCGGTGGCATTCTCGGATTTAAGCTCCATCCATTTCTTGCTCTCATTCTTGGAGCAATCACGGTCTCTTTACTTACGACTGATGCTCACATTCAGAAATATGCTGAAAGCAAAGGAATGTCAGACAAACAGACAGAAGCTTTAATTTCTGAAACTACGGGTAAAAAAATTGCCACAGGCCTTGGTCGAACGGCTGGTAAGATAGGCATTCTCATAGCCATGGCGGCTATCATAGGTAAATGCCTACTCGATTCCGGTGCAGCTGAAAGAATAGTTAGATCAACTTTAAACCTTTTAGGAGAAAAACGAGCCCCTACTGCCTTTATGGGTTCAGGTTTTATCCTTGGTGTACCAGTGTATTTCGATACCGTTTTTTACTTGATGCTACCGCTCGCTAAGTCTGTAGCGGCAAAGGTTGGGAAAAACTTTGGTCTATATACCATGGCCATTATCGCTGGTGCAACTATGGCTCACTCATTGGTTCCTCCGACTCCAGGACCATTACTCGTCGCAGACATGTTTAATGTTGACATCGGTAAAATGATTCTAGGCGGCCTTGTTGTTGGTGGCTTCACTCTCATTACAGGCTATTACTATGCAACTTGGGCCAATAAAAAGTTCCCTATTCCATTGCGTGATTCTGCAGATGTGACTGTTGAAGAGCTTAAAAAATCAGCTCAAAAAGACATTAAAGAACTTCCTCCATTATGGTTATCTATTCTCCCAATTGCTCTGCCGGTTTTTCTGATTGCTGGTAATACAATCATACCTAAAATTATTGACCCCGAGTCCAATAAGCAGCTTTTAAAATTCATTACTTTCTTTGGCAATAAAGATATAGCCTTAACCATTTCTGCTTTTATAGCTATTTGGATGCTCTCAAGACAAATTAAAGATCGCAATAAAGTCGGAGATGCTATTCAAAAAGCAATTAGTGGCGCTGGCATGATTATTCTAATAACTGCTGCTGGTGGTGCTTTTGGAGGTATCCTCCAACAAACTGGTATTGGCCCAAGTCTCAAGGAGCTGGCTACAAAATATCATATCAGTATTCTCCCATTAGCATTCTTTGTAACGACTCTCATTAGAACTGCTCAAGGGTCAGCGACTGTAGCGATGATTACTGCAGGTGGAATTTTCAGTTCCATGACCAACCAATTAGCATTTGATCCACTCTATCTGGCACTTGCAATTGGTTGTGGATCCAAACCATTTCCATGGATGAATGACAGTGGATTCTGGGTCATATGTAAAATGTCCGGAATGACTGAAAAAGAAACATTAAAAACATCTTCTTCAATGATGTCCCTCATGGCTCTCAGTGGACTCGTGGTCATCATGATAGCATCAAAAATAATGCCCAATTTTTAATAAAGGAAACTCTTATGAACAATATTAAAATTGCTGACATGCGCATAACTCCAATTGCCATTGCAGACCCGCCTATTCGTAGTTCTTATGGACTGCATCAACCATATGCACTTAGGACTATTGTCGAATTCATCTCTGAAGATGGAATCATTGGTTTAAGTGAAACTTACGGTGGTGAAGAACCAATGAAAGCCTTGGAGGCTGTTCGAGATCAAATTATTGGAGCAAATCCATACAGACTAACAGGAACTCTTTCAAGTTTAGTTCAAGGTCGTGAATATGGTGGTGATGCATCTCAAACATACTTAGTTCCTGGAGAAAATCCTTTAGACGCTACGGCTAGAACTTTTGCTGCAATCGAAGTTGGTTGCTTGGACCTCATAGGAAAATCTGTTGGTCAACCAGTCTGTGACCTTATTGGTGGAAGAGTAAGAGATAAAGTACCATTTTCAGCTTATCCATTTTATAAACATGCTGGTGGTGGAGGCGAAGGAGACGATGCTCGTCCTGATAAATATGGCGAATGCCTAAGCCCTGAAACTCTCGTTGGCCAAGTTGTTAAAATGCGCGAAGAATACGGTTTTAACTCCATTAAATTCAAAGCTGGAGTGCTTCCTCCAGAAGAAGAAATTGAAACAGTAAAGCAACTTTATAAAGAACTTGGGCCAAATATTCCATTGCGAATAGATCCAAACTCTGCTTGGACGGTTGACACTTCAGTAAAAGTTGGAATTGCTCTAGCAGAAGAACTTGGCCGAGGTGGATATCTGGAAGATCCAACTGCTACAATTGATGGTATGGCAGAAGTTAGACGCCGTTTACTTGCTGAAGGAATCGATACCCCACTTGCAAGTAATGTAGCGGTTACATGTTTCGGCGATATTCCAGAGTCTGTAGCAAAAGATGCAGTTCAGATCATTCTTTGTGACCACCATTATTGGGGCGGAATGAGACAAGTCCAACAACTTGCCAACCTATGTAAAACATTCAACATGGGCATGTCCATGCATTCCAATAATCACCTAGGTGTTTCTCTTATGGGAATGGCTCATGTCGCAGCTGCAACTCCACACTTAACTTATGCCTGTGATACTCACTACCCTTGGCAAACGGAAGAAGATGAAGTTGTTCTTGGCGGCAGAGTTAAAATTGTCGACGGCTGCGTAGCTATTCCAGATAAACCTGGACTAGGTGTTGAACTCGACTATGACCAGCTCGCCAGAGGTAAAGAGCGCTACGATAAATGCCCTTATCGCAAACGTGACGATACTGCCGAAATGCGCAAGCATGTTGATCCAAACTGGGAAAGAAAACTACCTCGCTGGTAAAGAATTTTAGGATATTTATTATGTTATCACTCTACGAACTCAAGGATGGTTTAAACTCTGTAACCACCATTCCTTTAATCCCCTTCAGAGATGGCAAAGTTGACTACGATGCCCATAGAAAAAACATAAAATACTTAATGGATAACAATTATCTAAGTGATGGTCGTCCAAGAGTTATTTGTATAGCAGGCACAAGCCTTATTCATCACGTTAGTTACGAAGATCAAAATAAGTTAGTTCAGGTCACTGGAGAAGTTATGGGAGAGCAAGGAATTCTCCTTTCAGCCATTGCTCCTACCCCTCTGAACTGTGCTGGGGACCTAATTGAAGCTCAATCAAAATTAAATAGAGCTCCGGATGGATACTTGATCATGCCTCTCGGTGGAGTTTACTCTACAGAAGGCCTTTACAAAACCTTTAAGGAATTTGGCGATAAGTACGGTAAAGAATATGGTGCGAGATTCCTATACTATTACCGCCAGCCAAGAGATATGGAGATGATCGTAAAGCTGATTAACGATTCAGAATCTTTCATTGGAGTTAAAGTCGGAACTTGCGAAGATGATGTACCAAAACTCATAGATGCTATTGGTGAAAATGGAATAGTGATTTGGGGCATTGGTGATCGAAGCACTAAGGCTGCACAACTAGGAGCCAAAGGTCACACTTCTGGAATTTCAGTTCTCTGCGCCAAAGCAGGAGATGAAATCAACAATGCTCAACGTGCCGGTGACTATGATAAATCATTTGAAGTCGAAAAGAAAATTACTCCACTAGAAGAAATTCGCTTCGAAAACGGTCGAGTCTTTAACTACTCTGCAGTAGTAGAAGGAATGATCTTATCTGGATTCGATGATATCGACGCTGGTGAAGGTGGACCTTTTAACCCAAGAGTACCAGAAGCTGTCGCTCAAAGAGTGAAAGAAGCCATTTCTAGCGTTATGGACTTACATTAAAAAATTCACGAGCCCAAGCTGCACTTAGTAGACTTGGGCTCCTAAGATCTAATCTACATATTACTCTGATCAATTAGACAAAACGACTTTCATAAATAATATTTTGTTAGTAAATGGGGCTCCAAAAATGTTTCAAAAAATATTATTTATCAATTTATTATTTTCTATTATTTTATCTTCTCAAGACAAAGTAAAAACAAAGTGGATGATCGCGGAAGCCACAAATGGTGACAAGAAAGTTATTTATCGCTTTCTTTCTGAAAAACCAAAGACTTCGAAAACCATACCCTTAAAAGAAGTAATCTCCATTACTTGGAAGTATGGCAATGATATGCCTGACAAAGCTACTCAAGAAAGTATGGAAAAACTAGAAAATGCATTACACAAACTTACGGTAGACGGTAGCTCAGAACTTTCTTTAGTCATTACAGGGCTTGGGTCTAAGGAATGGTGTTACTATGCAAAAGATTATCCAAAATTTATGAAGGACTTAAATAAAGCTCTGACAGGACATAAAAGGTACCCAATTAAAATAAGCCATAGTAAAGACCCAGAGTGGAAGTATTGGCATTCTTTTACGGATAAAATCTTAAAAAAAAGTAATGACAAGAGTCAAAAATAAATTAGCAATTCAAATTAACGAACGTTTATGGCTAAGGGTTTGTAATCATGTCTCGAATGCAAAAACAAAATAAGCAAAAGGCTCCTGAGAAAATTACTATGAAGATGATCAGGTCTAGCTTTTATGACTACCAAGACCTCGACATTGACCATAAATCCGTAATTGAAGCTGACCTTTCAAAACAAAAGTATGGCTATGAACCTCGTCCATATTATGTCGACATAAAGTACAAGTGTAAGAAATGTAAAGTTCATTTCTTATTTACTGCGGAAGAGCAAAAGCTTTGGTATGAAAGTTTCGGTTTTTGGAATAGAGCCTACCCTATCCACTGTTATCATTGCCGACAAATTGAAAGAAAACACAAAGACTTAATGAAAGAATTCTCTATATATGAGAAACAGAATGATTCAAATCTATCTAAAGAAGAAGCTCTAAAGCTCAGTGAAATGATTCTAACTCTTTTTGAGAAACCTTTTTCAGAACAGTTAACTAGCAGATATAATCACTTGGTAAGATTAGCAAATAAAGAATGCTAGAAATCATTTGGACTTATTCTGGTTTTGGCGGGACAGACTCTTTCATTTTACCGATCAGGCCAAACTTCTGCATGAGTTTTAAACATCTGTAAGTTGGATCCCATTCTCCTTTGTAAAAGCCTTGTTTTACAGTTGATGGGAAATGGTGGTGATTGTTATGCCAGCCTTCTCCAAGAGTTATAATTGCCAAGAATCTATTGTTTCTACTATCGTCTTTGGTTTCAAATGTTCTGCTTCCCCAAGTATGAGCAAGAGAGTTTATTGTAAATGTTGCGTGGTAAAGCACAATCGTGGATACAAAAAAGCCCCATACCAAGAACTGAAAACCATTAGTACCCAAAGCTGGAAATAGATAGTTTGTAAGGCTTCCCATTCCAAAAAGAATTAATGCATAAACTAGAGGTGCAAAAACATCGAATCTGTTAATAAAAACCAACTCTGGGTATTTGAGCCAATCTCTAATGTGCTTTTGTTCAGTTGGAAAATGTTTCTTAGTTAAGAACCATCCCATGTGACTGAAGAGAAAGCTTTTAGTTACGGGTGAATGTGCGTCATCTTCTTCGTCTGACCTACTGTGATGTCGACGATGATGTGAAGCCCACCATAAAGGCCCTCTTTGAGTGGTAGCACTTCCTAAAAAAGCAAAAATTGTATGTACGAATCTATTTGTCGTAAAAGTTTTGTGTGAAAAGTAGCGATGGTAAAAACCAGTTATGGCAAACATTCTAATTAAGTAACTTGCGAAACAAACGCCTAGAGCCGTCCATGAAAAACCGCAATAAATTATTAGTAGTGGCGTTAGGTGCATAAGAATGAAAGGTAAAGCTCTGAACCAATCTACTCTCTCTTCTGTATATTCTTCGTTATTTAAAGCATGACTATCAAACCATGAGATCACAACTCGGGCGGCTTTGCTCATTTCAAATTTCTTCCTTAAGTACCTTTTCTAGTCTTGCCCATTTTGTTTTATCATACTCCCCTTTTTCTTGTGCTAATATCTTACCTTCTTTGTTAAGTACAAACACATAAACAGTCTTTTCCGACTTTATACCGAGCGCATCATTAAAGGGTGCTTTATCTATATGAAGAGTGATTACCTGTCGACGCATTTGTGGATCTGTAATCCCTCCCCTCATTCCTCTATAAATAAACCACCGCATGAAACCGTTCATTTTGCTGATTGTAGGTATTTCAAAATAAGCTGTATCTTCGTTTGCAGCCATAAATTCTTCTATCTGTCCATACCAAGCATCACATAGATCTTGTTGCCATCTCTGGTAAGCTACCACTAAAATTGTTTTGTCTTTGACTAAGCAATCTGGAAGTGTTTTTTCATCGCCGTGAAGATTCGTACCAGTTACTGTAGGAAAAGTATTTTTATCATTTACAGCTACCTCACTAGTAGAAATGCAACTGATATTGCTAGCTATCGCCACAAACACAGCGATTGTTATCAAAAGGTACTTCATGCTGCTGATTCCTTTTGGACTCTGTACTTTCGCATGTAAAAATTGGTAATTAAGAGATAAACAACCTCAAATACTAACCAATAACAATGAAGTCCATGGAATCCACCAAACCTAATAGCACCTAAAGCTCTGCCAATTGCAAAACCGATAAAGGTCAAGAAGACAACTGCAAGTGCAATGCGGATTTCATCGTTCCATAAAAATAAAAGTAGAGTAACCCCGATACCAATTTCTAAGCCACCATATGTAGCCATAATGTCTGTCAGGCCTGCTTCACTTAAGTTTTCATAGCCTAACCCTGTTGCCATTCCGGCCGGATTGATAATAAATAAAATTCCTAATGATATGTAAAGGATCGCGGTAAATCTTACGAAGCCTTTTCCTGGTAATTTTTTGCTTTCATCTGAAACGTTCATCAATTAATCCTTCTTGCTTTAAGCCTACAATAACACATGATTTCATAAAAGTGAACGTTTTGAACGATTTTTTATTGAATTTTTAAAATTTGAACGATAATTGTAAATAACGAGCACAACAAATTGATGGTTTAATGATAATGAAAAATAAATACTTTAGCAACAAGAACTGCTGGATTACTGGAGGAGGTAGCGGTATTGGTGCTGCGCTTGCCACCAAAATAGCAGAACTAGGTTCTAATGTAGTTATTTCTGGACGCAACCTGAAAAATCTAGAATCTGTTGCATCACAGCATGAAAACATTCATCCACTTCAATTAGATGTCTCTAACAAATCTGAATGGCTAAAAGTTGTAGAGATTGTTAATGATAAATTTGGGAAACTAGATATAACCATTTTTAATGCTGGCATTTGTGAATACGTAGACCTTCCCGAATTTAATTCCGATAGCTTTCAAAGAGTAATGGACGTTAACTTTATGGGCTTAGTATATGGTATAGAAGCAACACTCCCCTTACTTAGAAGATCCGAGAGTCCGCATATTTCAGCAGTAACAAGTTCAGTAGCTCCTCTGCCATTACCAAGAGCTGAAGCCTATGGTGCAAGTAAAGCTGCTGCCAGCTACCTAATGAATAGCCTAAGATTAGGCCTTAAGAAAGAGAAGATGAACGTTTCTGTCATACTTCCTGGCTTTGTTTCTACGCCACTTACTGATAAGAACGATTTCCCTATGCCTTTTAAAATATCTTCAGATGCAGCGGCAATCAAAATCATCAAAGGACTTGCAGCCAAAAAGAAAGAGATATTCTTCCCTGGACCATTCACATGGCCATTGCGTTTTCTGGCTATATTGCCAATGAGTTTCCAACAGTTGTTCACTAAAGGGTTTATCCGATGAAAAAGAAAAAAATTGCTATAGTTGGCTCCGGCATTTCCGGTTTAACTTGCGGCTATCACCTGCAAAAAGATTTCGATATTAAGGTTTATGAAGCTGGGAATTATATCGGCGGACACACTAATACTCTAAAAGTCGACAGTCCTAATGGTCCCTTGAATATCGATACAGGATTCATTGTTTTTAATGATTGGACGTACCCAAACTTCATAAAAATGCTCAATGATACAGGTGTTGATTCACAACCAAGCGATATGAGTTTTTCAGTTAAATGTGAAGAAACTGGCCTCGAATATAACGGAACTAATACTAACTCTCTATTTGCACAACGAATGAACTTAATCAGTCCTAAATTTTGGAAAATGATTATGGATATTCTTCGCTTCAATAAAAGCGGTCTCGAGTGGGTTGAAAACGCTCCAGAAGATGATGATACAACCCTTGGACAATTTCTCGACCAAGGCAATTTTTCATATATGTTCAGGAAGTATTACGGCTACCCTATCACCGCAGCTATATGGTCTGCTGGTGAAGAAGACGTCAGAAAATTCCCATTGCGTTTTTTCATGAACTTCTTCAAAAACCACGGCATGCTTAGTGTCAATGAAAGACCACAATGGCGAGTCATCAAAAATGGTTCAAAGTCCTATATTCCAGCTTTCACTAAGGGTTGGGAAGATAAAATCCACATCAATACTCCTGTTGAATCAATCAAAAGACGCTCAGACAAAGTATTTGTAAAGACCAAAAATGATCTTGAGGAGTTTGATGGAATTGTGTTTGCTTGCCATAGCGACCAAGCATTGAAGATTTTACTCGAGCCTACACAAGACGAAGAAAATATTTTAAAGGCAATTCCATACCAAGCTAACGAAGCTGTTCTACATACGGATGAGTCAATCCTACCAAAGAAAAAGCTAGCTTGGGCTGCTTGGAATTATCATATTCTTAAGAGCAAAAGCGAAACAGCTGCTCTTACTTATAATATGAATATTTTGCAGAGCTTAAAAACCTCTCAAACTTATAACGTAACTCTTAACTACACCAGAGCTATTGATCCAGATAAAATCATCAAAAAGATCAAATACATGCATCCAAGATTTAGTTTAGAAGGAGTTCAAGCTCAAAAGCGCCATTCTGAAATTAGCGGGAAAAATAATACCTTTTATTGTGGCGCATATTGGCGATACGGATTTCATGAAGATGGTGTTGTCAGTGGACTTAAAGCTTCAGAACAAGTTAAAGAGGTCTACCTATGAATAGTGCTATTTACAGAGGCAAAGTTAGCCACCGTAGGTTTTCACCCAAGAATCACGAATTTACATATAACATGTATCTAAATTGGATTGATTTGGATGAAGTTAAGAAAGTTTTTAATATTCCATTTATATTGAGTTCTGGTAAGTGGCCAGCACTTATAAAATTCAACCGCAAACATTACATGTCTCCAGAAAAAGGAGATCTGAAAGATGTTGTTTTAGATAGAATCGAAGAAGATTTAGGTTTTCGTCCTTCCGGCAGAGTCTGCATTTTAACAACTGTTCAATATTTTGGTTATTGCTACAATCCAGTTAGTTTCTATTTTGCTTTCGAAGGAGACAAAGCTGTAGCTGTAGCCTCTGAGATAAATAACACACCTTGGGGCGAAAGGTTTACTTACTGCCAAGACCTTAGAGAAAGGAAGCATAAAGCTTTTAAGAAAGAGTTCCATATATCACCGTTTATGCCTATGGATATGGACTATAAATGGTTCTTTAGCAGTCCAGGTGAAAAGCTTGCTATTTTCATGCAAAACTTTGAAGAAGACAAATTGATCTTTGATGCCAATTTGAAGCTTAAAAGAAAAGCATTTTCAAAGCTAAGAATGTTCAAATGCGCCCTTCTCTATCCATTAATGCCAGTGAAAATTATTTTTGGAATTTATTACCACGCCTTTAGGCTCTGGCTCAAAAAAACACCTTTCCACGATCATCCGGAAAACGAAATTCAAAAAAAGGAGTATTCTCATGAGTGATGCACAGTTGGCAACAAAAAGATTTTCTTTACCCCAGGTTTTTTCAGTCCCTGACAAGTGGGCAAAAAAACTCTTCTTCAAATTCCTCGAAAAGATAGAACGTGGGACTTTGATCGTAAATGATTCTGAAGGTCAAACTGCGTTTGGAGATAAAGAAAGTGACTTAGAAGTTCACCTTAACATAAATGACGACAGTGCTTATGCAGATTTTCTAGTTGGTGGGAGTTTAGGCGCTGGAGAATCTTACATAAGAGGTGAATGGACTTGTAGCGATTTAACAAAACTAATCCGTCTATTTGCCAGAAACATGAAACTCGTTGAGAGTATGGACTCAGGTTTGGCTAAGATTGGCTCTCCTATATTAAGAACTCTTCACTGGATGAACAGAAATACTAAATCTGGCTCAAGAAAAAACATTGAAGCTCATTACGATCTAGGCAATGACTTCTTTAAATTATTTCTAGATGATACCATGATGTACTCTTCAGCAATATTTGAGAATGAAAAAAGCACTCTTTACGAAGCTCAACAACGCAAACTCAAGACTATTTGCGAAAAGTTACAATTAACAGAAGATGACCATCTTCTAGAAATTGGAACTGGCTGGGGAGCAATGGCTATATACGCTGCTGAACATTATGGCTGCAAAGTAACCACAACTACTATAAGCAAAGAACAGTATGCACTTGCCAAAGAAAGAATTCGCCAAAAAAACCTAGACCACAAAATCGATTTATTGTTGATGGACTACAGAGATCTAACAGGCACATTCAGCAAAGTTGTATCGATAGAAATGGTTGAAGCTGTCGGCCATGAATACCTGGAAGAGTATTTTAAAACCTGTTCAGACCTAACAGCTGAAGATGGCTTATTTCTAATGCAGGTAATTACAATACCAGACCAGAGATATGACAGTGCTCGAAAAGAAATAGACTTTATAAAAAGGTATATCTTCCCAGGTTCTTGCATTCCTTCTGTAGAAAAGATCACTAAATCTATAAGAAACAAAACGGACTACAGACTTGTAGACATAGACGAATACGCATCTCATTATGCTCATACTTTAAAACTGTGGCATGAAAATCTTATGGAACACGAAGACAAGGTAAGAGAAAAGTTCTCTCAGGATTTCATCCGCATGTGGCAGTTCTATTTCAGTTATTGTGAAGGTGGATTTACCGAAAGAGTAATCGGCTTATCACAAATGCTTTTTGCTAAGCCATTTAACAGAACAGTAACAAGATCATAAGTACATCTTATTAAAGCAAGTAGGTAGTATATGAATTGCAGTACAAAACACAAAATTAGCAACGCTGTACTTTTCCAGTGCGCTTGGTTCTCTTGTGTTTTATTGCCAGCTCAAATTGCTGTTATTGCTACTACAGTCGTAGTTTTAGTTCACCTAAAAATGACGCACAAAAAAGAAAATGAACTGTTCTTTATTCTTAGCGTAACAGCTCTTGGGTATTGCATGGATTCGGTATTTTCGTTATTCGGAAGAATTGACTTAAATCTTTCTGGAGAATCGACCATTTACTTAGTCTGTGTTTGGCTTATTTTTGCCACTACATTAAACAGCTCCATGAGCTGGTTTCTGAGTAGTCCATATAGGTCAATTATATTGGGAATCCTTGCTCCAGTCTCATATTACGCAGCACAACAGTTTGGTAAAATAAAATATTCAGAACCTTTAGTCTCGACAATGGCTATACATGCTTTACTTTGGGGGATTTTAATGCTAATAGTCCATAAAATGAATTTCGATCAAAACATTCAGAGTGCAAATGAAAGATAGTCAACTATTCAGTCCTAAACAAATCGGCCAGGCTCTAGGAGTAAGTGAAGCCAGCATTAAACGCTGGGTCGATAAAGGCATTATTGGCTGTACAAAGACTGATGGAGGCCACCGAAAGATTCCAATGCACGCGTTGATGGAATACATCAAAAAAAATGATGCAGACCTAGTCAACCCTGAAGCCGTGAATATTCCACAAACTACTGGTCGTCTAAAAGATAAAATGGACAAGTCTCTAGATGAACTTCAGCAGAGCTTCAGGGAATGTGACGAATATAAAATTCAGGGAATTATATACGACCTTTACACATCCGGGCAAGCTCCGGAAAAGATATTTGATGAGCTCCTTGCTCCTGCTTTACATAAGTTAGGTTGTGAATGGGAAGATGGAAATGTAGATGCATTTCAAGAAAGAAGGGCAATACAAATTTGCATTCGAACCCTTTATGGCTTCAATTCATTTTTTCCTATGCCTGACAAAAAAGCACCAATTGCTCTAATAGGTACCTTAAGTGGAGATCCATATACTATTCCTCCATTAATGATAGAAGTATGTTTGAGATCAAAAGGTTGGAAAACAGAATTTTTAGGAAATGATTTACCGGTTGTCTCTTATGCTAAAGCTATCGAGATGTATTCTCCTAACTTAATAATCATTAGCATGTCTTCCTGTGAAAATGAAGAAGAAACTGCTAAAGAGCTGTTAGGATTGGAAGAAGTTGCACTAATGAATAAATGTGGATTTATTCTTGGTGGGCGAGCAGTTCCTGCAGAAGCCGTAGAAAATCTTAAGAAAACACTTTTAGTCCCTTCAATCTCTCATATGCTCAATGATATGAGTGAGTATAGAAAGTCTCTAAAGCTTATTTAAAATTCCTAACTCTTCAGGATAAACTAAGTATGCCTGTCCTAACAAATACTTGACTCTTAGTTTTCTCACGTAGTGGCTAATTCTCATAACTGGTAAGATTAACGGAATTAGACCTTCTCTATATTTCTCAATAAGTTCAATTGTGTCGTGACGATCAAACTCATCAAGTTCTCGGCTAAAGTATCCAAACATGTGATATAGAACATTAGCATGTTTTTTACGTGGAGCAGGCTTTGAAGTTAGCTCTGTAAACTGTTTTAAATATTTTGAACAAACGATTTCCGGTTCAAGTTTATCAAAGTTCGCTACTGTTCTTCCTAGTTCTCTCAAACCTTCTTGAGAATAAGACATTAGCATGTATTTATGCTTTTGGTGAAAAGCTACTAGAGAACCTATACTGGGTTTTGCTTCTACCATTATTTGCCATCTTCTAATGGCAAAAACTCTTGAAAGAAAATTATGTCTCAATCCAGGGTCATTTAGTCTTCCATCTTCTTCTACCGGGATCCAGGGGTATTGTTCTTTGAAGGCTTTAGCGTAAAATCCACTCTCATCGTTTCTTTGAGTAACGCCTTCATTATTGTAAACTTTAACCCTGTAAGCACCACAAGAAGGAGAGCCTTTTTTGAAGATAAATCCGCAAAGGTTTTCTTTAGATAATCCAGATACGGATTCCTGAACAAAAGAGTTCATCCTATCTGTATAGTCATTACTTCCTTCACGATTTTTCAGCTTCAGACCATCTTCTTCTACAATTCTTATAGTCTCTCGTGGAGTTCCCATGCCAATTGCCATTTCTGGACAAACTTTGTGGTAGCTGAAAAAGTTACTAAGCTGCTTCGTAACAAATTTATCTTCAGCCCCTTGCGCGTTATATCTAACCTCATCACCTGAAAGGCATGCTGATAAACCTACTGGTATTTTTTCTTTGTCTAGAATATCTTCTCTAATCATTACACGATCCATACTGTTTAAGACAATATACAGTGCTTTTTCATAAAT
>Ga0075480_10001215_pt1 | contig 16215 bp, 31 predicted proteins | sample DEB08_DNA_7_FD_81590 | JGI IMG/M metagenome (GOLD analysis project Ga0075480, IMG submission 81590) | Aqueous microbial communities from the Delaware River and Bay under freshwater to marine salinity gradient to study organic matter... | ecosystem: Environmental > Aquatic > Marine > Coastal ... | reverse complement strand
GTATCGTCCTTCATTCTAGCAATATCTCGCTGAGCGTCAATCCTTTCTCGATCTATTTGATCTTGTCTAGCTTTTTCATCTGCTCGCATTTGCTCTTTAATAGAAAATTGTTCTTTCTCTTGTTGTAGTTCTTGGCCTTTGAGTGCTAGCTCTTGTTTTCTAATTGCTACCAACGGATCTTCTTGCGGAGGAGTCGCTACTTGCTGAGCAAACTGCGCCATTAGATCTGTCATTATTGGCGAGCTAAACTGCGCCAGTAATTCATTGGCTTGTTGATTGAGCGCCGCCGCGTCAACAGGTGTGGATTGTTGGGCTTGTTGCTGCAATTGTTGATATTGCTGCTGGGCCTCGGGCGGCATCTGCTGTTGCGCGATCATATCAGCTTTCATTTGTAGATGCTGCATGATGTGCGAATGTATGTTGGCTTGAATCTGAGCGTTCATTTGAACAGGCTGCATATTCAATAAGTTAACGTGAGATGCTATATGAGCATCATGGTTTTGCTGAATAAATGCTTGCGCTGTTCCACCCATTAATAAAGTACTATTCTCCATTCCAGATTCAATCGGTTTAGGTTGAGTGTCTGGGGGCGGTATTAATAACGCATCAATATTGTCAGTTCCTAACGCAGCATACATTCTGCGATAAGCTTCATACATACCATTTGGACCATGAATCTGCGGGTTGGATTGAACCAACTGCATCATTTCTTGAGCCATAATAATTCTTTGGCTGGTAGAGAATATGTCTGGATTAGAGACAGGGAATACATCTATTCTATCGTCAAAGTCAGCTTGCTTGATCTCCATTTGACCGCCTGCTACAGCGTATGGATAAGACTCGGGTAAACTCTTAGAGAATATTTCTGCTAAAAGTTTGAACTCTTTCTTTTGACCTGAATGCAATCGCTTATGAATAGCCGATAAAACCTTGGTTGATTTTTCTAACAAAGCAACCGTAGTTCCTACAGGTGCTTGAGAGTTACCTTCGCCTATATTAATTTCTGCAATAGAGGCAAACCTTTGGCCGCTTTGAACCAATAAGCCTAACAAGGATAGTAAAGTTTGGCTTGGCTCTTTGAATGGTAAAGGCTGAATAGCATCACGCAAAGATCCTGCGGGTGCATCAACGTCTCTAAACTCACCTGGTTGAATAGGCGTGTCTTCGTCTCGAATACGAATGCCTCTTGTTTTAAAACCAGCGGGCAAATTAGCTAAAGTTCCAGCATCAATTAATTGTCTAACAATTGAAGTTGAAGCTTTAGATAAGCCACCAATCATATGAGTTAAACCAAAGCCGTAGAATCCTAGGCCTGGTAAGAATTTAAAGTGAACAAAATACTCAATTTTGTTTTTCATCGGATCGTCTTCTTCAAAGTTTCTGCGAATCGCTAAAATGTTTTCGCTGTTGCTGTCAATCGTTACGATATAAGGCAACTTAACTTCTGTATATTCATCGTCTTCATTTACATCTTCAAAACCTTCTAGGTCTAAGTTGCAATGAACTTCGTAAAGATTAGACACTTCACCTGTATCGTAAGATGGCTCCATTCCTTCTAATCTTTCTATTTCTTCTTTAACACCTGAAGTATCAGAAGAGCTGTTGCCATCGGCAACTCTAACGTCTCTGTAAAAACCAATAGCCTGAAGTTTTTTGACTTCATTCTCTGGCATTTTAATTACGTGAGTAATTCTTGGGCAAGACTCTAGGTCAGTTGTATAGTAAGGAACAATTAAATCTTCGGGTGCAACAAACTTTGAAACAGCTCTTTGCAAGTTTTCATCGTAATAAACTTTCTTAAAGGCAGAACCTGCCAACGGAAGATAGAACAACATTTGATCTAAGTCTTCGTCGTACTCTTCCATCACGTGAATGATTTGATAATTCATAAACTCTTTAACACGCTGAGCTTGTTCTTCTGAAGCTGCGCTGTATTCGCCAACGACTTGAGTTTTAACTGGGCCTTGAGCTGGCAATAATTCTTTGTAAGCTTGAGCTTGGAACTGAGTAACACTTTCTCCAAGTAACGGATGGATTACACCTGACGCACCTTCAAAAGGTTCAGATCTATTATCGTCAAACTTCATTCCTAGATATTTAAGACCATCGGTATAAGTTTTTTCCCAGTCGGATCTTGCAGACTTATCGTTTTCAATTGCTGCGGTTAGCTCAATATATATTTTGCTAAGCTCAGACTGAGAGACAACTTCGGCTAAATTTTCGCTAAAGCCAACGTCACCCATATCCTCTTCCATCTCACCTAAAAGAACAGAACCGTCTTCTTGATATTGAACGCCTTCTTCGTCTAACCCTTCTAAGATTTCAATAATTTCATCATCAATATCTTCGGTTGACCTTTCAGTTGTCATATCCTGCATGTCTTCAACTTCTTGAGCTGGATCGGGTGTTTGTCTTTCTATTGCCATTAGTAATAAACTCTCTGTCTAGGTTCGCGTTCTTCGTCTTCGTAATCACTATCTAAATTTACAAAACCGCCCTCGCGGAATCGCATCAACGCTTGGGTCATAGTATCACATAAATCATCGTGAGCTCCAAACGGAAATGATGCACATTCTTCAATCATATCCTCGGCAAATGCTCTGTTAGGAGCATACACCATACCAGACTCAAAGATCGGAGCAACTGAATGCATCCTCGTTGTTTTATCATGACCTCTGGTTGGTGAATAGTTTACAACAGGAATACCCATTCGTCTAAGCTCATGAGTCAAGGGCGTTCCAGATGCTTTGGCTTCAATTAAAACCATATCGGTTTCCCAGTATTGATACTCGCGCATCGCTATTTCTTTGAGCTCTGGGAAATCCCACCTGCCTTTTTGACAATCTAACAACATCACGCAATCGGACGAATCTTCGCTGGGTCTAAACACACCCCAAGTTGAGATAGCCGAGAAGTCAGCCGTTTCTTTTTTGGAAAACGCTGTATCGTAAGACTGCATAATATATTGAACAGAGGGCAAAGAATCATGCTTCCATCTTTGCCACCAGTCGCGTTTAATAATAGAGCCTTCTTCTGCGGTAGGGTTTTGCATCCACTGAGCATTCCATTTCATACCAGGCAAAGACGCTTTAACTTTTTGCAATTCATCTAAAGCCCAATACTCGGGCCAGAGAGGTTTCTCTGTATCTGGGAAAATAGCAGGGAACTCTATTACTTCCCATTGGTCAGCCAAAGGTTCTTTCTGCGCATCTAGTAATTTAGCGGTTAGGTCGATAGAAGACCAACGCGTCATAACAATTACAATCGCGCCTTTTGGCTGTAAACGCTGACGAGGCCCAGAGGTGTACCATTCATACGCAGATTCTAACGCAGTCGGAGATAAGGCATCCTGTTCAGAATGCGGATCGTCGATTATAAGTAGATCCGCACCCCGCCCAGTTACAGCCCCTCCCACACCTGCTGCAAAGTATTCGCCACCCTTATTGGTTTCCCAACGTCCTGCCGATTTGTTGTCAGCCTGCAGATTGACGTTAGGAAAAACTTGTTTGTATTCTGCTTGATCCATTAAGTTACGAACTTTACGACCGAACCTAACGGCGAGTTCCCCCGTATGGGTCGTCTCCATTATTTTCATTTTAGGCTTAAGTCCCATCACCCAAGACGGAAAGAAGGTCGAAGCAAATTCTGATTTGGTATGTCGAGGGGGCATGTTAACAATTAAACGATTGATCTCTCCTCTGGCTACTTGTTCTAGCTTTTCGGCAAAGATTACGTGATGGCGACCGCAGACAAATTCTGGCCACATGTGGTTGACGTAGCTTAGAAAAGATTCTTGGCACTCGTCTTGCGTTGAGTAACCGTCTTGCTTTTCTAGAAGCAGCAGGGCTTCTTTGAGTTCAGCCTCTGTAAGTTTGGAAAAATCCATATGTTATATATTAAATTCTTTTCTTAATTTTGCTAGTAAATTTAAATCTAATTTTTCTGCGCCTTGTAATTGGTCAAGTTCTTTTTGAATTGATTTTGAAGAGCTGTAAGGAATTCCTTGCTTAAGTTTTTTTGCATCCGATAAATCTCCTAGCGCAGCACCTGGCTTTTGCAAACTTTCTGCTTGACGCATCTTGTCAAAATATTTTTTTAATAATTTTATTTTTTTAAGTTTTTGTTCTGGAGATAAAACAGCCATCGCCATTTTAAAAGACGAGCTTTCTCCTATTGGTTGAATGCCAATCTCATCCATCAAAGATTGTATTTCGCCGCCCGCTTCTTTTTTTACTCTAAAGTCTTCGTAGTATTTCTCAAAGTCTGGATTAAGTTCGTCTTTGTAGGTTTTAGAAAACTCAATTGCTGAGTCTTGGTCTTTGCCAAAGTTAACTGAATCGCCAGAGTTGATTGCGTCTTGCATGCTTTGTTCAACGTACTTGCCGTCTCTAACAACTAACTTAGGATAAACAATCCAGTTCCCAGTCTTGTCGTCTATATCTGCTGAAAGCAAATGAGTTTGCGGACGGCCTTCCTTATCGAATTTGGTTGGGTTTGGATAGTTCTGCGGATTGCGTACGCGATCTATAAACGGCAACTCAGCCATCTCTAACCTAGTTGAGCTAGTTCGTTTCCGATTTGATCTTCGGCCATTTCTTCTGTCTCTGACATCTCAGTAACAAGTTGAAGAACAGTACCAATATCTTCATCGTCGAGCCCTTGCTCTCTGAGGAACATAATTACCTCTTCTTCGCCTGCGCCTTGCTGAATCATTTGGGCAACCATCATAACAAGCTGATCGACCATCTCCATTTCTGGAGCCATCTGCTCTAGCTCACCCATCGCTTCTTCTTCGCCAGAATCCATACCGCTTAGCATGCTTTCTATTTCATTTCCTTGCATCATCATCACCTCATCGCCTTCGGCGTAAACGCCTCGGCCTTTTAATATATCTGCTTGAGTAACTTTACCATCGCCTGTTAGGTCGGGGAAGTCTCCGCCGCCTGCTAGCTCAGGTCTTCTATCAAACTCTGGTCTTCTGTATTTTCTAAATGTATCAAGAGCTCCTTTGCCCTCTTTATCTATAAAATGTTTTAACTTGCTTTGTTCTGATTTAACTTGATAAGGCCTATCTTCCATTATATTTAAAGGATTGCCATATTTATCAAGACCACGCCTATCGCCTTCCATTCCTCTATCGTAAAAAGGATAGCTTATTAAAGTATCTCTATACAAATCTCTTTCAAACTCTTCATCACTTTTTTCAAGATTATTTGCTAGCATTTGAATTTTATAAGCTTCCATTCTATTAATTTCTTGACCAAGTATTTCGGCTCTATCCATTTCGTTATTGCGAACAGCCATCTCATACTCATTCATTAAGTTCTTAATTTCAGTTTCAATACTAAAAGCTTGTTGCTCTGGGCTGCTGTCCATAAATACTTCGTCTCCCTCTGCCATCATCTGTCTTGGTTGCATATCTCTCATACCTCTCATACCCATTTGAGGCATTCCTTGAACGTCTTGCATACTTGGTAAACCTTCTGGCATTTGCGGAATATCCATTTGAGAAATTTCTCGAGGAAGAGTTGGCATCTGTAAGTTAGACATATCTACTGGAGATATTTTTGGCATCTGACTGAAATCCATATCGCCCATTTGTTGACCAAAGATGGTTGGGTTGTAATAAGAGCTTGGGTCTGTTGGCATTTGTTCTGGTATAGGTTGAGGCATTCTTGGCATACCCATATCGCGTTGTTCTTTTAACCTGCGAATGACTTCACGTAAATTTCCAAAGCCGCCACCTCTTGGCATCTCGCCTCTAAAACGCATGTCGCTGATCATTCCTGGACGCCTTGGCATCTTACGCATGTTGTTTCTTATCTTACTTAAAAATCCCATATCAATTCCTCGGTTGACTTATTCTAACATCCCAAACTTTAAAAAGTATAGGAAAAATTTTGGGGGGTATGGGTACCCTTTTGTTTGTTTAGATTTGAGCTGGAGAAAAAGTGTGAATAACTTTTTTGTCTGAGGATTTTTTTTGGATATAAAATTTTTTTTAAGGTGCAGGCAAGATAAAGATCTTGGAGAAGATAGATTGAACGAAGTGCAAAAATACCTTACCTGCAGACGAATCATATATGAGGGCAATACAAAAGGCAAACTTTAAAAAATGGGACTTTGAGTATGTGTATTACTGTCCTATATACCCTGTATATGGATGTTGATTTTAAATATGGGGGGTGGGGTAATCCGATTTAGGCCCGTCCTGGCCTCGATCCTGGCCCGTTAGAGTCCCTTCTCCCAGGCGAAAATCACCTGGCCAAATGTAGATAACTCGTAATTGCGGATCCCTGAGATTACGAAAGGTAGTTTCCTGGCCAGCTGCAGCATGCCTATTATTCGTAATTGTTCCAGGCCGCAGATCATTTTGTCCTGGCCAAGATAATTAGGCCCTCAGCTTGCCCTGGATCCAGGGCCAATTCGTCCAGGTCTTTGCGGCCGCAGATGTTTAAAATGGCCTGGGCGATCCTCTGAGGTGGCCTATTAGATAGGGATACAGCGATTAGTTGCGGCCATTTTGCATTCCAGGGGACACGCAGCGACCAGGGGATCCGCTGGTACCTGGGCACCCAGTAGGCCAGTAAGAACCAACAGTCCAGGACTTAACTTATTAGGGCAGCCCCACTCCTACTGATCCATATGTGAGGGCTAATAAAATCCCGATCCCGATCTGCTAGAGAGAACCCGACCCCGATCTGCAGGCAAAAAAAAGGCGGGTTACCCCGCCTGTCCTCGTTGGTTTATTCCTACTCGTTTGGATGACCTCCGCACGCCGCTACAAAAAGCTCAGCGTCAAAGTTGGGATTCTCTGACTCAAGGTAAGAGACCATCACATCTAGGAACTGCTCAAGCTCGAGAATATGCTGACCCCCGTAATTTCTACGGGAGTTATTAATATTGTCCGCGATCGCTTCGAAGTGTTTTCTTGATAGGCTCATTTCAACACCTCCTCTAATCGCTCAGAAAGGACTGACCAGTCGCCTTCGATACTTCCATCCATCAGAAGCATCTCGAACAACCTTGGCTCTAGCTTTACCAGTAACGGGAAGTTGTAGCTGTCGCACTCTAGGATTGCCCAAGATAGGCTGCTCATATCTCCCTTCTCTAGAGCCTTGCCAATTGCAATCGCTCTCGTATCTGCCATTCCTCTATCAATTAAAGATAGCGTGATATATGGCAAGTGATGAACACCCCCCTCAGTTAGGGGAGTGTTTCGCATGCTGGACTTGGACACCAAGGTGTCCAATATTTTAGGCGGGTATGTATATTCCATTACGCGACCTCCTTAGATTCTTTAGCTGCTTTGTCCTCAACAGCTGAGATGGTATTTCTCAGCATCCTAGTAGAGAACTTGGCTCTACTCTCGACATTGATATGTCGACCGCTAAACTTCGCCCCTATCAATCGCTGAAGCATATCTAAATGCATCCAAGGTTCGCCGTCTCCATCGTTGCCAAGGGCAAGAATAGAAGTGTCCAGCATTCGCAATCTTGAATAGACTTCGAGATAGTTCTTTTCAGTTATCTCATCCATTCCAATTGCCATCATATAAGAGCCTATCCAATACTGAAGGCTATTTAGATTTTCTCTGCCTTCCTTATCAGTTTCGCGGATGTTTCCAAAATCTACTATAAAGCTCATTTCTCACCCCCTAGGATAATTGATTCAGTTCTAAGTGAGAACTGGTTCAGGCTCTCGCCCTCCCAAGAATCAACAGTCACTCTGTCGATCACCTCGCCACGCTTCAAGCGGAACAAGTGAGCTGAGTGAGTGCCATCAGGATTAGACCAAAAGGCTCTCCTCACATCCTCCACCTGATAATTATCGCCTTGGACTATTTGCCCTTTGACGATATGACGATTCCCTCTAGATACTCTTGAGGGGGTAAAGACTTCAGTTAATTTATTCATTTAACTTCTCCAATAACCACCAGCGAAATTGCTGGCTTAGGAGTATTGTCTCAAATTTGAGACAAAAAGTATACTTTTGCCCTTTATTAATAAGGGTTACAGCGAACAGCCAAGGCCTTTTGTAACTGATTGATCCATCGCAAGCGGCGGTCCTATATAAGGGGGATCCACTCCACCCAGTAGGGCGGCAAAAATTAATAGCCCTATCCCTATATATCCAAGGGGGGCGGCGTGGCTTATATACCCTATATTTTTAAGGGAAAACCCCGAACCCGATAACCCTATAGCCTAGCCCCGAACCCGAAACCCGACGCCCTAAGACCGCCAAGGCTAAGCCCGAACCCCGAACCCGAGGTTTACTAGCTAAAACCCGAAACTTTTAAAAGGGCGGGACGGAAGGCGGGGGTAATGCTATTAATTAATACATACAACCCCGCCTATAGAATAGTCATACATACGGGGGTTTACGATAGGTACAAAAAAGGGGCTAAAAAGCCCCTTTAAACTATTGGAGATAGTTTATTAATCTAAGTAGAAACAACCTTTATCTTCTAGCCAATACCCCCCATTTGGCTCTCCATGTTCTACAATTTCTTTTTTTAAGCATTTCTCGATCTTAATATACTTAACCTTTTCATGCTCATAATGAGATAAATTTAATGCTTTCATCACCTCGTGCAATGATTGATCGCCATACCCATACTGCCAAGGAAAAACATACGTAATGTCGGTTTCTATATCTTCAACTCTGGCTGACCAGTAGCTATTACCATTTACTTTATCGAACCATTCTTTTGCGATACATATAAAAAGCGGTTTACCTCTATAATATGGATCGCTAATTTTTACCGATACAAGGCTATCTTCTTTTGTTGAATGTACTATTGGCTTATTCACTTTCTACCCCCTCTAAATTAAAGTCGTTGAATTTAATATCCTCAATAAATAACAATCCATCTTCCAAGCCTTTAACAGTTAACCTAATAAATTTTTTATTCGGTAAGAAATTCTCAAAGCCTTTTTTCTTTTTATACCTTTCGGGCATATCGGAACAATGAATAACTATATCAACTGTATCTTTATCAGAATTTTGGTAATCAGGGTGATTAGTTATTGCTCTATCATGCTCAATAGTTATATGAGTAGCGTTATCAATGTATATTTCGTCGCCAAGATAACCATTTATTTTTATATCTTTAAGACTCATATTAACCCCAACTCAAAATCAATTATTTGATCTTCCCATTTTTCAGTTAGCTCACTAACATTAAAATAGTCATCCAGCCCTGTATAGTCTGTAAAACAATCGGTGTTAGTGTTGCCCCCGTAATTTGTCCACATAATCCAATAATCACCACAATAATATTCTTCTGGAAATTCTTTTATTAATTGCTCATCGCTACAAGTTTTGAAATGTTCCAAATACTCATCATAACAATTAGCTAATGCATTTTTTCTAATAGATTTAATTAGCTGTTTATGAGTTTTAACCTTATGAGCGGGTAATAATTGAATATTTCCGCGTCTCTCATCAAGCTCAATTTCTTTGAAAGTATCAGCCAAGGCTGGAAAATCATATCCCCAAGGAACAATCATATCTTCCCCGCCATTGTCGAAAAGATCGTAAGCGTTAGCCCTATACATTAATTTATGCTTTTCGCATTCATTCAATATTGTTTTTAGTAATGATTCCATTATTTAACCCCCTCTAAGATTTTTGATACTCTCTCTAAATCACCCAAAGATAATTTATTAATAGCATCTGTATTAATTAAGCTGCCGTCTTGCCAAGCTTTTAATTCGCCCGTCATTTTATCCAATTCATATTTTTCAATAATGGCATCTAGCTCTCTGCAAAGATTATTAATTTGATCAAACACATAAATATCTATATGTTCAAAATCATTTTTAATCCCAAGTTTTCTAACTTGTTTTAATTTATGCCTTAGTGCGTCAATTGATATTTCCATTTTTTCTATCTCCAAATTTGCCCCTTGGGGCGTTACTTTATTCTTCTATTAAATCACATCTAAATAATTATTTCTACAATTAGTAGACAATAATTTAATATTAATGTTAGTATCTGTTTTGTAGTTAGGAGTGAGCCTTTGTAAAATCCTCGAAAGGGGTTAAGGATAAAAGTAAATGAGAACTAAACCACCATGCACTAACTACACTTTTTTAACCCAGTATGGAGACTGAAATAAATATGAATATAGAACAACAAATACTAGAGCAAATTTTTGATACTCTAATGAAAAATGATTACCCCGAAAACTTCAATTTTGCTACCGATCTAAGGTACGACCATTGGCTAGATTATAACGAAAAAAATCCCAAAACCCCGACGATTAGTTTGGCTGTTGAAAAGAAGGGAATCCCGACGAAATACGAAGTTTCTATTAGAGAGGTGGTCTAATGGAAGACAATAAACCAAGATATATAGAAGCATTACACACCGCCCCGATAACTTTTGATCTGGAAGAATTGGGTATTGATTTTAATAAAGTAGAAGACTATGACATCAAGTATGGGGATTTAACTGTTACCTTTAAAGACGGGACTGTTAAAACTTATACCAATGGAGATGTTGGGGACGTTGACTATAAATATGCTTACAAAGAAACAATTTATGATTCCAACTGGTTTGAAGTGGGGGAAAGCGACAATGGATAAAAAACACTATGAAATGCCTAGGTGGTCTGTATTTATAGTTGAGAGTTATGGAAATGGCTCAGCAATTTTTGAATGTAAAAGAGCAACAGTAAATTTATATGACTTAGAAGATTTATGGCAAGACGGACAGACTTTTGGCGAATGTACACCCGAAGAAAATAAACAATTTGGTAGCGGTCAATGGTATAGCTTTTTTGGTTTTTGTCTGGACGGGTGGGAGACAGGTTCAAGAACTTTAACTTTTCAAGACAAAGAAACCGAAAAAAAATTCTATGAAATTGAAGAAAAAACTTATTTAGATCCCGACGAAATTTTTGCTCAAATGGGCGGGTGTATCGAAACAGAATTATTTTTTAGATTTAAAAGAAAAAATGAAATGTACGATTGGGATATAACTAAAGACTTTGAAAAATATTTAGAAGAATATGAGGAAGATGCCCAATGAATAGCTCAAAAATAATTTACGCTGAATTAAAGAACGGAAGTACCTACAAATACTTATGGCTAGGCAATGATCATTTTGCAGACCTATATAACTCTTGGGACTATGAGGACAATGAGGGCAAGTACAAGGGAATGCTAGATTTTGATCATACGATATCCTACACCTTTGATATGAACCAGATCAAAGACCAGCAATCAATAATTGGTATTGATATCGAGGACGGACTAGAGGACGGAGAAATAGTTGATTTTACAATTAGAAATATTATATGGGAGAAAAATGATGAATAAAGAAATGATAGGCGTACCAGCAGAAATTTATGTTGAGCATACTTGTATGTTTGCAGATCAAATTATGCAAGATAGATTGGGGAAATCTTACTACAGTTATCTTTTGGGTAATGATGAGGTTGGATATTCTTATACCGAGGACGGGCAAGGAATATTTAATGAGATATTAGATGATGTTGAGGACTTCTTGGCTAAATTTAATGTTGTTAATGGAAGCTATTATGAGGAGAACGAAGATGAGTAAAGAAATAATAACTAAAAAAGAATTAGAAAAAAATGATTGGACTGTAATACCAAAAGGTGTTTGGTTTGGCGTGGACTTTGCAGAGAGCCATAAAGTAAATGTCCTAAACATTCTTACGGATTTATTAAATCTAGATACAGATGCAGAAGGATATAACTTTGTAGTATGTGCCTATAAAAAACAGGAGAACGAAGATGAATAACCCCAAATACAATTATGCAGTTGTAAGAACAATTACATCTACTAGATTGATTCATGCTAAAGATGAGAATGATCTTTTGCAATTAAAATCAGAAGGAACTATTGATGAAGAATTATCTTTAAGCAAAGAGTATGAGGAATATACTTTTTACAAAATCAATAGTAATGGAGAGAGAGTAGAACTATTAGAAAAAGATATTGTTAATTTAAAGGAGAACGAAGATGAGTAATTATTCATATCAAGAAATTGTAGAGGACGGCATATCTGTTTGTGCGTCTTGCGGTAATGCAAATATTAATTTCAATAAACCCCGACCAAATAAAAACTTGGATATGTCATATTGTTTTGACTGTGATTATGCAGAGGGAACTATGACTTGTATGCCAGATGATGAATATTTTTATTCAGAAGCTCAAATAACTTACAAAAAATTACAGGAGAACGAAGATGACACTTGAAGAATATGTGAACAAAAGAGTTAATGAGGAAGATGACCTTAAAGGACTAGCTAAAGAACTTCTTACTAACTATTACGAGGGTTGGTCTAAAGAGGAACTTGCAGACTTAGGAATTGAGGAGACCGAAGATGAGGACTAATCCTCGTCCCCCTCTTTCTCTTCTTTAGGAATAGGTCTAGCCCTACTTTTCTTCTTAACAACCTTTTCCTCAACAATCTCCCCGACCTCTATTTCCTCAGATCCCGATTTCCCCGACAGATCCTCAATCTCTATCCCCGATTTATGTTCAATAGCCTGTTTCCCGAGCAAATCGGCTAAGCGTCTTTCTACCTCACCCCGACTCATTTGATCTACCTTCCCATGCAATACCTCCCGACGATCGACAATTAAGCCCCCGACTTTCAAAAGTAAATTTTGGGCGTTAATTGCTGCCGTAAAGTTTCCTTGCGACCAGGCATCATCTCTTAGCTTATACAAGTCCTCGACTGCTCCCTCATGCGTAAGCTCAAACTTCTTCTTGGCTTCGCCCATCAGTCTTTCGTATTCTCTATACACATGCTGGTACTTCCCGTTAGGCCCCATGTACCGACTAATAACTTTTGGATTCTTAAACCCAGCTTTCTTTGCCGCTTCTGCAAATGTAAGCGTGGGATCGTTGACTGCATTCCAGACTAACAAACGCTGACGCTTGGTTAGATTCTTCTCGTTATGATTCATATACTCAACAGGCATATCCTCTGCATCTTCTAATACAGGCTCAACTTTCACCTTTGCTCTTATCCTTGATTCGTCCTTGCTCATCTTTCTCCTTATAGCTAATAAGCCGTCCGTTAAAATATCTAACTAATTCTACTACATCTGGTCTTTCTAGCAAATCAACGATTTCCTTAGGCAAAACCTTGCTGCATTTTTCTGTTAATTTATACATATCTTCTCCTACTTTTGTCAGAGCCTATGACAAAACTCTGACAAAACTCCAAACGTGATAGAGTAAGGGTATACAGAGTAATATATATGTCTATATATATACTTTTGTCATACTTTATATTACCTACCCTTTTCTTTTTCATTTTTAGGTACATTTGTAGGGTTATTTTAAGGGTATCCTGACAATATGACAAAACGCCTAAACCCTACTGCTATAACCTTTTCTCTTGTCAGAGGTTTCTGACACTCTGACAAAACTACCCTGTTTTTAACTAAATATAGACAGTTTCGACCTATAAGGGGGTACTTTTGTCAGAAAAGCCTGACAAAACTATTCGGGATCTTTTTCTTCGGGTGTGAAGATAATTTCTTTCTCCATACCAAACTCTGAATTAAGTATGTGATCTATCTTAGATATGCCGTCTTCGACTGTCTTTGCGTAATTAATAGTTTCTGTTACGCCGTAAGTAAAGATCAACAAAGCCGTAAACTCTGCGTCTGCTCCTCTGGATATAAAATCTTCAAAGAGGGTATCAAGTCTGCGTCTACCTTCCTCGATTGTTGGTGGGCCTTTCTCCATTTTTAATATCTTCATACCTAAAGTTTAGCTTATTCTTCTTCGTATGGGTACATCCAGATAGGGGTAGTTTCTCCAACGTAAGCGCCGCCAACGTTAAACTCAAAGTATTCTATCGCTTCCTCGTCGCTCATGCCTTGCTCAATAAGTATGTCTATGCATTTGTTGGCGTCGTAAATGAGACGTTCTCCACCTGTGGCTATATCCATGCACATGCCAATAATGGCTTCGTTAAACCCGTCTGCTTTTAACATATTATCTCCAATAATAAAGGTGAGGTATATTTTGTTGCAAGACTATACCTCAAAATCTCTGGAGACAGGAATGAATAAACCCTGCCGCAACTGCACTTCTATTGTTTATACAAGCCGAATGAATTGCCTGTTCGCGATTAGCAAGGCGGTTCTTGGGAATGCACGTAGCCGTCCCAAAAATCCTCTAATAAACTTGGCGTGTATAAGATGTTCAGCTTACGCATCTCTTCTACAAATTTTTCAAACGAATTGCAAGAAGCTGAAACGCATTCAGCGTCCTCTTGCATACCAATTAATAAATCACCTATTCTGCTCATACCTTCTTCTCCTTTGTTTCTTGAAACAATATATCTATCCACTTAACATTCTTCATACCAACCAATGCTTTCTTTAGCATTTGTTCGTTGTTTTTATTATCGGCAACGATAACAAATCTTTTTTCTTTAATAGTCGTGTTGCTTGGGTTAACAATCATTTTAGATTTATTAATGTGAACCCTAGCTTCCTCAACCGTCTTAAAGTTTAAATCTTTGGGGACCATTTAATGAGTGCCGAGTCTTGATTGCTCGATCTTAGTAATGTTTTCGAGCAAAGCAACAATCTTGTCTTTGTCTAATTCCATTTGTGTTGAAATCACTTTAGGGTTATCTATCTGCAAACCAGCGGATCTAAGATACAGCCTCAATAAATGTGAAACAGACTCTAGTAAATAGTCTCTGGTTTCGTCAATGTAAAGGTTGGTTTTTTCGTCTATCATATTTCTCTCCAAGAATTAATATACCCTAAGTATAAACTAAGGGGTTTACTTTGCAACAAAAATTTCGTACTATTAATAAAACAATTAATCGAGGAGAAGATTATGCCAATGACAGAAATGGATTTTATAAGAGAAGGTATGAAGGCTTTACAGCCAGGACTACCCTCTCCCAATCATACAACGGATGTGCAAAACGATATGCAATCAACCGAAAGGTTGCGTAAGTTTGTTGAGTACATTCGTCAACATCACCCAGCTTTATTTGAACATGCTTATAAAGAGGCATCCAAATGAGTATTGTAATAGATCAAAGGTCTGACCATTCTGCATTTATAGAGGTGGGAGATATAACTATATATGTAGAGCATTCAGGCGCGGCTCCAGAATTTATTGAAATTTGGAGAAATACTGAAGAAACTTTATTTACAAACGATGCTTGAGTTCCTTCTTTGGATTTTGGGAATAATAGCTGCTTACTTTGTGGGCGGCCTGCTTTACTTTATATGGCTGATAAATAAAAACTTATGAAGGAGTTAAAGAAAGAGCGAGAGGTTTTGGTTGGAGCTACATTTTATGCAGATAATGTAGATCCAAACGCTGAAGGCTTGCCAGACTTATTGCGAGATAAGTTTGAGCAAGAGGTTGATAGGAACAAAATATTTTTTAGTATTTGTATTCCAGGCGATAACAACAAAATAAATTTAGAAGATGTGGCTAAGGAAAACAACGACCTAAAGCATCAAGTCAAGTTCTGGCAAGATTTGTATTTAAAAGCCATTGATCCAAGATGAGAAAATGTCCTATATGCAAGGAGATAAAAGAATTGAACTCAATCAACTTTCCCGATAGGCCATTAAAGAAATCACCGCCTTTTAGGTGGGAGTGTAGATCTTGCTACAACGAAAATAAAAGAACTAAACCTTCATATTGGGCGCATAAAATGTTATCTGGAGCAAGACGCAGAACTTTAGATAGGGGTTGGCCACCCTGTACTCTTAAAGCCCAAGACATTTGGGATGTATGGCCGCAAGATTTTAAATGCCCAATCTTGGGCGGTGAGCTTATTCATGGGTATAAAAACAGATACAACTCTCCAACGCTAGAAAGAATTAATAACAATAAAGGCTATATTATAGGCAATATTCTTATCGTATCTCATAGAGCCAATTGTATTAAAAACGATGGCACTTGGCAGGAAATAATGGCGGTTGCAGAATTTTACAAACAATTAGAGGAAAATAAAAATGGCTAAAACTTGGGTTAAAGAACAAATCAACAGCATCAAAAAGAAAACATCTATCGGTGATTCAAGACTGAGCAATGGTGCTGGAACTAACAAACGCAAGACGCGTAAAAAATATAGGGGACAAGGAAAATGACTCAGTACAAAAATGATGTAGCTAAACAAAAAGCAAAGCTAAAGGCAGAAGAAGATAACAACAAAGTTATTTCTCGGGAATTTCAAAGAG
>Ga0075480_10001212_pt1 | contig 16224 bp, 21 predicted proteins | sample DEB08_DNA_7_FD_81590 | JGI IMG/M metagenome (GOLD analysis project Ga0075480, IMG submission 81590) | Aqueous microbial communities from the Delaware River and Bay under freshwater to marine salinity gradient to study organic matter... | ecosystem: Environmental > Aquatic > Marine > Coastal ... | reverse complement strand
TTACCTTGTTTTACAAGTGCATCGGTCTTTTTTAAAGTCGCATCCGCGGCGTTTAACGTCGCTTCCGCTGCGGTTAAACCTTTATTTAAAGCCTTAAACCCTTTTGAAAGACTACTACCTAAACCACCTCCATAAGACATCATATCATCAGGATGCATTCGACTCATTCCCCCTTTATGATTCATTCTATAGTATTATACCAGATATTAAAATAAAATAAATTAAAATAAAATCTAAAATCGTACATCAATATTACACATTGGGCAACGAACGCTCGCAGTAGTTAACCATTGTGAAATACATGGGTTATGAAATTCGTGACCACATTTCTTAACAATTGAACGATTATCTGTACCTAGCAACTCTCCAGAACATATACAACATTGTTCATACTCATCGACGTCTCTGACGGTATTGATATTTTCTATGTACACGTATAAATCATCGGCGGGTATTAAAACTTGAACATCAATTAACGTTTGTCTATGTTGTAAGGTTTGTAAAATATTATGCCGAATATATTTTTTTTCCACCCAACGCTGATATTTTAACTGGATATATTTATCCTGGAAAGCAACATCGCCGTATTTAAATATAAGATAAATTGAACATTCGTCATTGATAATCCCATAATCAACAATTAAATTATCTAAATCATGACCATCAATTAACTTACCGTTTAATATACAATACAAAATATCTTTATAGGTCTTATTAATTCCAATCGGTAAAATGTAAATCAAGTCACCACAAACGGTTGATTCATCTAATTGAATATTGAACCGATTGTTGTTTCCAAATAAAATGGTGGCATTTATCATAATTTAATTAATATCTTTAATATTACCATTTTAAATACATAATATAATATATGAATCTTAAAGACTCACCATCTGAAAAAGACTTTACGATTGGTAAAACAATAATATGTCGAAATAAAATGGATAAAGATTACCGTTATACATTAAGCGCACCTTATGGCAAAGTCCATATACCCGATGTTTTCGAACCGTATTTTTCACCAAAAGAAATGTTAGAATTAGGCGTGTTTGAAGGAAAGCACATAAACGACTGTTATATGGAATTCCCTAAAGAGTGGTATATGTCTGCCCTTAAAAACAAGACATTGTCACTAGACAAACCCGACATCAACTGTAACTATTTTAAACTTAAGAGTCGACAATCTTTAAAAGTATGGCAAGAGAAAGGCTGGCTATACGGCGATGACAATCGCGGATGGTTTCAATGGTATTGTCGCTATTATTGTGGTCGTCGGGACCCTATAATTGACGATATACAAATTAAACGTTGGCGGGCTTTTAAAAGACACTATGGACAAGTTAAAAAAAATTGCCCAAAAAAGGATGGTCAAAATGGCGTCTGGTGTCGTCCTAAACAACGTCAAGCCCTATTACAATGGGCTTATCCGTGTTTTTAAGTCACAAAATACCAATAGAATATATTATTATATTCTTTTCATCCTAAAAATGTCACTTGGGATGATGTGGATGCCTTTTTATCGCTTAGCATGTGTAATTGAAATGACCGTGTGTGCGACATTACTTTGTAAATGGAGCATTTCAAATACGGTAAAGGCATTGATGTTTATCGGGCTTCAAATCATATTGCTGCGTTTCACGATATTTTTGATCGAATATGTAAACGATGATTTTTTGCTTCAATTCAATAGCGAACTTATTAACAGTTATTATTGGTTTCATGAACACCGTGATATTTTTACGACATTTACGTTATCGATTTTCGCCAGTCGGTTTATTGACGCCTTATAATTTTTTTTTTAAATTAAACAGTATATGGAAATATGCGTTTTATGTTACATAACGTATGTGACCCACAATAAACATTCGCTACATTTAAATCATTTAACTAAATATATAAGACATATAGATATTGACGGAAAGGTTTTAAATGGGCGAGATTCATATTTTATTTGTAAAGCCTGTTGTAATATCCATAACATAAATTGTTTATGGTACAAAAGCAAAGGTCGGGTGGTTTAAGAAATACAACACTGTTCAGGTCGAACATTGTACGCATTATCTTTAAAGTTCCCGTTTAACGGATGTGACTGACTATACGGTGATGCCATATATGCCTCAATTGCATTTAGCAATCCATATCGATTAATCTGTGCATCCTCCATCAAATTTTGACTAATTTCGTTAAATTTGGCTTGTGTCTCGAGTGGATGACAATGAAATGTTTGTTTCATTGTCGTCGCATATTCTGTATCATATTTGTCATAAGTCACGGGTCGAAACTGTCCAAATGCCTCCATATTAAATAAGATGAAAACGAATTCTAAAGTATTCAAATATTGTAATATGATATGTAATACGCAATCCCAAATATTAATATATTGATTATATGGGATTACATGGGTGAAACAGGAGATCATAGACATAAAGTCCAAAAATAAGTACTAGCGAATAATTTACGTCTATCAGACATAAAGACATAAAAAGTACATTTACAATACAATGAATGCGTATCCAGTCTTTGATAAAATAATGTAACCCGAGAAAAAAGAAAAACGTAACTGCGAGTATTTCAAACATGGATTTGTTTTAAGTTTTAAAGACTTTTATTTTCATTTTTAAATTAATGGAAAATAAAATCCCTTCCTCCCATTTACATTTCAAGCGCATTTTAATATGAATCTTTTTTTTTTATATAATTTATTATATAGGATGCTATATGATAATAAAATTATCTGTAATACATCTCTTGATGCCAGTAAACCAGACGGCACAATTGATTACGTTGGACTTTATAAAATTCGTCCGGAAAAACGCGGGAATATTATGACCTCGCGGGTTTATAATTATAATTCCTGTAAAAATAAGGCTTTAAAATCCGGGCGTAACGTTTTTGGCCTCTCGGGGTTTGACCCTACGTCACAAACCGCATATTGTTTTCTCGATGATAAAGTCGAAAATGTTATAGACAATTATTCAGGAAAGAATCTCTATGTAGGTAATGATAAAAAAACATACAGTGGTGACCGAAATGTAAGTGCAATATATTACATACATCAAGGACGGCCTTGGCAATGTGTTGAAGGGGTGAATATACCCGTTCGAGTAAATGAGTGGGATAATTTGGAATGTATGTCCGCGAATGGTAAAGATTGTATTACGGCTGCGAATATGTCTCAATGTCAGAATTATACTGTACGACCGGTAAAAGGCAAACCTATTCAATGTAATCAAGACAAATATAACGATCCAAGTCATTGGTGTTCAAGGGTGCGTGATGCGGAGCGATTTCCGCCAGGTCGATTTGATAATCCTAATGTCTATGGAAATGGTAAATTGCCCGTAAAACCAGTTTCTTTATTATCGAAACTATTGCCGGTTGCTAAGCCAAAACCAAAATGTTGTTGCCCGCCACCCGACCCAAAGAAATACATGTTGCGTACGGATTTTCAAAAACTATTAAATCGAAAAATCGAATATCATCGGGATTACAAGATTTTAATGGATAAATACGCCAAACAAGATCAACATGGTTATATTTCCTGTAAGGACTCATCTATAAAACACAATGTGCCTCTATCCCAGCCAAAACCCTTGATACCAGAAAAACCAAAAAGTATACCTGTTAAACCATCGAAAGCATCGAAAGCATCGCCCCTTTGTGGCGTAGAATGTAAATCAATGTGTTGTCCACCACCTGACATGCGGAAATATATATTAAAAACAGAAGCGGAAAAAATCTTGGCTTCACAAAAAATTCAAGATCATCCAGAATATAAAGCCCTAATGGATGCCTTTGCGGCAAAGAAAGCCAATGGAGAATATATGGCCTGTCGTGTACAGATTTAACCCATTTAACCCATTTAACCCAATTTAAGCATTCTTAACAAAGTTAATTAGGGCTTTAGCCGTGCGCGGACCATCATAGGTACGGTTTTCCCCACCTTTACGTAAAAAAATGGTAGGAAATGATTTAACACCCGCACGTTCAGCGAGTTTGGGGTTTTCTTCTGTGTTAATAGTATTAATTTTTATACTTGGAATTGCCTTTAATGCCGATTTGACTTTTTCCCATTCGGGCATTAATTTTTTACAATGTCCGCACCACGGAGCGTAATAAAGAGTTAAATCTTTCGCCTCTTCGGCCTGACCACCTGTCATTAATGGTAAAAAGTTTAAGGGTTTTGAACTAGCAAGCACTAATAGAGCGAAACAAATAATTACATAAATAAAATCCATTAATATATTATATAAATTGATTTTTTTTTATAAAATTTAAAAAAAAATGACAGACAAACATGAAATTATTGCTCAATTGGATTTGGAACACCCTGATTATTTAAAAGACGGGAAACATAAATTCAATACTCCCTGGGTCTTGTGGTCTCACGCCCACGATTGTAAAGGTTGGGAGGAAAAAGATTATATTAAACATACAACAATTAATACGGTCGAAGATTTTTGGAATGTTTATAATGGGTTTGCCTCCTTAAATAATCGCGATATGTGGTTTCTTATGCGAAATGGTATTCCGCCACGATGGGAAGATCCAATCAATAAGGAAGGTGGTTCCTTTAAATTCCGAGTAGCCGAAAAGGAGGTTGATAACACGTGGTTAACCTTGTCCTTGTATCTTGTTTCAGAAAGCATGTGTCGGCGCTTGGAAGATGCGAATCTTATTTGTGGGTTGTCTATTTCCCCAAAGTCAAAAGGATTTTCCACAATCAATGTCTGGAATTTAGATAAAAATCATACCGAACATGCGATTTTTCCGTCAAATATTGTCGGAATTAATTTTAACATGTCGCAGTATCAGCCTCACGGTGAGCGTAAAATGGGCTAATCAATTAATATTTTGTTTTAATTAGGGATTTTAATATATAATGTATTATAAATAAATGGATTTCAATTACAAAATAATTTTTGCCGTTTTATTAAGTTTGATTGTTGGATATGTCATCTATATATATTTTTTCAAAAAACCAGTTAATGTTGGCGAAAAATTAAAAGATGTTCAAGCACAACAATTAATTTTACAACACGAACTTTTACACCCACCGAATAATCCTAATATCAAAACATTAAAAAAAATACAAGTAGAAGAATCCGAACAAGATCAAGAATATGTAGATAAAACTGAAGACGATGATATGAACGATGATAATTTAACCCGCGAATCCTTATATGAAGAAATATTAAAATTAGATTCATTAAAGAATCCGGTCGATTTCTTATATAAATTTGATATTAATAGTTTAATGAAGGGTGTAGTGAACCCTCCACACATTGAAGAATATAAGGAAGGAGGTTTAGAAGAGGTAGAGACCGCTGATTTAGAAGAGGTAGAGACAGATGAGACCGCTAATTATCCACAAGATACAGAAGCGTTTGGGGTAATTGAAGAAGTCACGAACCTAGACGAAGATGATATTTCGAAAAAGATTTTTAGCGACATGTTAAATATGGATAAGGAAGAAAAAAAAGAATTAGAATTAACAGAGGTTCCAAAAAAGAAAAAAATTGTAATTAAAAAAAAATAATCTAGTATTATATAATGAATAACGCTTTACATAATTTAGATTGTCCACCTTTGATGTCTGATGGTCGCATTGCGACTGATTACCGTCCGTCGTGTGTTGTACATACTTTGATAAATGAGCAGAATAAAGTCGCTAATAGTCATCAAAGCCGCGGTTTTTTACAAGCCAATGCCGTGAAATTAATGACTATGAATCAAACCTTTTTTCAGGATCAATTTTCATGTCCGTCAGCCGATCGGTTATATCATGTCGATCCCAATAATCATGATTCCTATTGGAAAAACTATAAACAAACATTAGTAAAGGGAGTAAAGGGAGTAAAGGAGGTAAAGGGCATGATGTAAATTGAAATATAATTTATTTTTTAATTAAAATGCCTCCGAATTTACCTGAATTAAATTCGGACCAAGCAAATGTATTTAGTAAATTCAAACAAGGTCACTCTATGTTTATTACCGGACCAGGGGGGTGTGGAAAAAGTTTCCTAATTAGTCACATAAAAAAACACTGTATTTCCGTTGGGAAAACTATTTTTACAACGGCCTTAACAGGAACGGCCGCATGTTTAATTGGTGGTCAAACCCTTCATGGATGGGCGGGCATTGGATTAGGTACGGGATTGACCGAAACCATCATTACAAACATTCGGAAACGCCCGTCATTTTATAAGCGGTGGAAGGAAGTCGATGTCCTCATCATTGATGAAATATCAATGATGAGTGCGGAATTATTTAACAAATTAAACAATATTGCGCAAGGCCTGCGGAAAAACACAAACTTTTTTGGCGGTATTCAAGTCGTATTTAGTGGCGATTTTGCGCAATTAGAGCCAATTATGCCCGCTGGTGAAAAAATGAAGTTTTGTTTTGAAGCACAGGAGTGGCAGACCCATTTAAAGACTCGGACGTATAGTATGACAAAAGTGGTCCGACAGCACGATCCCATTTTTCAAACTATTTTAAACGATATGCGAATGGGTATTGTTACACAAGAAACCAAAGATATATTAAATCGTAGGATTATTAAACATCGAAATGAATCAGACCTTCACATAGAGGGTACACCGCACATTATTAAAGCCACCACATTATACCCTTTAAAACGGGATGTCAGTGAAATTAATTTACAAGAATTAAAACGGTTAAAAGATGCTGGTGCGACAACCCGTATTTTTAAAAGCGTGGATCATTTTGTAAATAAACTTGGTCATCAATCAGCGGCTAAGACACATAGTGAATCCCTTGATAAAGTAATTGATCGCGAAATCGAATTATGTGTGGGGGCACAAGTAATGCTGACCAAAAATCTTGATGTGGATATTGGCTTGGTAAATGGTTCGCGTGGCGTCATTGCCGAATTTGATTCCACTGGCAATCCTGTGATTATTTTCGACTCGGGACATAAAATGTCAATGGAAGTGGTCGAGTTTGAAATTGAGCAAGGAGAAGACATCCTTATTCGAAAACAAATCCCGTTTATTCTGGCTTGGGCAATCACTATTCATAAATCGCAAGGAGCAAGTCTTACAGAAGTCGTAACGGATTTATCGAATGTATTTGGTAATGGTCAAGCCTATGTGACCTTAAGTCGTGTGAAAACATTAGAAGGCTTATTTTTAATGAATATTGATTATAACAAGATTAAATGTAATCCAGTTGTTAAACAATATTATACCGACCTAGCCGCTCAAACCAGCGGCGTGCCGGAGGTCATGTAAGATTTTCGCACCAGTTTTTCCTTCAACGGCGATGAAACGCCCTGTTAGTGGACTTTTGAAGGTTAAATGTCCCGCAGGATTTTTTTTATAGTCTAAAAGCACTAAAGTGCCATCGGCTTTTGTGACTTCAATTTTAGATGTTTGTTCATTGAATTTTATGCTGGAAAAATCTGGACGTTGGCCTTTGTTGTTGACCGCATTGACATCGGCTCCTGCTTTTAATAATAAATTAATAATAATCCTATTTTTTGTTATATGTAAAGGGGTATTACCTTCAGCGTCACGTTCATTTACATCGCTTCCTGTTTTTATGTAATTTTCTATACATGTAATGCAGGGATTTTCTTCATGATCACTATATTCAGTATTACAATACGCACAATGCCAAACCATTATATATTCTTTAGTATTATTTACTTTTAATTATACAATATAATATGAAAAAAATAGCAGTTATATATTATCGTTCATTGGACTAGCCGGATACGGTTCGCCACCACCATGTAACACTCCACAATGTGGGAGTGGAACATTTTGTTATGCAAATACAAATCAATGTACGACATGTCCCGCAGGATATAAGTACATATCAAATCCAAATATAGGAGTTTCAAGTACCGAATTATGGAGGGTGTGAAATATGTCCGGTGGGGACATTTAGTCCAGATAAAGGTTCTTCAGAATGCTTTTCGTGTCCTATTGGTAAATTTGGTCCACAAAAAGGTCTTCAACAATGTTTTGACTGTGATAGTAATTCATTTACAGATGTCGAAGGACAACATAGTTGTTCTACATGTTCAAATTGTAAAGCCGGCAAATATAAAATATCGACTTGCTCTACAACGTAAAATACGCAATGCGAAAATTGTAATGAAATACCACATTGTGCTAACACGCCGACATGTGTTGCTTCTAGTATTAGTCAATGTAGTGTCTGTCTACCTGAATATTATTTAATATCGCCAAATAAATGTATATCAACAACAAAATGTGTTTTGAGTACGAAATCGTAGCTTATTCCCTTACAAACGAACAAAATTATATGGATGTTTCTATATTACCTAATTATTTACCTGAATATAGCCTTAATAACACATATTTCGATGTAGACCACAGTGCCCCTACTTTACCTGTTAAACAAAAAAATATATATTTAGATACGTCAGGTATGTTTTCTTAAAGGCGAAGGAATCATAATGTTACAAAGATCTATACGATTATTTTTACGAGCAATTTTTGTTAATGTATCACGAAATATATAGCGATTCGTATTTTTATTCGACGTCATTATAAGATTTGTACAAAGTGTTAAAGGTAACTGTTGAATAACGTCGATGATTTCAATATATTTTAAAAGGTTTTCCATTATACAATCGGCGTTCTCCGGAGTTACTAATTTTTCTAATGCTTTGAAATTCAAAGTCGTAATTAGACGTATAATAGAATCTTTTGATGAATCGTCAATATGTTTATCAAGATGACACACATACATTTCAATTATTGGCGTAAAGGCCTCGGTTAAACCTGTCATTTCAATTTTATCATTAGGATTATACAAATTTAATAAAAATAGTAAATGTTGAATCATGTGGTGACCAAATTTACTCAGATAAACACGAATGTCATAGGTTATACGTGGATTAGTTTGATGGTCTATATATTGTGGGAATCGACCAGGAAATTGGCGTTCAATGCCATTAATACTTATTTTTCTATAATAAAGACAATTACTGGATATTAAATTGATTTGTGTTGCGTTATAAGAAAAAACACAATCGTATTTATACCAATAATATAATTCAGGTATATAATATTCGGTCGATGTAAATATTGCATTTTTATCAAATACCCCAATTTTTAGATTTAATTGTTCTATCCATAAACTCGCCCCCTCTATAACATCTACGTGTATTTCACGCCCCAATATACCATTTTTGGTATACAAGAACATATTCGATGGCACAATTATTATCGACATGAAAAATAAATAATATATATACTATACTATATGGAAATTAATATTTTATTTAAATATGTTTTAGAAGGTCTGGCTGTAGCCATTGTGGCATTTTTATTTACGGGTAAAAAAACAATTATGGCGGATATTTTGAAAATTGCCGCAGGCGCAACAAGCACGTTTATTGTTCTTGACCGTTTTGCCCCTAAAGTGGCAAGTAGTACTCGACAAGGTACGGGGTTTGGTGTTGGTTTTAATCTTGTTCAATAGAGTAGAGGCGTTCTTCGGCTTCAGAATAATACGCATAGGCTTCCATTAACTGTGTTATGGAAGGTCTCATTCGTATTAAAGATTTCATATTTTCAGAGGGATCTTCCCGATATTTTTTAACTTTAAGCATAAAACTACTTTCTTTGATACTTATACGCTTATTTTTAATAGACCACGATTTAATTGGAAATTTAACATCCGGCATGGTTAAACCACACGAATAAATAAAAGCCAAAATATTTGCAGCTTGATCGTATTTAATATCGTCCGTTTCAAACCGTAATAATTCCTCGGGCTCGTCTTCCTCGGACTCGTCTTCCTCGGACTCGTCTTCCTCGGGCTCGTCTTCCTCGGGCTCGTCTTCCTCGGGTTCGGGTTCCCCATCGAATTCATAGCCAACCGTTTTGTCCGATAGTAAATAGGACAGATATAATATAAGAAATATTAAGGCGTACATTCTTACAATATAAGCATCGTCAAGTTTAGAAAAGGCATTTAAAATATCCAAGAACGTGGGTTGTCGAAATAATGGGGGCAATACCTCACAAAACATCGTATCGGATACATTTGAAACATTCATTTTTAACTGGTTTTTATATTATATAATTAAGAAATCAGTTTAGTAAGATTATTCTCTAAATGTTCAATCGTTGTTTCGTGTAATGTATCGGCATTTTTTATGATGTCTTTTCGTGATTGATCATTTAAAGACATTTGACATAATCGATAAATTTCCCATTTTATTCGATTATTTAAATTTAAAATATTAAAATGGGTACCCAATCCATTTATGGCAAAAAAATCCTTCGGTTTAACAGCTCTAACAATTTCGTATATACATTCGTGTGCTTTTTTATCTAACTTTGGTATAGTTTTTATTAACCCCGCTAAAGTTGATTCGTCCATTTCTTTTGTAAAAAGCGGGTCATCATAATCGTTAGGTAAATCGTCACCAATTACAATCGGTTTTAAATTACATTTTGTAATTTTACTCATTAAACTACTATACATTGCTTTTTTTAAGTCATTTCTAAAACCCCTGAGCCTTTTTATTAAATAACTCAATATTTTCCAAATATGTTTTTCCTGCATCTTGGTTTAAAGGGTCGGAGGCATTCGGCGCGGCCAATAAACTAATAATACTCAATAATATTTTTTCAATACTTAATGCCGCCGACCAGTTTTGTTTTAGAATATCAATACACACATCGCCCGTTAATGAAATATTTGGATGATAAATTCTTGATATAAATTTAACTTCTGGAGGTTCATAGGGATAAGCATCAGGAAAAATCATTAAAACATTGAATTTTTTACCTACATAAGGTGTATTTACGGGTCCGTAAATTACGGCGGTCCAAGTTTTATAGATATATTCTTCCTCAAATGAACCATCCGGTTGTAAATTTTTTTCTTTTTTGGGCGAAGTTTTGAATAAATCATTATATTGTTCATGATTTTTTTGGAGGTCTATAAATTCACGATGTAGTTTACGAAGCATCATTTTTTAATCTATATATAGTTTAATTTAATTTTTTAAATACCATATTAAATTATATATATATGAAAAAAAGTATTTTTAAAAAAAAAACACCACCAGTTCCACCATTTATACTCTACCCAAATATGGCCGAAAATGATGCCTACGATAAACTTTTTTGGAAAAAAGAATTTGCTAATACACGGTATGGTGCCGAATTTATGCACAATGCGTCAGACGAAATGGTATGTAAACATCGAACAAAAGAAGATTTTGAATTACAAAATCCTCAAGAGTTTGTAAAAAATCTTATTTCGCCCGAGACAAATTACAATGGATTATTAATTCTACACGGCACCGGGGTTGGTAAAACCTGTTCGGCTATTGGGATTACAGAAGGACTTCGAGACTATATTCACAAAAATGGTAAAAAAATGTTCATAATTACACCATCCGAAAACATTCGCGAGAATTTTCTTAAAGAGTTGCGTTTAACTGGTTGTGCGAAAAATAATTACGATAAAAAAATTATTGATGAATATTATGTTTTTATGGGTTTTGGACAATTTTCAAACTTTATTGACCGAACTTTGAAACAAAATCCTGAAGAATTAGATCGTCATTTTTCCAATAGCATTATTATTATTGATGAAGCACATGGTATCGCAAAACCTCCCGGAAAAAAAGAAGACATAGAAGAAGACTTTGAAGACCAAGAAGCAGAAGCAGAAGCAGAAACGTCATCATTTGATGACGAAGATTCTGAAGTCGATGTCGAAGCCACGGGTCATCAAAAACGCCGCACATTGTTTAGTGTTTTAACAAAAACCATTATTCCACACACTAAAGGCTTGAAATTAGTGCTTTTGTCCGCAACTCCTATGAAGGACAATATTACGGAAATGGCAGATTTAATTGAAATATTAAATAACAATGATGACCGCGTCGTACCCAAAGAATTTCGTCAAAAACTCATTCGGTTTAAAGAAAACAAAATAGATATTTCAGAAATTCGCGACGACTTATTATATTATTCCAAGGGGTATGTGTCTTTTGCCCGTGGCAATAATCCAATTAGTTTTCCACGCGAAGTTAAACCCCCAATCGAATTGCTCTATTCTCCACGTCCAAAGTATGCCTTTGAGGATGGTCAGACCGCCTTTGATTACACTGTAACGAATCCGTTTAATCTACCGTTTGATTATAATTATGAATTAGTAAAATGCCCTATGGGTACCGACCAATATAAAACATATGAAAAACTCTATAGTTTAAAATCGATTGAAAAGAATTATACACAAAAATTATCGTGGATTTCTAATATGCTATTACCTCGCACCACACAAGATATGGATTTGAAAGCCGCCTTTCAGCGCACGTTTCCCGCTTTGAAGAAAAAAGATATTGGGGATCTCGGCCTACGCTATGAAATTAAAAAAGACGATATTCAACTTTTTCAGTCCAATTTATCTAATTATTCGGGTAAAATGCACAAATTTATTACGAATGTCCGGCAGTCGCCCGGCATTGCTTTTGCCTATTCGGAATTTATTACCTATGGTACAAAAATAGCTGCTTTTCTTTTAGAATTAAATGGTTTTGTACACTATCACCAAGATTTATATAAAAATCTCCATAACGGACAACCCACCGAGGCATTTTTACCACATTGTACCCTATTAAAATTCGCACGCACGACGGATAGTTATACCTGTGCCGTCTGCGGAGAACGTTTAAGTCACCATACAGGAAAAACTCATACTTTTTTATTCAATACTTATGTTCTTATTACAGGTGAAACCGATAAACGCAATCGGATGAACTACATTAAAACCGCAAGCTCAAATCCGGCACAATGTAAATGTGGTAAATTATATGAAAATCATACCGAAGAAGACCATGTCTTTGAATCCATTATAGGAAACATAGGAAAACCAACACCCCCTATGGACCAACGGTATGGCCAAGTCATAAAAACGGTAATTGGGACACGCATTATAGGTCAAGGGGTTGACTTTAAATGGATTCGGCAAGTTCATATATTGGAACCTTGGCACAATAATACACGTATTTATCAGGTTATTGGTCGCGGGTTACGCTATTGCTCACACGCGGATTTACCAAAAGTGGAACGCGACGTTATGGTGTATCGTTATTGTTCTTCGCCAAACAGGGAATTAACGACGGATGTGGAAACAATAGACGAGCATGTTTATGCGCGAGTTATGCGGAAAGACATACAGGTTAAGCAAATTGAGCGGATATTAAAAGAAAATGCGGTCGATTGTGAATTTAATCGCCATTTAAATATGATGCCAAATGACAAAGACTATACCCGCGAATGCGATTATATGCCCTGTAAGTATACCTGTCAAGGTTATGCGAATCCTATTAAATATAATGAAATCCGTGTCGGTCGCCGCCCAACAGGCGAATGGTTTGTCTTTGATAAAGAAGTATATCCGACGGATTTCGATTATGAGAGTCTACCTGTCGTAAATGAAACCATGCGTGCTTTAGGGTCTGATCGGTTTGTGACGCGAACGCCGAATGGTACGTATCTACTCGAAGAACCAATTACATCATTAAAAGCATTAAAAGCATTAAACATGGTTACGGATTTAACGGATAACGTAGACATTTGGAAATATTTATTAGATCTCGGTGGAAAAATCGTGGCGAAACCGCGTGGCGAATATCTCTATTTGGATATTCCAATGAATGGTGTACCCGATATGAGCACTTATGATATTTATTTTCAGAAACCTTTGATTAATAAAGTGGAAAAAATAATTATAAAATTATTTACGCGAAAAATTATATATACTTTAAAAACCTTGATGTATTATATCAAAAATGAAATTACATGCGAAGATTCAATTATCTATCTGGCTTTAGATAATCTATTAACAAATAAAACAGTTATTAAAGACATTCATGAACGGGAAGGTTATTTAATAAACAAAGGTATATTTTATATTTTTCAACCGACGTATTTAATCGATAAAACAATCCCGCTTTACTATCGCGAATCTGAAATACCCTATAAACCCATACATGCCCCTATTCCATTTGTAAAACCCCTCAAACCATTACAAGAGGACATAACCTTTAATGTAGATGATTTTCTTATTAAAAAGCATGATTCTTATTATGCTCAAATGAATGCGGCACCGGAAGTCATGGAACTAATCGAATTAAACAATCGCGATTTTACAGAAGAAACAAAAAATATTATTTCGGAAATATTTGGAATAGGTACTACCGGCATGTATAAAAATAAAAAACTCGCGATTATTTCTACGCGTTATGAAAAAAAAAACTCCGAAGATTGGCAATGGACGATGCCACTATTAAAATCCAATGACTTTGATTTTGCCCTGTTTGTTTTATTAGATTTTCAAGGATTTGTAATTTGGGGAGGTAAAATACCCGAACTACCCGCACAGCGCATTTTATCAAAATCAGATATCTTGCCATATTTAACACCAATTAAAACGCGTGATGATTTAGACACATTTATTCAATAGAAGAAATATGCTTAACGTCTTTTCATCCTTTCGATTCCTTACGTAGTAATGGATATTTTATCTTCGACGCATTGGAAAAATACAAAGGCTTTTAATGCTTTTAAAACGAGAAAAAAAACATGGTCTACGACCTATCTAATGAACGTATTAAATGTGTTTCGGTATTTAGATGGTGCGGTTTCACCGCGACCGATGGTTCGTGACCATATTCAAATTATAGAAAGTTTCACAGAAAAATTCTATAATGATGAATTGCTTCAACCGTTGGATAAATTAACCTACTATGCGATCGTGGAATATTTTTTAAGGTCGGCCACGCTTTATTTTCTCAATCGGGAGAAAATAATGAATGGAGCCGATGATGGAATAGAGGGGCTTTTAGAAAACGCGGTATACTTGGTACATGTACTACGTGGAAAAATTAGTTATTATGACGTTACAAATAGAAAATGGTCAACCGAAGAAAGTGAGTACATTAAACAAATGTATTTTGAGGACGGATTACAAAGCATTGAAGATTTGGTTTTTCAACCGATTATTAATCCTGAAAACAAATATGATTGGTGTTTTATCGTACCAAAAATTTCTGAAAAAGACAAAACGGATGAAGAATCTTACATTTATGGTTTTTATTCAGGGCCAGAAAAAACCGTGACAAAAGTGTTGACGGATGCTCAGGGTCAAGTTCTTTTGAAATTTAATCTTGTTACCGAACTTTTGACCAATGTTCTAGAGGAAGAAAAACAGGAAATCTCCTTGAAATTATTAACAAAAATGAATAAGAGTGGGAAAGCGTGTAAGAGTTTCAATTCGGAAATACGCGATACAATCTGTCAGGAGACATTACGTGAACCGCTGCGTGCTGTTTTGCCGGTCTATGACTTGTATAACGACCCTACGTTTTTGGACTGGAGTTCGACGGTGAAACTTCATAAAGGGGTGAAACGTGTCTTGTTGACGGGTCCTGATCGGTTTGATAAATGGTATGATACCTTGGAAAAAACAAGTGATTTTTTTGAAATGACGACACGCATTTTGGATTATTACCAATGTGGGAACCGTCACTGGTTTTTTAATAAGTATACTTATCATTACTATTTCAAACGGAATCCTGTGTCGGTCAGTAAAAAAAAAAGAAAACTTGATGACGAAGAATCCCTATTTGATGATTTTTAAAATAAAAATATTCCATTCTATTATAGTCAATGAAAATTATAGAAAAAATTTATGGTTCACATGGACAATATAGTGAAGCAAAAGTAGGCATACCAATTGTTTATTTTATAGAAGACTCTTGTGATGATTTAACGGTAAAATTTGAAGATAAAACAGAATCTACGATTGAACGTCTAGGCAATAATGCGAGCGTTACCTTTGTGCCCCAAAATGAAGGCGAAAATGTCATTCAATTTATCTCTAAAGGACGAACTGTAACCGATAAAACCTTTGTGTGTTTTAACGAAGAAAAACGCCAGAAACCTAAGCAGAAAGAACCGGAACATTATAAGAATTGCCGTAAACCTATAGAGCATGTAGAAGAAAAATATAAACCGAAGAAAGAGAAAGAGATTATTTGCTGTAATTGCCGTACAGAAGAATATTGTCATAATTGCCGTAAACCTATAGCACAGATAGAAGAAAAATATAAACCGAAGAAAGAGAAAGAGATTATTTGCTGTAATTGCCGTACAGAAGAATATTGTCATAATTGCCGTAAACCTATAGCACAGA
>Ga0075480_10001208_pt1 | contig 16245 bp, 6 predicted proteins | sample DEB08_DNA_7_FD_81590 | JGI IMG/M metagenome (GOLD analysis project Ga0075480, IMG submission 81590) | Aqueous microbial communities from the Delaware River and Bay under freshwater to marine salinity gradient to study organic matter... | ecosystem: Environmental > Aquatic > Marine > Coastal ... | reverse complement strand
GTTGCAAAGTTGGCGGTCTTGGAGGTGGACGAGGTCCACCTGCCAAGCGGCGTTGAGGGCACGTCGGCCCTTGACGTGCTGTGCCAGCATGGCCTTGACCGGCTGATGGCCAGCCCGACGGGTTGGTCGCAAACCGTCGATCACCGCTCGGTCTGAACCGCGGCCCAGGTTCGTGCAAGCCCCTCGGTAAGCTCCGTGCTGACGGACCAACCAAGACGATGGTAGGCGTCCTGAGCGGAGGGGCGCCGGCGACGGACGTCGCCAGGGTGCCCATGGGGCACGTGCTCCACGGCTGCACCCGTCAGGGCAGCGATGCGTTCGGCAAGGCCTGCAATGCTGACCTCCGCGTCGGAACCGAAGTTGAATCCAGCACCGGTAAGCGGACCTGAACCGTCCACGGCTTCGTCCAATCTGCCAAGACGCTCGAGGCCGTCAACCACGTCGCCCACCCAAGTAAAGCAACGCGTTTGCTTCCCATCGCCGTGGACGAGCAACGGGCGTCCTTGCGCAGCACGTTCGAACATCATGGCCACGACTTGTCCGTTTTCTCCACCGCTTGCACGTGGCCCGTAGGCGTTGCAAGGACGTGCAATGCGGACGTCAAGACCGCGTTGTACCGCGGCCAGCCCGAGCACTTCGACGATGTACTTCGAGGCCCCGTAGGAATGACGCAAGTGGTCGGAAGGAGGAGAAAACACGGAACGTCGGTCGCCTTGCATCGCCTCGGGGTTGTCCCCGAAGGCTTCGGGCGAGGAAGCCAACACCAAGCGCGCACTCCAGCGCTCTGCCGCGGCAATGGCGTGCATCGCACCGTTCACGGCCACGTCGACGACGGCTTCCGCCTCGCGATCGAATCGAGCGGTCCCGTTGATGGCGCCAAGATGGTGAATCAACGAACACGGTCCGACGGCCCGTTCAACCTCCATCCATGCCTCAGGATCGCGCACGTCACCTTGAACGAGGTGAACGCCCTCCGGACAGCGGTCAAAGGACGACCGTGAGCCGTCGTCAAGGACCACGACCTGCCTTCCCTCTGCGAGCAAACGGTCGACGAGATGTGAACCCAAGAAGCCGGTGCCGCCCGTGACCAGGATTGGACCCATGCCCTCACCGCTGTTCCGAAGCCCGCTCCAAGACCTTCAGATGAACCGCTCCACCCGAAGTGCGAACAAGTTCGACCAAGTCACCGTCGTTCACCTCGAGGCACGGGTCTTCACCGAAGCCGTGCGCGTAGGGCAGACCAAGCAGGGAAGCGGCGGGCAAGGACAGCGGACAGACGTCTCGATTGACGATGGCCGTGGGCCCTCGGTCGCGGTACATGAGCCCCATCAACACGTAGGGAGCCACGGTGGACCCGGAGCCCTTGGGATAGATCAGCACTTTTCCTTCGATGGGACGGCCGTCCAGCGGGTGACCGCGCTCGTCGATCTCCCCGGTCTCGCGGTCGACGTAGCCGAGATAGGTGATGGGAACGTCGGTGACCATGGCCCTTCCAACCACACGGTACTCCGGTTGAGAGGACAGCCCTTCACCGCTCAACGCGCAAGCACCCTCCCGGTGGGTCACGTTGCTTTGAGGCACGTGATGGGTGCGGTCGCCAAGGTCCGGTCGTGGACCTTGCACCAAATCGGGTTGGAAGGCATGAGCGACGCACGACTGGATGTCAGCAACGCTGGTCGGGATTCTGTTCAAGCCGCTGGTCAGGTAATGCTCCGCTTTCATCGAGTTGGTCAGCAGGTGGTTGAACCGTGTCCGGTTGTACGGTGTGACCTCAGGGCACGTGTCCTTCAGGACCACAGCGCCACTTTCCTCAAGCATGGCGAGTGAGCCATCGGCTTCGGCCAAGGCATGGTTCTCTTTGCTGGTGAACATCCACAACCGCCCGTCTGGGATGCGCGAACCCATCTCGGCGTGTGCGCGCACCGCTGCGGCCGTCAATCGAATCTCCTCAAGCGAGGCTTGCGGGCAACCGATGACCACCAGGTCGACCGTTCCTTGAGGAGCAAGTTCCTCTTTCCGCTTGGCCAGTGCAGCGTCGTCGAAGACCAGCGTGCCTTGCCAACCCCCCTCAGGCGCGGACCAGTCGTCTCCGTCTCGCTGAAGGGGCGGGTCCACGGAAACGCCGTTGACCCAAAGCATGGGCGTTCCATAATTCGCCGCCGCTGCGGTCAAGGCCTTGCGCTCGGCGAAGGTCATGCCAGATTCGAGGCCAAGGATGAGCGGCATTGGCCCCCAGGGCATCGACCAGCCGGGCTGTGCTTGCGCACCGATCCAATCGCCAAGCATCGAATAATCGGCCAAGGTGGAAAGTTCAGCGGTCACCTCGACGCGGATGTTTGGGTGGCGGTGCTCGTCGAGGTGGAGGCCCCAACGTGGCGCAAATCCGGTCAAGGCCGTCGCCAAGGCAGACAACCCTGACTCGCGGTTGGTGCGCATCTTCGTCCAAGAATTGGCGTAGCAGACGGCATTGGATTCGGCCCAACAGCCGATGCCCTCCTCAAGCTCAACCCCGCGGTCGTAGGGGGTGCAGGACAAGGTCGGACGGATGCCGAGTTTGGTGTAGGCGTCCACGATGCCGAGTTGCGCTTCGAGGAAGCCCTCCCGTCCAAGGTCCATCTCCTCCATCCGATCCGCATCACAACCGGCAGAATTCAGGGTGGTTGGGATGGTCACACCGGGCCCACCGCTCTCGGTCAGATCCCTCAGAAAGCGGATCAATCCATCGCCCCCGGTGATGACCGAGACGCCTGACACGTGCGAATCCTTGACCTCGACAAAGGACGACGCTCCTGCCGTCAAGGCCAGATCGACGACCAGACGAGCACCCTTCTGTCGGGTGGGACCCTCCTTGCCGTCCAGTTGCGCCTGCAAACGTGGCGGGAGGTCCATGGTGGTCGGACGGGGAGGAAGGCCCTCAAGCCTGCCGGAACGTGGAGGTCGATTTCGGCAGAGGTTTTGTTACGTTTGATGACGAACGGCGACCCATGTCAACGCCCAGAAATTCCAACACTCAGCCGCAGCAACAGGAGGCAGAAGAAGCACCGGAAGGCCGGGCTGCCGCCATGTTTCAGGCCGCTCTCGTGCTTCTCGCCCTTGGCCTAGGGGCGGCGGGATTGTTCTATCCTGACCACGACATCGACGGGTCAAGCCCCGCTTCCATCCTCTTGGTGGCCGAAGACGCCGACGGGGCGTGCCCGACCACCGGCGTGCTCCTCACCTTCGGAGAGGACGACAACGAGGACGGGGTGCTTCAGGACGCGGAGCGTGACGGGAGCACGCCGATTTGTGACGGTCTCCGCGGCAACGCTGGAACCCCTGGCTCCGACGGATTGAACATGCTCATGGAGACGGCACACCTGATCGCCGGCACGACGTGCCTCGAAGGCGGGATGACCTACAGCTGGGGGTTGGACCTCGACGGAAACGGCGAACTTGAATCCGGAGAGGTGGTCGACACGTCCCACGTGTGCAACGGTGCAGGTGGAAACGCCGGCACCCCTGGCTCCGACGGCCAAGACGGCATGAACGGAACCGACGGAGCGGACGGGGCGGACGGACGCTCGGCCCTGATCGTCTCCTCAAGCCCCGACCCTGGCCTCTGCCCCGTCGGCCTCCTCCTTCACATCGGCATGGACGACGGTGCTGACGGAACGGGCGCCGACGGGGTCCTGCAACCCGAGGAAGTGGACGAAACGGTGCGCATTTGCGCCACGGACCTCAGGTCCGGTCCGCTCTCTGATCTCAGCACAGGAGCGGCAAATTCTGTCACAAACGGATGCGATGCGATGAACCACATCGGTGACGACCTCTACGTCGCCATGACCGACGGCACCCACGGATGCGAACTGCACCGTCTCGAGGCGGGTTGGGGGCAACCCTTGCTCGTCGCTGACGTGAACCCTGGGGGAGATGCGCAACCGGGGGTTCATCTCGGCTTGCACAGCGCCTCAAGCGGGACCATGGTCCTGTTCGATGCGACCGGCCCCAGCGGCCATCACGACCTGTGGGCGCTTGACCGAACAACCTCGGTCGTCACGCGCCTCACCGACGATGCGTCTGGGGACACCGTAAACGGCGACGTGGCCTTGGTGCCTTGGCTTGGCGGACACGTCATGTCGCGCCCGGGCGGCATGGGTTTGCCGTGGTGGACGGACGGCACCGCGGCCGGGACGATTCCCCTGGATCTGCATCCTGATTTTTCCGGTGGCGATGAACTCCGCTTGTGGTCCAACGGAGCGCAACGCATGGGCATGGACCTCCTCGTCGTGGGTGCCGATGGCTTGTGGTTGGACGCCGAAGACGGGTCAGGCGACGTGGAGCCGGCGCTCATCCGCCCCGACGGGACGGTGCAAGCCTTCGACGTGTGGCCATCGGGGTCCTCGCATCCCAGCGACGGCGTCGCTTTGGACGCGGGCATAGCCGTGGTCGGAGCGACCCCAGCGGGCCGCCAAGTGATTCACCTCGACCCGACCCAGCCGGCCCGTCAGGTCACGCAGTTGGTGCGCACCGGGAGCGGCCAGCCGCCCGCTTTTGTCGGGACGACCTTCGGCTTGGTGGCTTTGGGAGAACACGTGGTGTTCGATGCCGTCCTCGACGGCGCAGATGCGTCGCTGTGGCGATGGAACACCGGTTCCGACGACGTCGAACGTCTCTCGACGACGATGATGAACCCAGGCGACGACATGGCTCCAGTCGAGCAGCACGGTCGCCTCTGGTTCTCGTGCGTGACGATGGCGAATGGATCGGAACCGTGCAGCACCGACGGCACGGTCAACGGCACGCACATGCACGAGATGACCGCGGGATGGACCGGTTCCTTGCCGCGTGCCGCGGTGCCCTTCCTTGACGGCGTCGCGTTGCTTGCGGACGACGGCTCGGGCACGGCCCTTCACCGTCTGAACCTGAACGGCACATCCTTGATCCATGACCCGTACCCTTCGGGGGACGCGGACGCAGGTCGTTACGGACGGTTGCTGGTCGATGAGCATCGGCTTGCCTTCGTCGCGCATGACGGATCGTCAGGACACGAAGTGCACGCGTGGTGCCACGGCGAGTGGACCGATGCGTGGATCATCTGGCCTTAATCCCGCCAATCATGACGTCCGGCCAGAGGCATGCGCCAGCCCTGCCCAAAGGCACGCACGCTGACGCGTGGTGCCGGAGGCATTTGCCATCGCTTGTGTTCGTTGCGCCCCATGCGAGCGAGCACGTCGGCCACCACGGTTGCGTCCTCGCCTCGAGCGACGATGGCGTCGTGGTCCAAACCCTCCTCGATGTGGGCACGGAGGATGCGGTCCAGCACTGGATAGGGCGGCAGGGTGTCCTCGTCGACCTGGTCGGGCGCCAACTCCGCCGAAGGGGGCTTCGTCATGGTGGACGCGTTCACTGGAGCGGGCTGCCCTCGGGCTTCCGCCCTTGCGTTGAACACCTCGGCAAGGGCATAGACGTCCATCTTCCACAGGTCGCCTAGGGGCGCGTACCCGCCGGCCATGTCACCGTAGAGGGTGCAGTAGCCTTGAGCAAGTTCGGATTTGTTCCCGGTGGCGATGGCCATGGCGCCCTCAGCGTTGGCATGACCCATCACCAAAAGTGCACGAAGGCGGGCTTGCAGGTTCTCACCGGCCACGGCGTGTCCGGTCCTCAACACCTCGTCGAGAAGGCCTTCAGCGGGAGCGTGGAGGGCGTCCAGATGCAATTCAGAGAAGCGCATGCCGAGGGACGTTGCCGTCCACCGTGCGTCGTCCCTGCTGTGCTGTGAAGAATGCCTAGACGGGAGGGCAAGCCCGTGTACGGCAGACGGCCCCAAGGCCTCCGCCGCCACACAAGCCGCAACCGCAGAATCGATGCCACCTGACAGGCCCAGAACGATGCGCTGGAGGCCGGATTTACGGCAATAGTCCGCCAATCCGGTGACGACTGCATCGGCGAGGTCTTCCGCGCTGTTCTGGGATCGAGGCGATTCCCCGGGGTCGAGCACGCGCACTTCGTTCGAGCCGAGGTGCAAAGCATCGGCCGCGGCCGAAGGCGTCCAAACGCACGCGGCAGGGTCGTCGAGGTCCACGGTGAGGACACCTTCGGACCACGCCGGAGCGAGCACGACCGTCCCGTCGGGCCATGCCGCAACGGAGGAACCGTCGAAGACCAAGTCGTCGTTTCCACCCACCTGGTTTGCGAGAAGGAAAGGCATGCCTAGCCGCTCGGCCGCGGTCCGAGCGACCGTCACACGGTCGTGCACCTTCGACTGATGGAAGGGGGAAGCCGAGAGGTTGACCGTGGCCGATAGCGTGGCGTCTTGGCGCACAAAGGTGGCCAATTGAGCCACTGGGTCCACGCCGTAGTCCATCGGCGTCAAACCCGCGGCCTGCCACGCGTCTTCGCACACCGTGATGCCAAGGTCAAGGCCGCCTGCGCCACGCACCAAGCCAGGGCGTGAACCCGGACGGAAGTAACGCGCCTCGTCGAAGACGTCGTAGGTCGGAAGCAGTTGCTTCAGGGCCACCACTTTGCCACGAAGTCCTTCACCGACTCCGAGCACGCCGTTTGCCGGTGCGGTGTCGTCGTCTTGACCGGGGACGGGGGTGCCGACCAGCGTTGGAATGGCCGGGTCAATTGAACGCGCTTTTTCGTAGGCCGCTCGAACAAACTCGGGCGACATCAAGAGGTCGCGGGGAGGATAACCGGTGATGCCCAATTCGGTGGACACCGCAACGCTGGCTCCGGCTTCCACCGCTTGGTGCACCAAAGCCAGCAAACGTGCTGCGTTGCCCGCAAGGTCCCCGACCGTCGGGTCGGCCTGAAGCAAGGCGATGCGCATGAGGCTCAGTCCTGTCTTTCATGCCCGCCTCATAGGGGTTGAGGCGCCATCAGCCGTGCTTTCGGTCCACGCCGTCTGCGCCGCGGTACCACCAGGAGCCGTCCTTCGGATCGTGGTACCACCACACGCCATCAGCGCCCTGCGTCCAACCGTCGGATGCGCCCTGGGCCGCTTCGGTGGTCGTGGATGTCGTGGCCGCGGCTGCCGCAGCAGGGGCAGCGCTGTCCGCGCTTCCGCTGGCGCCCTCCGCGTCGTCGAATTCGTCGTCGTGCTCGTCCTCGTAGTCCTCGGCGTCAAAGCCGTCCTCCCAGTCGTACTCGTCCCGCGACCCTTGCCGCGACGTCGCCCGGGAAATCAACAGCAGGAACAGGGTCACGACCAGCACGCCGACGAGGGCGACGGCACTTCCGAGCATCGGGTCGACGGTGCCGAAGATGCGTTCGGACAACTCTGCTTGTTCTTCCACACGCACGTCCACCACAGGACCGCTGGCGATGTCACCGTTGGGCAACACCACTTCGATCCATTGGGCTCCGGGAGCTTCGGGCTTCCAATCCACGGCCACCGTGCCCACGGCGCCTTGGGCAACGGCGAGGGGTTGCGAGCGAAGCAACGTACGGGATCCATCGAGTTGCACGATTTCGAAGCGGACTTCGACCTCGCCGTCGAGGCTACCGACGTTCTCCACGGCCGCTTCGACGACCGTTTGGTCACCGGTGGTGAGCCCAAGGCTGCCGTAGGTGACGGCGGTGGGGGCGATGTCGAATTCGGGCCGGTACCACTCCATCGCCCACGCGCCATCGGCGCCGGATTGTCCTCGTGCGCTCAACAAGTGGACGGCTTCGTTGCCCGCAAAGTCGCGTGCTTCGAGCGCCACGGCCACCGTCAGGCGTTCCTCGAGCATGCTCGCGTCAAGGCCAGAGAGGTCCATGGTCCCCTGAACCTCCAACCGCAGCCCGACGTTGGTGGTGGACAGAAGTTGCAACGGCGCACGACCGTCGCGGAGTTGATCGCCGGTGGCGTCATCGATCACCCACCACGTCAATTCGAGGGTGGTGTAGTCCAATCCACCTTCTTCCTCCACAAGGAGGGTGACCTCGTAGGTGGTGGGCTCAAGCGCCCTGCCCGGCAACGGCGAGACGACCTCAACCACGGCTGGGCCGAGGCCGTCCACGACCATCCAGCGGACGGCCGAGGCTTCGTCTGTGACGTCACGCCCACCTTCTGGAAGGCATGCCACGCCCCACGTCAGTGGGAGGGTGCCGCCATAGCCAGGTGCATACATTTCTGCGTTCCAGATGCCGTTCTTGGCGAGCACTTTGGTCGAACGACCGGCAAGGGAGACCTCGACTTCGCAATCAAACTCAGGCGCTTCTTCGCTGGCTGCAAACTGCAGTGCCCCAGAGACCTCGAAACGGCTCCCAGGGGTCAACCTCGCCCCGTCCTCAAGCATGGTGCCTTGCGACAGCAAGAGTTCGACGTCCTCCGAGGGCATTTCGAGTTCGGCCGAGAACGTCCATGCCGCGTCATCAAATCCGGCTCGTGCCTCGTTGCCGCCACGGTCAACGAGGACCATGCCCGGAACCCGCGTCAAATCACCGAGATCAGGCGTGTACCAAGCCAATTCGAAACTGAGTTCCAGGGTCATGTCCTTCTCGAAGGGATGCGCGTCCAACACCGGACCACGCATGCGGCAGGTGTCCACGATGACCAGGTCGGTCAACGACGTGCAGTTCCCGGTGTCCACGTCATAGGACACCGCCATTGGAGAGGCAGGCCGGTCGAAGGCCAGATGGAATTCGACCGAAGCCAAATCGCTGAGCCCGTTCTGTTCCTGGAGGTCAATGCTGGCGCTGTAGAGGGTTCCCGGGTGAAGCACGGTACGCGCCTTGTCGTCGAAACGGAACGCATCGTCGGGGATGAAGGGCGAGGCATCGGACCCAATCTCGTACATGAACAGGTGATTGTAACGTTCCGAGGTGCCTCCGTCCTCGAGCACGTGGCCCGCTTCGTCGCTGCCGGTGAGGTAGACGGCCACGCGCTCGCCGTCCAAGCCTGAACGGTCGTCGAGAAGGAGCGTGTAGGTGCCCGTGGACGCCGTGAGGTCGCTGGGCGGGAACAGGGCGACAGGCGTGTGCTCACCTTCGTCAGGCCAGCGGTCACCGTTGGCGTCGTCCCGCCATTCGAACCACACCATGGCGTCGAGGTCGTCCGGCAAAAGGACGTGGTCCATGATGTCGATCTCGATGCGCTGGGTGCCCGACGGCATGCGGTGATCAAAGGTCTCGATGTCCGCACCAAGGACGCGCGGTGCCATCGGATCGATGGTGAAGGTCCGGTTGATGACCGAGAGGGATCCGGTGCCAAGGCCTGAGGTTGAGACGATCCGAACCTCCCACGTGACGGAACCGAAGGTGTACGGAGCCACCGTTGGGAAGACCAAGGTGGTGCTTTCAGGAGCGTCCTCCACGGCCACCAAGTCCTCTCCAAGCCAGACCTGAACTTCGGCGTCTCCCGGAAGGAAAGGCTCCTCGTTGGTCACGGCTTGTTCCCAACCAAAGTCAACGGTGACGTTGACCGGAGTGCCCGCGATGAGGTAGGTGACTTCTGGAGGGATGGCTCCTCGTTCGTCCGTGAATTCGATGCCGTCCAACACGAGGTCATCGTCAAGTCCTGCGAAACCGTCGGTCCAGCGGTACGTCGCAGGCATGGAATAGACGCCGTTTCCGTCGACCATTCTCAGGCCAAGGTCCAGTTCAGGCGCATCGTCCCACAGCGAGGTCAACCTGAACGTGACCTGAACTTCTGTGGAGGTGCTGAAGCCACCCATCCCAAGACCAGGCTGAACCGTCACAGGCGACTCCGGGTGGAGCTCGACAAGGCCGACATCCATCGAGAGGGTCACGGGTTGACTTCCTCCAAGGGGGATGAACCAGGCGTCCTCTTGCGTCGCCGAAGCCACGTCGAGGCGCAGCGCAACGGCGCTGGCCTCGTGGAGGAAGGTGGCGTTGAATTTGCGCCATGCTGAAGAGGGGACGACTGGAGAAGCATCACCAGCCACCATGCTCGAACCGTGGACGGCGATGGTTGGCGTGGTGATCGCGTCCTGCAACGTGATACGGATACGCCCGTCGTTGGCGGCAAGGAAGTCCAAATCCAGGGTGCCGTCACCGGTACGTGCGGCGTTGGCCGCGAGGATCATCGCGTCGCTTCCGCTGGTGGAGAGGGTCACGGCGGCGGTGGTGGGGGCAGACAACGCCCCGAAGGTCACGTTCCCAGAAGCCGTGACTTCGAATTCGATTTCGCGGTAGGCAATGCCTTGTTCGGGCAAGGAACCGCCGCCGGTCAAGGCTTGACGCAGGGTCTCGACTTGGTTTGGATCCAACTCAATCCGGTGGGCAGGAGCGGGGGTCACCGAATCGGAAAGGACGGCGACGCCGTTGACGAGGACGGTCCATCCACTGACGTTCCCGTTGGCGGAGCGGACGGTCAGGCCGAAGTCCAGAAGATCGTTCGGCACCCACATCTCGGCACTGGCTCGGCCCGAGGGATTCACCGTGGTGGACGTGGTGGTGCTTCCGTCAAGGAAACGATCCTGCCAACCCCAAGCACCGATGCCCTGGATGGTGGTGGCAGGACCCCATTCGTCCCGTCCATCGAGGCCGAAATCGAGCCGAGGTGATGCCGCGCGTTCACCACCTAACGCGTCCGCTCTGACCCAAGCGACCCACCACGACCGTGGGACGTTGACCCATGTGCCGTTGGTGGTGGAGTTGCCCGTGCTGTGGCCGGTACCGTTGCCGTGGCCCGTACCGTTACCCGTGCTGTTGCCCGTGCTGTTTCCAGTGCCGTTGCCGTGGCCCGTACCGTTGCCCGTGCTGTTGCCCGTGCTGTTGCTCGTGCTGTTTCCAGTACCGTTGCCGTGGCCCGTACCGTTGTCGGTCGCGTTCACGTAGACGGAATCCACGATGCCGAGGAAACGAAGTTGCACCGCAGCCGAATGTTCGTCGGCGGCAAACGTGTGAGGCAGGGTGACGTTGGTCCACGTGGACTGTGCAGGGGTTCGCATTTGCGTCGTCACGTTCTCCGTCGCCGCGCTCAAGCGCCATGCCTCAGGCGCGAGGTCGCTGTGGATCCATGGGGTGGTGACCCATCCTCCATCGTCGCCTTCGACGCGCATGCCTTCGGAGACGTTGGTCGGTGAGGCCACGTCACCGGGCACGTCGGCGATGTTGTAGTTCGTCCAACCAATGGAAGCGTTGAGTGTCCAGCCCCGTGCATCTGGATCCGCCCAGAAATGGTCCGCCCAGCGGCCGTCCAGATGGAGCGCGTGGACGGTGGGCATCGACCCTCCCGCCCCCGGGAGGAAGGTCATGTGAATGCGAATCTCATCGTGCACCTCGGCATCAAGCAGGCTGAGATCGATGAGGGAGCCTGTGCGGTTTTGATGGGTCGCGATGGGCATCGTGTTACCGTCGAGGACCGTCCAGACCAGTTGAGACCCCGTAGGTTGCTCGGCTTCGATGGTCACGTCGGACCAGCGCGCTTCCTCCACGTTGTTGGCGCTGCCCCCCCATCCAATCACGGGTGAGGTCCACTCTGCAAGGAGCGGCGCAGCAAGGCGAACGTCGTCGATGAACCAATAATCACAGCACGTGCTGGAACCCGAAGTTTGGTGGAAGCGGATTTGCGCGTTGGCGTGCAAGGCTGCGGCAGGCAGATTCCAGTTGTAGAAGGTCCAGGTGTTGTTCGAGGACGGAGAACCGGACACGGTGTGGAGGTTGGTCCAGCCACTTCCCGCGTTCTTGTATTGGACACGGAGGTCCTCGTTGGAGTCCGGCTCTTCACCGCACGACGAGGAGCCTTGTCGAATCATCACGTGCAACGGCATCGCAGGAACGCCAGAAAGGTCGATGCTCGGCGAGGTGGCATAGGTGGAGCCGGCGTAGGTGCGGATGGACCCCCCGGTGGACCCGTTCAAACCGCAGGCTGGCGAGGTCACCACAGAAGAGTACGTGTTGGAGAAGGTCCAACCCGGCGCCCCGCTGTTGAAGTCCCAGAACTGGGCGCCACCGGAGGCGGTGAGCGCGCCTCCGACGGTGGAGACCCCATCGGAAACCGCCCCTGGGTGGTCCCAAGCATCGCTGCCGGTCCACGAGAATCCGTCACGAACGCCGTCCACGGAGGGTTCGATGACCATCTCAAGTGAGGTCAGGGGATCGCGCGAGGGAAGGTCGATCCACGCAGGATCGGTCGCTGCATTGGGCCCAACGTCCATTTCCACCGAGCCACCGAGTGCAAGCTCAGGTCCATTCCCACGTGAGGCTGCGGAGGGGTTGGTCGCAGCATCGAACGCCGGTGCGGGCACCATTGGCGTAAAGCTGGCAAGGATGAACAACATCAGCAGGGCGCAGGGCAGCCCCTTGCCTCGCGCGTCATCCATAGGGCACGCCTGTACCTCACGGGACTTGAATCCTTCACCGTTGGGACGGAATGGAAAACGAGCGGGGAGAGGTTGAAGACGAGGCCCTTGGTGCTCGGCGCATGCCTCGTCCTTCGCCTGCGGGCGACCTTGACCCGGTGGCCCTCGAAGGGGGCCTGCTGAAGCAGTGGGCCGAGGAAGGTGCATTTGAGGCCTCCATCGAGGCACGTCGCGGCGGTGCACCCTTCATTTTCCTCGAAGGACCGCCCACTGCGAACGGAAAGCCCGGCATCCATCACGTGGTCGCTCGGACCTACAAGGACCTCGTCTGCCGGTGGAAGACGATGCAAGGCTTCGTGGTCGAGCGAAAGGGCGGCTGGGACACCCACGGCTTGCCCGTGGAAATTGAGGTGCAGAAGCGGCTTGACCTGATGTCCAACGAACAGATCGAAGCCTTCGGCATGCAGGCCTTCAACGACGCCTGCCGAGAGTCCGTATGGACCTACGAACAAGCGTGGCGTGAAATGACCGAACGCATGGCGTATTGGGTCGACCTCGACAACCCGTACGTGACCCTCGACAACGGCTACGTGGAATCCACGTGGTGGGCGATGAAGCGCATGTTCGACCAAGGCTTGCTCTACCGCGGGCACAAGGTGCTGCCGTATTGCCCGCAAACCGGGACCTCCTACTCCAGCCACGAGGTCGCCCTCGGCTACAAGGAAGTCGAGGAACCCTCGGTTTACGTCAAGTTCCGACTCGTGGACGACGAAGCCTCCGTGCTCGCGTGGACGACCACGCCGTGGACGCTTCCCGGCAACGTCGGCTTGGCCGTCGGGCCTGAGGTCACCTACGTCCGCGTCCGCGTGACCGCAGACCCTGAGGCGTGGGAAGGCGCAGGTGGCGCCACCGTCGGCGAGGAATTGATCCTCGCCGAGGACCTCATGGGCGAGGTGTTGCGCCACCACGTCGAGGTCGTCGAACGCATCCAAGGCGCCGACCTTGTCGGCCGCGCCTACCATCCGCTCTTCCCCGAGGCCGTGCCCCGTGGCGAATCCACCACGGCATGGACCGTGTTGTCCGCCGATTGGGTGACGACCACCGACGGTACCGGTGTGGTGCACACCGCCGTCATGTACGGTGAGGACGACTACCACCTCGGCATGGAAGCCGGCCTTCCGGCCCACCATACCGTCGGCATGGACGGTGCCTTCGTCGAAGGTGTCCATCCCGAACTCGACGGCCGCTACGTGAAATCCTGCGACGAGGACATCATCCGCTTGCTCGCCTCCGACGGCGGACCAGGCAACAACGGCGCCGCGTCGGGTGTGCTCTACCGGGAGAAGGACTACCTCCACGACTACCCGCACTGCTGGCGCACCGACCACCCCCTGCTCTACTACGCAATGGACAGCTGGTTCGTGCGCATGACTGCGGTCAAAGACCGCTTGCTCGCCTTCAACGATCAGGTCGAGTGGGCTCCCGACTGGGTCGGCGAAGGCCGCTTTGGCGAGTGGCTTCGCAACGTCAAGGACTGGGCCATCTCACGTGAGCGCTACTGGGGCACGCCCTTGCCGGTGTGGCGCAGCGAAACCGGCGAAATGCTGTGCGTCGGCTCCATCGCCGAACTTCAGGCCGAGGTCGAGAAGGCCAACGCCGCCGGTTTTGAGAACCCGGCCTGCCCCGACGACGTGGACCTGCACCGCCCGGTGGTGGACGCGTTCACCCTCGTCAGCCCGACCGGCTTGCCCATGCAGCGCGAGCCCTTCGTCATGGACTGCTGGTTCGATTCGGGCTGTGCGCCCTTTGCGCAATGGCACCATCCCTTCGACGGCGGCGAACGCTTTGACGCCAGTTTCCCTGTGGATTACATCTGCGAAGGCGTCGACCAGACCCGCGGTTGGTTCTACACGCTGCTGGCCGTGTCCACGACCGTGTTCGATTCACCCGCCTACAAGCGCTGCCTGTCGCTTGGCCTCATCCTCGATGCTGAAGGGAAGAAGATGTCCAAGTCCCGCGGCAACATCGTCGACCCCTGGGACCACTTCAACCGGGAAGGGGCCGACGCCACGCGCTGGTACATGGTGACGGCAGGAGCGCCTTGGAATCCGTTGAAGTTCGATTCAAACGGCGTGCGCGAAACCTACGCGAAGATGTTCCTCACCCTGTGGAACGTCTACAAGTTCCATGCGGATTACGCGGCCCTCGACGGTTACGACCCCGAGGCGTCGGACGACCTTTCCGTCGCTGAACGCCCTGCCTTGGACCGGTGGATCCTCTCGCGTTTGTCGACGGTGGCCCAAGCCTACCACGAAGGCTTCGTGACGTGGGATTACCACAAGGCCTGCCGTGAATTGGAGGATTTCGTCGTCAACGATCTGTCGAACTGGTACGTCCGCCGCAGCCGTCGTCGCTTGTGGGACGGCGCCCAAACCGTGGACAAACTCGCCTGCCAACACACCCTCCACGAGGTGCTGACCACCGTGTGCCGCCTCGTGGCGCCTGTGGCGCCCTTCATGGTCGACGTCATCCATCGCAACCTGACCGGTGAAGCGGTGCACCAAGCGGCGTGGCCGTTGGGCACCCCCGGCGCCCTTGAGGGTGCGACCGCCGATGCGTGGGATGCTGCGGCCGAAGCCGCAACGGCCAGCCTACCGCCCCAAGACGAGGCCCTCGAAGCGACGATGGCGTTGGTCCGGGAACTCGCCGAAACCGGCCGACGCATCCGCGTCGACGCAAACCGCCGTCAACGGCTGCCGTGCCGCGAAGGGTGGATTGTGGCCGGTCCAGACCTGTCCGCATTCCACGACCTGCTCGAAGAGGAACTGAACGTCGAGGCCATTCAGGCCGAGGCGGATTTGGACCGCTTCCAACGGCTCGTGCTTGCGCCGAACTTCCGTGCCCTCGCGCCCAAGGCGCGTCAGGCGGTGAACGACATTGCGAACGCCATCAAGAACGCCGAAGATCCGGAAGCGATGCTCGCCGAGATCAACGCGGGCTCCTGCACCATCGAAGGCGTGGCCATCACCTCGGAGGACGTCGAAGTCCGGCGCACCGAACGTGAGGGCTTTGCGGCCATGACGCTCAATGTGCAGGACGGTGAAGCGCAGGTCAGCCTCGTGCTCGACATGGCGGAAACGCCAGCCCTGCTCAGCCGTGGCCTGGCCCGCGACATCACGCGCCGTGTCCAAGCCCGTCGCAAGGCGCTGGACTTGGCCATCGAGGCGACGATTTCCCTGCAGGTCTGGACGACCAACGCGCCCGACCTCGCGTCGGAAGACCGCCAGTACATCGCCAGCGAAACCCGCGCCGCCGAAGCCGTGTTCCACGACGAGGGCGACGCTCCCGCCGAAGCGGAAGGCTTCGAGGTGGACGGGGCGATGGTCCACGTGCTTGTCGCTGAGGCCTGAACGTGCGTGTCGTCAGCCTCGTGCCGAGCCTGACGGAAACCCTCTTTGATCTCGGACTGACGCCGAATGAGGTCGTCGGTCGCACGCCCTGGTGCATCCATCCTGCAGCGGCGCATGCCGTTCCCGTGGTGGGCGGCACGAAAACGCCGAACCTGAACAAGATCCTCTCCGCACGGCCGGACGTGGTCGTCCTCGACCGCGAAGAGAACCCGAAAGCGGTGTACGACGCACTGACGGAAGCGGGCGTCACCGTCGTGGTTTCCATCGTGGAGCATCCGACTGAGGTTCCTGCCCTGTTGCGAGAACTCGGCGAAGCGGTCGGACGCGAGGATGACGGTGAACGCCTCGCTGAAGCCACCGAAACCGCGCTTGCCGGACAAGCCATGTCCGAGGCATCTGGCCCTCGTGTGGCCCCGATGATTTGGCACGAGCCCCTCATGGCCGTTGGGCCACGACGCTACGCTGGAGCCCTGCTTGAGGCGATGGGATGGACCGTTCCGGACCTCGAACCCGAGGGCAACGGGTATCCTGTGGTGACGCCTGAGGCGCTGGTGGAGCATCGCATCGAAGGCCTGCTCTTGTCCAGCGAACCGCACGCG